>Ga0194137_10001637_pt1 | contig 13592 bp, 10 predicted proteins | sample TARM_MetaG_T3_14_FD_134025 | JGI IMG/M metagenome (GOLD analysis project Ga0194137, IMG submission 134025) | Freshwater microbial communities from Pennsylvania, USA, analyzing microbe dynamics in response to fracking - TARM_MetaG_T3_14 (version 2) | ecosystem: Environmental > Aquatic >... | reverse complement strand
TCGATACACGCTGAAGGCAACGTTCGGTCAGGCTGATGAGGAGCGTTTTCGCATCAGGCATACGTTTCGTTCCGGCTTTCCGTTCGACGCCGCTAAGGCTTACGACTCGACCGGCGTTATTTTCAAGGAAGCTTTGCCGTTGTTCAGCGTCAGCACGCCCTCGTAATATCCTCTGCCGCAGCCGGTCGTATCGCATTTGCACTCGTAGTCGCCGGAACATCCGCAGACGTAGAATTGGGTTTCGTTGAAGCCGGGGTAAATATGCGATAAGTTCTGGTAGAACGTATGCGCGTGATGGGTGAAGATCGCCAGCACTTTGTCTCTGACGTTGGCCGGGATAGCGTGGAAAAAATGGGCTGTCTCCTGCGCGTCCAGCACATGCGAAGGATCGACGGTGATGCCGTTTACTTTCAGCGGCCAGTGACAATCGATGATGTAGTAGAAATTCGGATCGAGCTTGGTCAGCAGATCGATGCTCGCGAAGCTGAATTTTCCCGGAGCGTTGTCGAGCCAGACGTACTTGACCTTGCCCTGCGTGCCGGGAAAATCCATCTTGCCCATCACGTCGCCAAGGTATTGTTTGAACTGGGCGCGCGTGTTGTCCTCCCAGTTGCCGATCGACGCTTTGAAAGGAATGTGCTTGGGGCCAAGAATGCCCGTCGCGACGTTCTTGAACGCCTTGTAGTCCGTCGTGGCTTGCGTTCCGGTCGATCCGTGCTTGTTGTCGCCGCCAAAAATGCAGAAGCTCTTGCGGCCGGACTTCACCGCTTGCTGAAGCAGACGCTTATAAATGCTCAGGCTGTTCCCAAAACCGACATGGCTGTCGCCCATGACGAGGAAGTTGACGGTTTGGACGGCATTCAGGCGCCTTTTTTTGAGTGGGCAGGCGGTTATTTTGCGTTTCGCAACGCGCTGGACGGGTTTAACGCTTTGGATTCGCTTGGACGGTTTGGCGTTTTTGACGCGTTTGGCGGTTTTGGCGGCGGGAGAAGCGACACCGGATTTCTTGTAGAAGCGATTAAGCCGCAGCTTCAGCTTGAATCATCCTTTCATAGACCGGAATGGACTATATATATTCTCGCCCCGCCGGCATTGGAAGACGGAGGCGGCCCAATTCGTGCCGGATCTGTCTCGTCAGGCAGACCCCATGACGAAACGAACAAAAGCAGGCACCTATATATGTACAGGTGCCTGCTTTTGGGTGTGCTCGTTGTTCGAAGGGAGACCGCAGCGGCATCGTTCCGCTGGAGGTCAAAGCCCCAGCTTATGCCCCTTCTCCAGCCGGACGATCTGCTTCTCGCCGTTGTCGGCGAGCTCGCGGAACTGCAGGATGGTGTCGCGCATCTTGGGCAGAGCCTCCTGCTTGTAGGCGCTGATGGAATCGAGAGCCGACAGCACCTCGGTGAACGCCTGCTTCAGCGTATCCACGGAGATGCTGGCCTCCAGAGACTGCTTGTGGATCGCGGCTCCCTGCGTATTGAGCATCCGGGAGGTAGAGGAGATGATGTCGTTGGTCGTCTGGTTGAGCAGCTCGATCTTCTTGAGCACGATCTTCTGGTTGTAGAGCGCCGAAGCGACGATGACGGAGATTTTGAGCGCCGAGATCGTGACGTTCTTGGCTCTGTCGACGCCCCGGATCAATTCCTTGTTGTTGCGGATGACGACCTCGATCGCCATGATGCCCTGCTGGTTGACGACGAGCATCTGCTGCAGGTCCATCACGCGCTGGCGCATCGGGAACAGCACCTCTTCGGTAATGAAGCGAACCTTCTCGGGATCCTCGCCGCGGATTTTGGCGGCCTCGATCTGGGCTTCGATCGATTCGTCCATGAGCCCGCCGAGCTGGATTTCCTTCTGGAGCTTCTTGGTCAGCTCCCGAAGGGCCTGCTGCTCGATCTCCAGCGTCGTGTTGTCGTTCTTCAGCGTCGACCGGCCCTTGTCGAGAGAGACGACGATATCGGAGATGACGGCGTCGGCCTTCTGGAATTTCAGGAAGTACGCCCGCAGCGGATTGAACAGCTTGCCGAGGAAGCCGCTCTTGGCAAAGTCGACAGCGCTCGGGTCGAGATCCTTGAGCTGCGTGTGCAGCTCGGACAGTCCCTTGGCGACTTGGCCGCCTTCGTCTCCCGTCCTGGAGAGATTGCCGACCGATACCTGGAGCAGCGAGTTTTTGTCCGAGGAAGCCTTCATCGTTTTCATGCCGAAGCCGTCGATCGTCTGGAGTATCTCCCTGCGTTTGTCCAGCGATTCCGTGTCCAGCTCCATGATGGCGGCGACGTTGGCGTCCGCCAGCTCCTTGAGCTTGCGGATCTCCTCCGGCACGGGCTTGACTTCTTCTTCTACCGCCGCCTTGATCTCTTCCGGGCTGGCTACCTCAAGCGAAAATGTCATGGTCATCCTCCTCCGAGTTACATCTGGACATTGAACAGATTGCCGATCTTGTAGACGACATCATCCGTATCCGCGTTGATGCTGGCGGCCTCGTTGATGCTCGATATGCTTTGCAGCGCCTTGATGTTGGCATTGTAGCCGATCGTATAGATCGGGACCTTGTAGATTTCGACGAGCTCCTTGATGTCCTTGAGCGTATGGCCCTCATTCGTCTCGCCGTCGCTGAGCACGAAGATGAGCGGCTTGACGCCGGGGTTGGCCGCCATCTCGTCCTGCAGCATCTTGAGCGCGACGATGATGCCGTCGAAGGTGGCGGTGCCGCCTCCGGCCTGCAAGCCTTCCACCGCGCCGACGAACATGGACTGCTGGTTCGTGTCGTACTTCTTGATCGGAAGGTTGACCGTGACCGAGCTGGAGTAGGAGACGAGGCCGATGCTGTTGTCCTTGCCGAGGTATTTCTGGCCCTTGAGCAGCGATTCCTTGAGCTGGTTCAGCGGCGCGCCGTCCATGCTGCCCGATACGTCGGCGACGAACACGGCCGCGATCGGCTTGCTGCCGTTCTTCTTCTCTTTCCATACCTTCTGGGCGGAGCCGAGCAGGCTGCCGTCGACCGAAGGGAGCTCCGACTTGTAGTCCTGCAGGCCGTTGAAGCCTTTGTCCGCCGCGGCCTTCTGGTAGTTGTCCTGGGCGGTGAATTCGGCGAATTTCTTGATGATGTCGAGCTTCTCCCGGGGGAGCTCGCCCAGGGCGTACAGCGGGCTGTCATGCCGCGCTCCGAATGGCGTGAACACGTATCCGCTCTTCAAGTCGGCCGCATTGACGTATGTCTGGTATTCCAATACGAATCCGTCCAGCATGCCCGACTTGGCCGCATCGCGCATCTGGATCGTCGTCGACGCGGTGAACGGAATGTTGGCCTGGAACTTCTCGAAGCCTTGGACCGCTTTGTCGCTGAGAATATTGGCGCTGTCGAACGTGCTCAGCGCCGTGACGAGAAAGTTGAGTCCGGTGGAGCTTGCGAACGGATCCGTGTAGCCCATGGAAAATTCGTTGTTTGCGATCGCTTCCGTCACCGTTTTGACGTTGACCGAGCCGTATGTATCCACGAGGGCATCATACTTGGCTTTGGCGATGACGATGCCGGGAACGTTGCCGGTGAGCCGCTTCGAGATCAGCTCCGTCTTGACTCCGGCCGCTTTGACCATCTCGCCCCACAGCTCGTTGGACGGGGTGAACGCATCGGGGATATATTTGCCGGACTTAATGTAATCGGCTGCCGTGCCGGAAGCGATGTTGCGGATCTTGACCGATGCCGGCTTGCCGTCCACGACGATGCCGGCCTTGTTGAACTCGGCTGCGGTTTCTGTCAGCCAGCCGTCCACGCCGGTTCCCGATTTTTCGGTCGACGAGAAGATTTCGACGAATTGATCCGTGGAATTATTGACCGTGACCGGAAACTTGGAGATGTCCGGCAGCGATTCGGCAATGTCCGCAGGGTTCAGGTCGATCTGTCCTTTGACCGGGGTTTCCGTCGCGACCGACAGATCGCCGTACAGCTTGTTCAGGCGTTTGCCCGCATCCTCGGCCGATACCTGGGCTTTGCTCTTGCCCAGGTTGGAGGTCAGGGATATGCCCGCGTAGACGCCCGCGAACACAAGCACGACAATGACGGCGGATAGAAGGAAAAACCTGCTTTTCTTCGGCATTCTGCACCTCTTACTGTTTGTAGAATTTGGTCTGCTTGATGAGGGAATCCAGCTCCTGCATGCCCGGCATCGCATCGATGTCATCGGGATCGATGCCGTCGAGGCGGGAGATTTCGAGGAGCAGCCGGTCGAGCTTCATCAGCAGCTCCTCGTTGGCGGACAGGGAGCTTTTGACGAAGGCAAGGTGGTCGTTGTACATGGCCGCCTTCTCCTGGATGAGCTCGCTGGAGAAGGAGCTTCTCTTGCGGCCCGACATGCTGGAGAACTCCGCCTCGTCGAACACATGCAGCCGGTTCAGCAGGCTGCGCACGTTGAGATAGAACAGCTTCTCCGCCTCTTCGGTTACGGAGGCGAACTTCTTGAAGCTCAGCTCGCCGCGGTCGAAGCGCTGCTCCAGCACATTTTCCAGCGCGAGCTTTTTTTTCTTCAGCCGGGCGATCTGCTCCAGCGCCGTCGCGATATCGTTCTCAAGCGCCTTGACGCGCCTGTATGGAGACAGCGCTTCCGCGTAATCGTCATAGGATTTGATCTGCTTGACGGGCAGAGCGGCAGGCTCCCGGAATACGATCGCATAGCTTCCGTAGAACAGCGCCAGCGCGCTTGCCAGCAGCAGGCTGACGCCGGAGGCGGTCTCCAGCGCGCTGCCGCCGATCTCGACGTTCAGCAGTCCGGGCGACAGCACCGCGATATCGGCGGCAGCCACGACGACGATCAATCCAGCGAGTCTGAACAGCTTGGAACCGTTCATTTCTTCTTTCCCCCCTTGCCCTGCGCCGAACGGGGCTCTCAATCTATCTTCCAATGTTTTACTAGGAAAAGTATACCATAGGTTGCGCTGCCTCTCTCTTGCAAGAAGCGAAATAATTCTCAGAGTTTTAAAATATTCCCAATCTGTCCGTTATATGTTCCGGGCCGCGCTGCAGCTCCCCGGGCCGGCTTTCCCTTCAGCGCAAAAAAAGCCGGCCCGGACCGCGTCACGGTCTGGCCGGCTTTTGGAACTTCTTGCGGTAGTCGGCCGGACTGCAGCCGGTCTCCTGCTTGAACAGCTTGGAAAAATGAGAGTCGTTGGCGTATCCGACCTGATTGGCGACGGCGCGGACCGGCAGGGAGGTGTCCTGCAGCAGCCGCTTGGCCTCCGAGAGCCGCGCCTGGATGATATAAGTGCCGAGAGGCATGCCTGTCTCCTTCTTGAACAGCCGGGCCATGTAGTCGGGATTGAGAAAGACCGTCTCCGCCAGGCTGGTGCGGGTAAGATCATGCGCGAGATGGGCATGGATATGACGGGCGACCTCGTCCGCGATGGACTTGGGATGCTCGGCGAAAGGACGGGAATGCGCCGCCGTACGGACCAGATACCGAAGGTAGCCCTGCATGTCTTCGACGGAATGGAGGGACTGGGCATGCAGCCGGTCCCCTTCCGAGCCCGCATACAGCTGATGGGCCTGAATTTCCCTGCTCTTCAGATGGGCGTAGACGATCTGGACCATATCGTGCCGGAACGGCCGTAGCACGGAAGCGCATAGAGCGTTCTCCCGCATCAGGCGCTTCAGATACGCCTCGGTTTCATCGAGAAAAGAGCCGTATGCCCCCTCGCCAAGCAGCCGCTCGAGCAAGTCCAGATTGGGCGGCATATAAGCCGCCTCCTGACTGGAGCCGCTTTCGACGAAGATCGTCTCATTGCGGTGCTTGATCCATTCCTCATTGACATGCAGCAGCTCCTTGACGGCTTTGCGGATCTCCCCGAGCGGCCGGGACGTCGCGATATGGCAGCTGCAGTCGCATTTCAGGAATTTGCGGACCTCGGATATCAGCGCGTCGCAGAGCCGCATCGGGATATCTCTGTCGGGAGCAAGCGTCCATTTCAAGATGAGCATCCAGTTGCCTTCCTTGAACTCGGAGATGGCTTCGACGGATAAGGAGGGGTGCTGAAACAGCTCGTACATGACATTGAGCAGCGCGTAGTCGAACAGCGGCTTGTCTTCGCGGCCGAGGCTGGCCTCATGCGGGAACAAGGTCACAAGCACGGGCAGGAACAGATCGCTCAGCCGGTAGGGTAGATTCTCTTCCGTGATGGCGCCTGCAGCCGCAGAAGGACTGGAGGGGAAGGCCTTGCCGGCGACGAGCCGGGTCCAGAAATCCTCCAGCACGCTCTTGCGGCTCTTTTGCCACAGCTCCCCTTCATGGATCGCCAGCTCGTTATGCTTCTGCTCGCGGGCTTTGGCGATCGCCTTCCGGATAATCAGAGTCAGCTTGTCGACCTCGATCGGCTTGAGGAAATAATCGAAGCTTTGCAGCTCGATCGCTTTCTGCGCATAGTTGAAGTCGGCGTAGTTGGTCAGAAAGATCGCCTGGACCGGGCAATTCTCCTGTCGGATCCAGGCCAGCAGCTCGAGCCCGCTGCCTTGGGGCATCTCGATATCGCAAATGAGGATCTGCACGGTATATTCCAGCAGAATCTCCCTTGCCTGCGCGACATTGTAGGCGGTATGGACATGCTCGACGTTCATCGCGCGCCAATCGATTTTGCTCTCAAGCGCCTTGACGACGAAGTAATCGTCGTCCACAAGAAGGACGTTCATGGCAGGCTTCCTTTCGGGATGGGATTAGTCGCTGCCGGCCGGGAGCGTCATCGTGATGCGGGCTCCGCCGTCGATTCCATTGGCGAAGTCGACCGTCGCCCGCTCGCGGTACATCAGCTTCAGCCGCTGCAGCGTGTTCATGATGCCGATCCGGTTGCCTCCTGTCTGATCGAGGCTCTCTCCGCTGTGCAGCCGCTCCAGGATGGGAGGCGGGAATCCGGGGCCGGTGTCCGCGATAGCGATGACGGCCATCTCCTCATCCTCCTTTCTCTGCATCGACACCGTGATGGAGATGCTGAGCTCCCGCTCTCGCGAGACAGCATATTTGACGGCATTCTCGATGAACGTCTGGATAACGAGAGGGGGAATCTTTACGCCCGAAGCACGGTCCGGCTGGCAGATCGTATAGGACAATGCGCTCCGGTAGCGGGATCGCTGAATATCGAGATAGATTCGGGCATGCTCGATCTCGTCCTCGAGGAGGACCAGGTTGTCTCCGCTCTGGAAGATATAGCGGAAGTAGCGCGTCGTGGCCATCGACATGCTCTCGATCTCCTCGTGCATTTCCATTTGCGCCATGCTGTAAATGCTCGTCAGGCAGTTCAGAAAGAAATGCGGGTTGATCTGAAGCTTCATGTAATCCAGCTGAATCTTCTTTTTTTCCAGCTCCTGCTCGTACATTTCGATCTTGTATTTCTTGAGCTGCCTGACGAGATCCCGGAACTGCGCGTTCGCCTGCTCCAGCTCGATGATGCGGCTTCCGGCGCCTGATCCGGAGTCGCCGTCCTCGTAGATGCGGGCCAGATTGTAGGAGAAGCTCTTGACGGGCCCGAGCACCTGCTTGCGGAAGAGGAACAGGAACGCGCTGAGCGTGCAGGTGACGAGAAAGAAGAGCAGCATGATCAGCAGCTGCACAATCATGATCTTCTCGAACGCCCCGTAGTGGATGACCAGCTCGGCGGTGAAGGTGGCGTTGCTGAAGCTGCTGTCCACGACGGTCGGCGCCCGGAGCAGATTCAGCCAGAACGGCTTGCGGGCGCCGGGCGGGCTGCCGCTCTGGGGAGCGGACAGGCTGCGGCCTTCCTCGTCGACCAGCGATGCGTACCCGCTTGCCCCGAGATCCATCTGCCGGAGCGGCCGGATCATATTGTCCGCCGAGACGAGTCCGATCAGGTAGCGGTCATGGTAGGGGACGATGTTGACGATGTAGGAAATTCCCCGAACCGTAAGCGGCGTCCATTTGGAATAATAGTTTTCATAGACCCCCTTGTCTTCCGTCAGCGATCGGATCTGCTGCTTCAGCTCGAGAAAATGCCCGTAGGATATCCCCATCGGCGCGCAGTTCTGGAACAAGTCCCGGCTCTTCAAGTAATAGAAGAAGTTGTATTCCTGCTCGTAGTTTTTCGTCAGCTCGGTGAACCGCTTAAAGAGCTTCTCCTGAGCCTTCAGGAATTCGGTGCTGTTGTCCGGATAATCGTTCATGTCCGTGATCGTCTCGTCGTTGGCCAGCGTCCAGCCCATGTAATGGTTGATATAGGCGAAGTCATGGTCGATCCGGTTGACATAGAGATCGGCCGTATCCTGGACATTGCTCGTGGATTGCTGCTTGACCAGGGACATGGAGATGACGCTGATGACAAGGTCGAGCGCAAGGGCCAGGAACGAGAGGAAAACCAGCAGCCTGACATAATGGATGATCGGGTAGGGCTTTTTCCGGTTGGATGGATTCATAGGCGGGAGGCTCCAGTCCTTTCCGCGCTTCCAATCTTGAATGCGCTTTATTTCTAGTATAAAGGTTTTCGTCCAGAAAATGGATCGGATGTCGGCGGCTCGGAATGCCAAAGTCCGGATAGCGCAAAAACAAGTCCGGATAACCGCATGGAGGGAGGGATGACCGAGGGCGGATTCCTCCCGGCGCGCCTCGGAAGTCCGGATAACGGTCCTTCAGGTCCGCCGTCCGCGCCCTGGGCGGGGCTATACTGGAGGAGTTCAAGAGGGACAGCGACAGTGCCGCTGCATGGGGGGGAATGAAGATGGCATCCGGTCAAGCCGGAACGACGGGACGGACGGTCAGGCAGATCAGAAGGGGAGCGGGACTGTATGTGCTGCTGCTGCCCGCATTTATCCTGACGCTGCTTTTCGCGTACAAGCCGATGTACGGCGTCGTGATCGCGTTCAAGGATTACAGTCCTGCGCTTGGAATCATGGACAGTCCATGGGCGGGATTCAAGTATTTCGAGAAATTTTTCCAATCGTATCAATTCGACAATACGATCCGGAACACGCTGGTCATCAGCCTGTACAGCATGGCCACGTTCCCGATACCGATCGCGCTGGCGCTCATGGTGAACCAGATGCGGGCCAACCGGTTCAGACGCTTCTTCCAGACGGTGACGTACATGCCGCATTTCATCTCGACGGTCGTCATGGTGGGGCTGATGCTCATTCTGTTCTCGCCAAGCACAGGACTGCTGGGCAATCTGTACGCGCTGTTCGGAGCGGAGCCTCCCGATCTGATGGGCTCCTCGGGCCTGTTCACCAGCGTTTATGTCTGGTCGGACGTGTGGCAGCATGCCGGCTGGGACAGCATCATCTATATCGCGGCGCTGTCGGCGGTCGATCCTAGCCTCTATGAGGCTGCGACTGTCGACGGAGCGAGCCGCTGGCAGAAGGTCCGCTTCATCGATATTCCGATGCTGCTTCCGACGGCCGTGACGCTGCTGGTATTGCGGGTCGGCGGGCTGCTCGGGGTAGGCTTTGAAAAGGTATACCTGATGCAGAACGATCTCAACATCACCTCGAGCGAGATCCTCTCCACCTATGTGTACAAGATCGGCCTGCTCAGCAGCCAGTACAGCTTCTCCTCCGCAATCAACCTGTTCAATACGGTCATCAACTTCGCCCTGCTCGTCATCGTCAATCAAATCGCCAAAAAAACAAGCAGCAACAGCTTGTGGTAAGCCGGAGGAATTCATGATGGAGACACGGAATGCCGCTGTTGCGGGCAAAACGGCCGGAGGCGTCAACACCCGCTCTTCCGATGCCGTCCTGGAGGCGGTTCTGTACGGACTCGCCGTCCTGATGCTGATCGTGCTTTTGTATCCGCTTTATTTTATCGTCATCGCCTCCTTCAGCAATCCGTCCTCGGTTGCCGGCGGCAAAGTGTGGCTCTGGCCGAGCGGCTTCACGCTGGACGGATACAAGGAGCTGCTGAAGCATGCCAACATCTGGATCGGCTACCGCAACACGATCCTGTATACGGCAGCGGGCACGGCGATCGGCCTCGCAGTCAACCTGTCTGCGGCGTATGCGCTGTCCCGCAGGGATTTGCCCGGGCGCAAGCTTCTGTCCCTTTACTTCATCTTCACGATGTTTTTCAGCGGCGGCCTCATTCCGATTTTCCTGACGGTCCGCGACTTCCATATGTACGATACCTTTCTCGTCATGGTGCTTCCCTTCTCCGTGTCGGCCTACAACATCATCGTAGCCCGGACGTTTTTCCAGACGAGCATTCCGGGCGATCTGTGGGAAGCGGCGCAGATCGACGGCTGCGGCAATCTGAGGTACTTCGCGCAGGTCGTGCTTCCGCTCTCCAAGGCGATTGTCGCCGTGCTCGGATTGTGGATCGCCGTCGGCTATTGGAACTCCTACTTCAACGCGCTGATCTATCTGAAAAATCCCGACCTGTACCCGCTGCAGCTCATCCTGCGCAACATCCTGATCACCAATCAGATGCAGTCCGGCATGGGGAGCGGGGAGGCGGCGCAGATCGCGCTCAGGCTGGCCAGCCTGATGAGGTATTCGGTCATCATCGTCTCTACCGTTCCGATCATGCTGCTGTACCCGTTCGTGCAGAAGTATTTCAATCAGGGGGTGATGATCGGCGCCGTGAAGGAATGAGCAATCGGCTTGACCGGGATGTGATCTCGCGACAACAATTAATCGGGGGGAATGAAAGATGGGTTACCGTTCCGCATCTAAAACCGTGATGGCCGCGCTGCTCTCCGGAGCTCTGCTGGTCGGGCTGACCGCCTGCAGCGGCGGCGGAGGAGACAAGGCCGCAGCCGTGAAGACCGGCGAGTTCAACAAGGAAGGCCTGCCGATCGTCAAGACGCCGGTAACGCTCAAGGCGCTGACCGTCCGCTGGGGCAACATGGGCGACACGTTCACCAAGAACCAGTGGATGATCGATCTGGAGAAAAATACGAATGTGAAGATCGAATGGCAGGTCATGTCCTCCAACGACTGGAACGAGCAGAAGTCGATCATGCTCGCCAGCGGCACGCTGCCGGACATCATTTTCGGCGATCTCGCGTTCTCGGACTCCGACATCGTCAACAATCTGAGCTACTTCCGCCCATTGGACGAATACATCGATTCCTACATGCCGAACCTGAAGGCCGCGCTGCAGGAAACGCCGGAGCTGAAAAAGCTGAGCACGTTCCCGGACGGCAAAATCTACTCCATGCCGGCAAGGCTGCCGTCCCGTCCGAAAACGAAGTTCCAGCCGGTCATCAACAAGACGTGGCTGGATAAGCTCGGCCTCAAGGTGCCGGATACGATCGACGATCTCTACAACGTGTTCAAGGCGTTCAAGGAGCAGGATCCGAACGGCAACGGCAAGAACGACGAGATTCCGTATACCGAGAAAGGGCTGAGCATGGACTTCCTCAATCCGTTCGGCATCACCGATCCGAACGGCAACAACATGCTCGTCAAGGACGGCAAGCCGGTCTATTATCCGGTGACAGAGGAATACAAGGAAGGGCTGAAGTGGGCCAACAAGCTGTATGAAGCGGGCCTCATCGACAAGGAAATGTTCACGCAGGACGCCACGATGACCTCGGCCAAGCAGCAGAACGCGGACGCGCCGATCGTCGGCTTCTCCTACCAGTGGACTCCGGACGCCGTGTTCGGCAAATGGAAGGACCAGTACGTCACGATTCCGCCGCTCGCAGGACCGGACGGCAAGCGGTATCAGTCCGGCATTCCGGTCGGCATGAGCCTGTACCGCAACGAGCTGCTCATTACGGCCTCCTGCAAGCAGCCGGAGATCGCCGCGCGCTGGGCGGACCAGTTCTACACGAACGAAGCCGGCATCCAGAACTTCTGGGGAGCGATCGGCACCGTCATCCAGAAGAACGACAACGGCACGTACACCCTGATGGACCCTCCCAGCGGCACTAGCGCCGACGCCTGGTACTGGGAGCAGTCGGTCCGCGACTTCGGACCGAAGTACGTGAGCCCTTCCTTCGAGAAGAACATCGTGCTCAATCCGAAGACCGGCGACGGCCTGAAGCTGGAGATCGACAAGCTCGGCAGCGAATACGTGACGACGCCGTTCCCGAACGTCATGTACAGCGCGGAGGAATTCCAGGAGCTGCCGACCTTGACGACCGACATCGACGGTTATGCGGCGACGATGCGCGCCCAGTGGGTGACCAAGGGCAACATCGATGCCGAATGGGATGCTTACATCAAGAAGCTGAACGACATGAAGCTGGATCAGCTGCTCAAGATCCGCACAGCCGCGTATGAACGGTATATGAGCGTGAAATAGATCGGGCGGGCCGCATCGCGGCCCGCTTTCGCTATTATTCCTCGGGCGAGCTCCGCCGCGCTGGATCGGGCTGGGCATATGCTGCTGGCCAAGCAAGTGAAAACGCCCCGGGACCGTTTCCATGTCCCGAGGCGCTGCTTTTGCTATGCCTTCCCTTGATTACCGGCCCTTCGCGCTCGCTCCAGTTCCAGCAGCGTCGTCTTCATTTCCATCCCGCCCCGGTAGCCGGTAAGCGCGCCGCCCTTGCCGATGACCCTGTGGCAGGGCACGGCGATCAGCACGGGGTTGGCGCCGATCGCGGCGCCGACGGCCCGGACTGCGGAAGGCCTGCCGATCCGGTCCGCGATTCCGGAGTACGACTCGGTATCTCCATAAGGAATGCTCTTGAGCGCCTCCCATACCGCGAGCTGGAACGGCGTTCCGCTCATCGCGAACGGCAGCGTGAACGCATCGCGCCTGCCCTCCAAGAATTGAAGCAGCTCGTCCGCGTAGGGATGAAGCTTCTCCTCGCTTCGAACGAGCCTCGATCCCGGCATGCGGGCGCTTGTCCACGCCGTCATTTCGGCTTCCCCTCCATCCCGCGAGCCGACGAATGCCAACCCTTCTTCGGTTGCGGCCAGATGAAGCTCCCAATCTCCGTGACGGAGCATGGACCAATAGACGATAACCTCATTTTGTGCGCTCATGAATCCGTTCCCCTTTCCTGTCGGCGGCATTCCGGCGGTAAGCAGCCGGAGTCATGCCCGTCATTTTTTTGAACAAAGTCGTGAAATAAGGCGTGTTGGGCCAGCCGCAGCGCTTGCCTACGGCAGCGACGGGCAGATCCGTGGACAGCAGCAGCTCCTTGGCGGCTTCGGCCCGAACCTGCTGGATGTATTCAACGGGCGTGACGCCCACGATTTTATGGAACGTCCGGTGGAGGTGGAACGGCGAGCCGTGGCATGCGGCCGCGAGAGCTTCCAAGGTCAGGCGCTCGGCATAATGAGCGCGGATGAATCTTTGGGCCAGGGTGATCCAGTCCTCGTCAGGCACGAGCTCTCCCGTCGGCCTGCATCGCTTGCAAGGGCGGTAGCCGGCGGCGAGCGCTTCGCCGAACGTTCGGAACAAGCCGGCGTTCTCCCGGTTCGGCAGCCTGGACCGGCAGGAAGGCCTGCAGAATATTCCGGTCGTCCTGACCGCGTAGAAAAATTCCCCGTCTCTCGAGCCGTCGCATGCTGCCACGGCTTCCCATTCACTGTCGCCCAGCAGCTGCGGCTCACCGAGGGAGCTGCCGCCCCCGTCTTCCCGCAGCCCGAAGCCGATTGAATCCGTTATCCGCATCAGGTTCACCTCCTTCATCAGTATAACGCCTTCAAG
>Ga0194137_10001636_pt1 | contig 13599 bp, 15 predicted proteins | sample TARM_MetaG_T3_14_FD_134025 | JGI IMG/M metagenome (GOLD analysis project Ga0194137, IMG submission 134025) | Freshwater microbial communities from Pennsylvania, USA, analyzing microbe dynamics in response to fracking - TARM_MetaG_T3_14 (version 2) | ecosystem: Environmental > Aquatic >... | reverse complement strand
ATTCCATATTAAAATCTCGTTTTTTGACACCTGTCAAAAGGCTTATTAAGATTACCCTTTTTTAGTGTAGCAATGATATCAAATATTTTTTATTTCACTATTGACATTTCTTAGCTGGACTTACATATATTCTATATGTACATTATAAATCATAACTTTGAAGAAATTATGAAGATTATACGGTTTTCTTACAGTAATAAATAAATGCCGGAGGTATATTCAGCATTTGAAATCCCATGTTTACAGAAGGAAATAGATCCTTCATTGGCTTTAAATAATACGTAGAGTACTGAAAGGTTCTAAACTCGCCTTGGTCTTTCAAAATATCAAAAGTATGATTCATTATTCTATGGGCCATATCCTTAGGTAACACCGTAAAAGGTAGTCCTGATACTACATAATCTATCCTCTCACCACCAATATTTTTCAAGTATCTTTTAACAAATTCTGCACTGTCATTAATAATATAGACGTTATTTTCTTTATCTTCGTGTTTAGCCAAATTTTCAAATAGGGATTTATTTAATTCAAAACTTAGAAATAAGGTATCCTGATTTTTTCTTTTAATAATTTCTTTTGTAAATCTCCCGGTGCCGGCCCCATATTCAACGATGCACTTGGCTCTTTTGAAATCAATGCCCTTCAACATACTTGAGCATAAAAACTTCGAGCTAGGTGCTATTGAACCAATTAATTTCGGCTGATCTATAAAATTTTTAATAAATAGTTTATATTCATTACTCATTTTTATTTTCCCCCTATATTCGTTACCTTATATTAGAAAAGTCTTGACGAATACGCTCTTTTTATACCTGTATGTAAAAAAATAGAAGACCCCTGCGTAAGGTCCTCTACTTTTTTACAATCTATATATTTTTAAAGGGGGACAAATGATAGGGGAAGATATTCTCCTATACAATTGTTAAAACTAACTTATACTTATTATACATTTAGAATGTTAAGATATTATTAAGTTTTACGAATATATTATTCTCAGATTATACCATTTCATTAGAACGTATGTTCTGGTATACTGATGTAGGGAGTGATTTATTTATGGTTAAACCTATTATATTTCATATCGATGTAAATTCTGCCTATCTTTCATGGGAGGCGGCTTATCAACTCGACAGAGGGAGTCCACTGGACTTACGTACTATTCCTTCAGTCATAGGTGGAAATGAAAAAAGCAGACATGGCATAGTTCTGGCAAAATCCATTCCTTCTAAAAAGTTTAATATACAAACCGGAGAAACGCTATTCTCAGCCCGGAGTAAGTGTCCTAATCTAGTGGTAGTTCCCCCTAGATACAATTTGTATATGAAATGTAGTAAGGCTATGGTAGATCTACTAAGGGGTTACTCACCTACCATTCAACGATATTCTATTGATGAGGTGTTTATAGATTTCACAGGCTCATTAAATAACACCCGACCTGTGGACTTGGCATTTGAAATTAAGGAAAGGATCAAAAATGAATTAGGCTTTACAGTTAATATTGGCATAGGTTCCAACAAATTATTAGCAAAAATGGCCTCTGAGTTCGAAAAGCCGGATAAAATTCATACTTTATTCCCAGATGATATTCCTTCTAAGATGTGGCCCTTACCTGTCAGTGAATTATTTATGGTGGGATCTGCAACTAAGCGCAAGCTACACTCCAGAGGCATTATGACTATAGGTGAATTAGCGAAATGCGACCCTAAGTATATACATAGTTGGCTTAAAAGCCACGGCCTTTTAATTTGGAACTATGCAAATGGGGTTGAAAACTCAGTTGTTAGAAATGAAAGCCCACCGATTAAGGGTTTAGGTAATTCTACTACTATGCCTTCTGATATTATAGATTCTAGAACAGCACAAATGGTTCTCTTATCTTTAATTGAGAACGTATCTATTCGGTTAAGGGAATCAAAAAAGTGTGCTCAAGTTATATCAGTTTCATTAAAGAATAGTGATTTTGTTAGTTACTCCCACCAGAGAAAACTTCAAACTCCTACTGATTCCACAAACCTATTTTATAAACAGGCAAAGGACCTCTTTGATGAAATGTGGAAGGGTGAACCACTACGTCATTTAGGTGTTCATTTTTCTCACCTCTGTTCTAATGATTTTTTCCAACTGTCTATGTTTCAGGAACAATCTGAAAAACAGAGGGCTCTGGATAAAACCATAGATGTCCTTCGCACTAAATACGGTAATGACTCGGTAGTTAGATCCTGTTTTTTAGAATCCGGACTACGACCTCTAATGGGAGGGGTACTAGAGGAAGAGGATTATCCTATGATGTCTAGCCTGCTATAACTAGATTAAATAACCAATATATACAGTAAGGGCAAGTCCAATTGAACTTGACCCTTGTTTAAGTTATATTATTATAATTATTTTTATTTTCAGAGCATTCATTCATCCATAAGACCCCCTAAAAAGTTCACTAAATTTTTTATGTAATGTAAATAGGGGTTAAGTTTCTCTCTGAATTAAATAGGTTTTTTCTTTTCTACTCATTTGCTTAATTTCATACTCTCTTTTCATTGCATCTTTTTTCTCATCAAAAACCTCATAGTATACTAACTCAACAGGCAGTCTTGCCCTAGTATATTTGGATGCGATGCCGCTATTATGACTTTTAACTCTTTTATCTAAATCATTTGTCCAACCAGTATAATATGTGTTGTCATTACATTGTAATATATATGTATAATTCATTATATTCCTCACTTCTATATATTAATTTTATTTCATAGATATAATAGTATCAAATATATACCTTTATTTGAAGGAGGTCCTAAATGAAAATTAATTTAAAGAAATGTAATTTAGGAGGAAGTTTAATTTTCATCTCTAGTTTACTATCAGTTATTTCCTTATTCATGAATTGGATTGATGCTGGAATAACAAAAGCTTCAGGGATTGAACAACAAGGCTATCTACTTTTGATTCTATACATATATCCGGTCTATAAACTATTCAAAAAAGAGAAGATTAATAAAATAATTGGTTTACCCCTAGGAATTCTATCTATTATTTGCGGCGTATTATACCTTACCCATAAGAATATAAACTTCTTTGGGCAGAGCATTAACGTTGCCGGCATGGGTTTATACCTGTTTATAATATCTTCTGTCATACTAACGCTTGGTATATACAAATATAATACTAACAACACATAAAAAGCGGCCAAGGGCCGCTTCTTACATTTCTTATCAATTTATTCTTGAGTGTACATTCCGTGACTACTCATGTAATTAAAAATATCCTCACCATGTTTCTGCTCTTCTTTTTGTATATGGTTAAGTACTTGTCTTATGTTTGAATTGCTAAATTCAAATATTGCAGTATCATATGTGCCAGAAACATACTTTTCAACCATTAAAAGATCATTACATAATATTTCATCACTAACATTCTTTAATGTACCCATTGAGTTATTTTGACTTTGATTAAATTGTTGCATATTTTGTACTTGCTGTTGATTTTGCATATTTTGTTGTTGGTTTTGTTGTTGGTTTTGTTGTTGGTTTTGTTGTTGATTTTGTTGTTGATTTTGTTGTTGATTCTGCATAGCCGGTACTTGTCCATTAAGTATCTGATTAATAGTGTCTAAATGTTCTTGTTCTTGCTGAGCATGGGTTAAAAATAATTGTTTTAACTGAGGATCCTGTGCCTGATTAGCATAATTGGTATATTTTATAATACACAATTCCTCATGCTTTTTTTGATCCTTTAATAAAAGTGTTTCCTTTTTCGATAGATTTACGGTTGCCATAAATACACCTCCTATGTATATTTTGGCTACAGTCTTTAGTTTTATACACTAATTGCTAATGAATGAATAACCCCAAAAAAACTAAAGATACAAATATACTAGATTTTTTAATTCTTAATCGAAAGGATATGTTATCATGATTACTCCACCATCCTATATACATTTATTAAAGACAGGAGAACTAAAAAATAGAGTTGATTTGTTGAATAATATGTTAAAAGACTGTGTACTATGTCCCCATAACTGCCATGTTAATCGTTTAGCAGGTGAAAAAGGCTACTGCAAAACACTTAAAAATGTTTTTACCGCTGGAGCCGAACGTCATTTTGGAGAAGAACCTGAATTAGTTGGTACCAATGGTTCGGGAACAATATTTTTCTCCTATTGTAACGTAAGATGTGTATTCTGTCAGAATTATGAAATTAGCCATTGTGGCGTAGGTAGTGAAATTGATTCTGGGGAGCTGGCTGGCCTAATGCTTCAATTACAAAGGGAAGGTTGTCATAATATTAACCTTGTTTCCCCTAGCCATATAATACCTCAAATAGTTGAGGGGATTTATATAGCAGCTAAAAATGGTTTGAATCTGCCTATTGTATATAATACAAACGGTTACGATTCTGTAGATTCAATTAAATTACTCCATGATATTATTGATATATACATGCCTGATATTAAATTTGCAGATAATCAACTGAGTGAAGAATATTTGAAAGTTAAAAACTATTATTCAATTGCTACTGAAGCCGTAAAAGAAATGTACAATCAAGTAGGAAATCTAAAAACCCATAATGGATTAGCATATAGAGGTGTAATGGTACGACATTTAGTAATGCCAAACCTTATAAATGACACAGAAAAAATTATGAGTTTTCTGGCAAAGGAAATATCACCTGAAATTTATGTTAACCTTATGTCTCAATATTATCCCGCCTATAGGGCAAGTGACTATCCTTCAATAAACCAGCGACTTTCGAATACACAATTTAATGAGGCTTGGCATATGGCAGAACTATCTGGTTTAACAAATCTTCATTAATATATACATGCCATTTAACTTAGTCTTAGTCAATCACATGAAATAAAGTGGTTGGCTTTTTATTTTATTTATTTACTATTGTATATTACTACGGGACAACAATTGTATAAAAATGGGTTATGAGTTAATATATAACTGAGGTGATTTGTAATGAGAAGATTTATTATAATACTAGTTATTTTATATTTAAGTTGTATGACTGTATTTGGACAAGACTCCCCTAGTGAACCCTTTGAGGATGTTTCACCGGAGCATTGGGCATATGATGTCTCCCACAGATTAAGGGATTTAGAAATCACTGATGGTATAGGTAACAATAAATTCGGACTTGGTGAACCTATTAGAAGGGGACAATTCATAACATTTCTTGTTAGATTGATGAAACTAGAAGGTCCCTCCTCTGATATTAGTAATTTCATGGATACTTCTAAAGACCTTTATTACTATAAGCCCATTGAAACTGCTTTAACTCACGGTATAATAAAAAAGGATTCTGAATATTTTCGACCAGATGATTATATTACGCGGGAAGAAATGGCTGTTATGATTGTTAGAGCATTAGGGTATGACCAGCTAGCTATACAGCTTAATAAAGGCCCTTCATCCTTCCAGGATGTTAATGAAAGTACTGGCTACATTATGATTGCAAGGGATTTAGGAATAATTCAGGGCTCTGGGAATAATAACTTTAACCCAAAGGGAATTGCAAATAGAGAACATGCTGCAGCCATGATGATAAGAATGTATGATCTCTTAAATAACTCAATCAAAGAAGTACATGGGTTTTATGCAATACAATCAAATAGTCAAAAAGAATTGATACCTAGCTTAAACTCGGTCAGCTTTGGTTGGAGTCGATTAGAATATGAAGAACTAACTGATTCAGTTTTACTTAATAAAACTAAAAGTAATAACAACGTCTTTGCTGAACCTATGGGAGCTCAGGAATTACTTGAATATACTAATGATCATAAAGTCTCACGACAACTAATGATTTTCGCTGAGAATACGAAATTTAGTAATATATCTGAATTGGGTTTAGTTGAATACATATTAAGTGATAAGGACCTACAAAATGAAACTATCGAATTAATTATTAATGAAATTTCAAACAACAATAAATACGATGGTATCCTTATAGATTTTGAGTTGATGAGAGGTAATCATCTAGCAAAATTATATAATGACTTTCTACATATTTTAAAGAAGGAACTAAAAGTTCATAACAAACACTTATATGTTGCAGTACACCCCATTAGAATGCCTGGTCAACCATATTATGATGGATACGACTATAAAACCATAGGGGAAATAGCAGACAAAGTAATTATTATGGCCCATGACTATGGAGCTAAAAAATTAACTGAACAGGAAATGCTCCATAAATATACTGTAACCCCGTTAACTCCAATAGATGAAGTCTATTATGCCATTAAGGCTGCAACAGATAGTGATACCGGTATAGAAGATAAAACTAAGATTTGGTTACAAATTTCCTTCGACTCTATACAATGGAAAATTAAAGATAATATAATTATTAATTCTACAGCATTCAGGCCTAGCTATGATGCCATCTATAATCGTATGTTACAAGATAATGTAATATTAAATTACTCAAATAACCTTGAGAGCCCATATATTACGTTTTTGAATGAGAGTGATGAAACTGATAACATTATTTGGTACGAAAATACCAGAAGCATAAATGCAAAGATTGATTTGGCTAGGTTATTCGGCGTTGAAGGAATATCCATATGGAGACTAGGTAATATACCAAATTTTAACGAGCAGTCACAATTAGATGTATGGCAGTCAATCATAAATAACAAATAATCTTTTCAATAGAAACTTTCTTAGAGAGTTTCTATTTTTTTAGTTATAACATTTATCGTTACTAATTCTGTATTATTTTTACATAGTAGATATAATTATTTGTATGTATATAACATCAAGTTTTTTACCAAACTACTACTAAATTAAGATTCTATAAAAACATACAAGAGGTGATTTAGTTGAGAAAGTACAAATTATTAGTTTTATTATTAGTTGCTTTTTTAGTAGTTTTCACAGCTGTAGGATGTAGACCACAAGAAACCCCTCCCCCAGTAGAAACTCCAGATACAGATCTAGAGGAAACTCCTGATGATGGAATGACTTATGAAGATGGTACTTATACTGGAGAAACAGAGTTTGACGAAAGAGGATGGAAAGGTGTCGTTGAAATTACAGTTGAAGACAGTAGCATTACAGAAGTAAACTATGATGAGGTAAACGAAGAGAACGAGAAAAAATCAGAACAAGAAGAATACAACCAAAATTGGAAGGCAAAGACCGATATAAATGCTGAAGAAGCATTCCCAGGGTATGAAGATGCTCTTATTGAAACTCAAGATATCGAAGAAGTTGATGTGATCACTGGTGCAACTGATACTCATAGCAAATTTGTTAAGTCTGTAGAAAATGCCCTTGAAGAAGACGCCGACGAAGACACAGAAATTGAAGAAGAAACTGGTCTTGATGAAGTAACCGATGAAGTTGAAGAAGAAACTGATACTAACTGATTTAATCTGCTCTATACATGAAAAGCCCTTCTTAAGGGCTTTTATATTGAGGTTATCAAAAACAGCCCCTTTTTCTCTTTATTAGGAAAAAGAGAGCTGTTTTTACATTTTTATGGCCTTGATGCGGCTATTTTACCTACAATAAATTCCATGGTTGGCATGGGTATAGTATTCCTTTCCGGTATGGTGACAGGACAAATTTATCAGGTGTTTCCCCATAAAATCTTTATTCAATAGTAATCACCAACTTACTCTGATTATACATTTTTACATTGTAGTCTGTTGCACTCGTTATCCACTTCTACGTCAAAATTACAAGGATCTAGATGAATAACAATATCCTTTACATTACCTATCTTAGATTTAATAATTTTTTCTATATCCTCTGTAATATCATGCCCTTTCCTTAAAGTAATGTTGGAATCTACGCATAATCTTATATCTATAAAGACCTTTGATCCGTGATTTCTTGTTCTTATATCATTTATGTTGATTATTTCTTTATGCTTAATTACTGATTTTTTTATTTCATCTAATTCTACTAAACTTATAGAAGTATCTATTAGTTGATTAAAGCAATCTATAAAAATCGATACACCAATTTTAATTACTATTACAGATACTACCCCAGCGGCTATGGAATCTAATATAATAAACCCTAATCTTGATCCAATTATACCAATTAATGCAGCTATAGAAGAAAAGGCATCTGATCTATGATGCCAGGCATCTGCAACTAATGCACTACTATTAATCTTTCTACCCAATCTAACTACGTATTGGTATTGGGCTTCCTTAATAATAATGGAAAGAAATGCACCGTAAATTGCCAGGCTGCCGGGGACTACACTTTGCCGATCTATAATAGATCCTAGAGCATTAATACCTATTTTTATCCCCGTGTACAAGAGTATTATTGATAATAGAAAAGTGGTTATGGTTTCAATCTTTTCATGTCCGTATTGATGTTCTTCATCACGGGGCTTTCTCGCCAAAACAAGACCAACAATTACTCCAATGGTAGTTATAACGTCAGACACTGAGTGGAGACCGTCAGCTAGCAATGCCTTACTATTAGCTATGTATCCAATTCCTAATTTAATTCCAACTAAAATTAAATTTAATAAAACTGTTACAATTAAAACTTGGTTTATTTTAACCTTATTGTATTCATCACCCATAATTTAATATCCCTCATTTTCAATTGATAATTATATGATATTATATGTTTTATACCCACATTTGTTATACAAAAACTTAATTTAAAAAAGCCATAGGTTGTAAAAAACCTATGGCTTTTGGGATAATCATATCAATCTATGTTATCAAATTCCTTCTTCAAATAAACTATACCATATAGTCCACAACTGCTCTTTCAGTGACGATTTTCTTTGCAAGGTCTCCTACTTTTAAATGTTCCGGATGTTTTTGATAGATACTCAGATCTATTTCACTTTCAAATTCTGAATATAAAACCACATCGTAAGCAGTATTTGAGCCGTTAGTATTAATACCCACTTCCATTGACTTAATTTCTGGGATCTTTCCAATCAATCCAAGGAGTGCGTCCTTCATTCTTACCATATTTTCCTCTTTTGAATAACCATCAACATTACTTTCAATTCTCCACATAACAATATGCTTCAACAAAATAAATCATCCTTTCGATACTGTAAAAATACTATTGTTTTTTATAGATTAGTTTTTAGTACACCCTAATATCTACATTTTCCAGTAAAATGCTCTATAATAATCTTAAAGACCGTTGTCTTATTCATACCACTATTAACATATGCCTTGCCCTTATCGAGAAAGTCTTTTGAGTATTTATCTACCAAAGCCATCAATCCATCTTGCTTTTCTTCATTATCTACTATTACTGCTCTTCCAAACACAATAACACTTTCAAACTTTGTAGTAAATTTATCCGGAATCACTTCTGTTTCTCCAACCACACAAAATGAGATCTTGTCATTAATTTTAATATTATACAGCTTTTGACCCTCAGTTGCACAGTGAAAATATATAGCATTATCTAGATATGCATAACTTAAAGGTACAGCATAAGCGTAGCCATTAGCGCCTGTAGTTGATAGTACACCATACTCACCCTTTTTCAGTAACTCTATTGCCTGGGCATCTTCCATTTTTCTCTCCAACTTTCTCATTTCTCTAAACATTTTTTCACCGTTCTTTCCCTATCTTATTTGTTTTTATCCCAACCTGAATACATTAGAACTATTATATCATTAAGTTTGTCCCTAAGAGAATAGATTGAATTATAGAACAAAAAAAATTGACCCAATGGCAATGGTCAATGAATATGCTCTATATCACGTTCAATACTATGATAGTTCATCTAATATGAGTCCCGATATATAGCTATCCTGTTGTTCATGATAACTATGATTAAAGAGACTAGTATTAGGTAGTTTAATATTTTTGAAATCCTTATATAACTTTAAAGATAGCCCTTTTACAAGTTCAAATGTTTTTGTTATTTCCTTTGTATCTTCTAAACATTTTATCAAAACGTATTCATCCAAAACCATTTCTAAGTTCTCCTTAATAGAAATCCCCAATTCCTTAAGGTCCTCTTTATATGTATCCATTGTATCTTTTATGTTATTTGAATTTTTAGTACCTATTACATCATCAAATGAGCATAGAGACACAATAGCTTTATTGTAAACGTTAATTAACTCTTGTATATGTTGAACTAATTTTTCATCAACGTCGAGCGACTCAATAACCTCTTCAAGCCTTCGATGATCATAATAAAATTTTCTATATTTTTCTCTCATGTTTCTTAAGCTTTCATAGAAAGCATCTGAAGACATTAAATAATTGCCGGATGAGTAAGCTGTTTCATTACTCACCTTAGGAACTGGGTCAACTGATTCCACAGCTGATGTTAAGTTAACTGCCCTTGATCTATGAACATAGTTATTATGAATTCGGCTACTTGAAACAGATGAGATTTTTGAAGTTTTCGTCATTTCTATCACCCCTAACTCATTTATACCCACATATTTTAAAAGCACTCTTGTTTCTCTTCCACATTAAAAATAAAACCATGACTATCATTTAAGAATAATCATGATTTTGAACTTATTAATTAGAATGCAACTATAATTCCACCTTCATTAGCATAGGCGGTACTTAATCCAGCCATTTCAACAATTAATATATCTTTGAAATTATACATTTCTTTTATGTCATTCTTTAAAGCCTCAGCCTTTTCTAAGGCATTACAGTGGGAAATAGCAATAATCTTATCTTCAAATTTATTGCCTTGTTCACCAATAACTTGAGCTAGCCTCTTAAATGCTTTTTTACTACCTCTAATTTTTTCAACAACCTTAATAGACCCATCATCATCAGCACCCATTATTGGTTTAATATTCAACGCTGTGGCTATTTGACCAGCAAATTTGTTTATCCGTCCTGTCTTTATCAAATTATCTAAGGAGTCTAAAATAAAAAATGTTTTCATTTCTTTTATATAATTTTCAACCTTAGTTATAATTTCATATTTATCATGATTTGATTGTATTAAATCATAAATCTTCATACTTACTAGTGTTTCTGCTACAGAAGCACTCAATGAGTCAAATACATGAATAAATTTATCCCCTACGCTTTCAAGCATAATTTCCTTTGCCATCATTGCACTATTATATGTACCACTTAGAGCAGATGATAATGTAACAACAAAGATATTTTCCGCCTTTTCGTACTCATTCATAAATTGTGCAGGAGATGGACATGCGGTTTTAAATCCTGTCTTACTTTGTTTCATAGACCATATCAATTCGTTAACCTTTATGTTTTCATCATCAATAAAAGTCTTATTATCAACTTCAATTGTTAGTGGCACTAAGCCTACACCCATATTTTCTTTAAGTTCACTTGTTAAATCACAGCTACTATCTGCTACTATTTTATACTTCATCACAACACCCCTTATTTTATCCTTTAACCCTTTGTGGCTAAGTATCTAAAAATGCCTAAAAAATGAATTACACTTCCGGTTAATACAAAGACATGCCAAATTGCATGATTATATGGTATTTTTTTAACTGCATAAAATATGGTTCCAAAAGTATATGATAGTCCTCCAGCCAAAAGCCAGATAAGAAACCCAATTGGCACCATTTGTATCATCGGCCGTATTGCAATAACAACTAGCCATCCCATTAATATATAAATACCTAATGAAACAAATTTGTATTTCTCAAAGTTTCTATATGTATAGATTTTAAAAAGCACTCCAAAAGTTGCTATGCACCATATTGAAACTAGAATTCCAACTCTCCAATTTCCCCTCATAGCTATCAATGTTATTGGGGTATATGTGCCGGCTATAAATAAAAATATAGATGAGTGGTCAAATACTCTAAAAATTCTTTTAATCTTTTCATGCTGAATACTGTGGTAAAGGGTTGAGGATGCATATAGCAGTATTGAACATATGCCATATATACTAAAACCAACAATGGCTACAGTACTCCTATTCCATATTGAATATACAAGAAGTATAGTCAAAGCCACAATACTAAAAATAATACCGACACCATGTGTTATACTGTTTGCTATTTCTTCCTTTATAGAATATTTAGGAACATTCGTCATACTCATCTTATCCTCTCCAACTCATATTTCTTATTATATATATAATATATCCCAAAACTGTTAAGTTTAAAAGGGGTCCTTTTATAATTTAGTCGAATACATAAATCCTGGAAATAATATGATACAATATATTAATAATAATTATTTTAAAAGGAGTCATTATATGTGTTACAAAGTAAAAATAGTTTTTTTACATTTATATAATCAATTCAGAGAAAATAACATATCAGGAGTTGGTGCTCAGCTCAGTTATTACGTTATACTGTCATTTTTTCCTTTTCTAATCTTTCTTATAACACTTTTAAAGTTCACACCTTTAACCCATGACCATACTCTTGTCGAACTATCTTTAATACTTCCAGACGAGGCTCTCAGTGTCGTTTCTAGTATTATACAGGAGATAACTCAAGTTAACGATGCTACTTTTCTCTCTATTGGGATGCTCGGTACTATTTGGGCGTCATCTAGAGGTACTTCCTCATTAATAAGTGGAATTAATAGAGCTTATAATACCTCTGATAGTCGTCCGTTTTGGAAAATTAAATTAATTGGCATTTTATTTACAATAGCTTTAGCGTTCCTCATTTTATTTGCCTTAACCCTATTAGTTTTTGGTAAAATATTAGGTGAATTTGTATTTAGTTACTTAGGTGTTAGCATGGTTTTTTACTACATCTGGACTTTATTACGATACCTTATACCCGTTGTATCCCTCTTTAGTACGTTTCTATTAATATACATACTAGCACCGAACACCACATTGAGAATTAGGAACGTATTACTCGGCACAACATTTTCTACCTTAGGGCTGATTGTAGTTTCACTACTATTCTCCTTTTATGTAAATAATTTTGGAAATTACTCAAAAACCTATGGCGGAATTGGCGGTGTAATAGTCCTACTAATTTGGCTTTACATCAGTAGCACAATAGTTTTAGTTGGTGCTGAAATAAACGCTACAATATACCGTTTATTTTACACTGATTCTGCTACTAATTTATGAACGTCATAAGCTTTGTTGTAACAGATCATCTCATAAATCCCATATTAATTTAAACTAAAAACAATTAATTTATAGATTAATAGCGAATGACCACAACTTGGGTCAGTTCAACAGTCGTGGTCATTGCCTTTTATATATATTAACCTAATGTAACGTCTAAAAACATCATTATAACAAAACCGATAAGTAGACCATAAGTAGCAAGTCTTTCATTTCCGTGTTTTTGCGTCTCAGGAATAATTTCATCACAAATTACATATAACATTGCTCCCGCTGCAAAGGCCAGCGCATATGGTAGTATTGGCTGCACAACTTGCACAAGCCCTACCCCTAAAAATCCACCAATAGGTTCAACTAAACCTGTGGCTAAGGCAACTATAAAAGCTTTTAGAGGTGTATACTTTTCCCTTATTAATGCTAATGCCACTGCTAATCCCTCCGGTATATTCTGTAGACCTATGGCGATGGCTATCGCTAAGCCATTACCAACATCTCCATTACCAAATCCTACCCCTACTGCTAGGCCCTCGGGAAAATTGTGTAGGGTTATAGCTATAATAAAAAGCCATACCTTTTTTAGGGATTCTTTATT
>Ga0194137_10001635_pt1 | contig 13613 bp, 20 predicted proteins | sample TARM_MetaG_T3_14_FD_134025 | JGI IMG/M metagenome (GOLD analysis project Ga0194137, IMG submission 134025) | Freshwater microbial communities from Pennsylvania, USA, analyzing microbe dynamics in response to fracking - TARM_MetaG_T3_14 (version 2) | ecosystem: Environmental > Aquatic >... | reverse complement strand
GTGCCGGGGAACACATGGTAGTCCTCAGACACGATTTGGGCATCAATATGCTCGGGCGTGAGCCGGGGCGCGTTCAGGCCCTTGCGCTGGATTTCGGATTCGATTTGCTGTTCGTCTTTCGACATAGCCGTCTTCCTCTTCGGGTGGCGTTGAAACGACAAAGGCCACCGCCCGGTTAAGGACGATGGCCTGTTATGCGATGGCCGGGGTTGACACCGGCTGGATAAATAACCGGACTATTGGCCGATGAACGTTGGGCGCAGCCTACCGGCTATTGCGAGCATTTCCGATTATCAGTCGAACGCTTCAACCCCACTCGCGCTGGATTGCAAGCCCAGCACTCGCCCATTTCTGGCTGTTCATCGTATCTAGCCGGTGATCAGTCGGCCTGATGCTGCACCTTAGCGTTATCGGCATTCCGATATCGAAACTCAGACAGGCCGTTCGTCTCGCATTTGGTCGGGAAGAGGCAGACGTTGGCGCTCGTCTTTATCGTGCCTGAAGCTCGCCCGCTAAGGCTGGCCGCTTCCCGATCTTGACGCCGGGGAGGCTAAAGCGCCTCACGCACAACCGTGCTCCCGAGCGATTTCGTTGCCCGTTCGGGCGAATTGGTGGGGCAGGTATTCTAAGGACGGTAGCGAACCGCGCAAATACTGACCTGTATCGCTTCCCCAACGGCATCTATTGGTCTTTCACAAACTCTGCCGTAGCGACCTTGGCGAATCTTAAAACCACACCAAAACCAAAGCTTTCGGGTGCAGAGTTTTCCGCCCCATCGAGCGAATTGGTGCCTGCCTGAAATTCCATCATGGAAGCCAGACAGGACTTGTCCTCTGCATGACCTATCCGTGTCTTTCAACGGACTTTCTGGCTGAACCCAGGACTATCGGCACATGCAGAGTGTTCTTATCGCCAAAAATCGGCTTAACCAAATCAATGCCGCAACACGATCTTCATGTCTATAGCCGCCGCGTGAAAAAATACGGAAGACCGGTTGTCCGTCACCAGAACCTCCCGACCGTCACCGTCGAACAATATCCAGATCGGTCCACCGCATATCGTGCCTTCGCGGACATATCCAACGGGTTGCGGCTCGCACTCTTCCGGGGCTTCTCTGGCTTCCGTCATAGTAGCCCCTCACGCGCCAGCTTTTCGCGGCGTAGCGCCTCACGGCGCGCATTCCCCTCCGTCAGTCTTTCGCGGAGGGAGACCAGCTCAGGACTTTGTGGGTCATGCACCGGTTTTGCATCACTTGCCATCCAATGATTGCTGCGACCTCGTTTCGCGCAAATGTTGGACGTTACATGTGATTGATCGTTTTCTGCCGCACTTTCGGACGAAGGTAAATCCCCGTTGTCAAGCCGTAAAATGAACAATCGGTTCAAATTGTCTGCAATATGTTGACAATAGGCCGTAATCTCCCGCCTCAAAAATCGCTCGTTCATGTCATTTTCTGACGCAAGTCCTGCGATTTTCATACCGCGACGGACTTTTACCCATGACCAAGCGTATAAAAGCTTGCGCTCCGGCTCTCCCAAATAGCTATTGATCCACCCGAAGCACTCATTCATACGGTCGATTGCGGCCCCGGTCGGCGCGCGGGGAACGCGGATCGGCTCCGCATTCTCTTCATCGTAGCGGCGCACCACCTCCGGCATAGCGCTTCCATATGCCTTAGGCCCCTTGTCTGCGGGAAGCTTGCGCAACGTGTCTGCCATTTCGATCACACGGCCTTCGACGGCCTTCCAATGCCATGCGGCGTATTCTGTCATCACGATCTCTCAGAAAGGCGTTGGAGGAGAAGGACGCGGATCACGTAAGCCTTAGGGATGCCGCAGGCCATGCCGTGGGCCGTTGCCCGCAAGGCCCCGATATCGATGCAGTCAAAATCGGAAAGCAATGTCGGGGATTTCATCAGCCATTCATTATGCGCAAGGACTTCAGACGTGGCCCAGATAACATCTGCATACAGGTGCATGGCGTTCGCATCCGTCCCGGTCAGGAGCGCCAGAACGAGTTTAAGATGAGCTTCGCCATGGGCCTTTCCTACGTCTCTCACCGTGGGCTTGCAGAAGCAGAAGCGGGGCTTGCGGCTGGCGGGGCTATGCAGGTGCCCCGCGAGAAGCGTAACGCCGCAGTCACGGGCGGCGCGATAGATATTCACCTTGTGGTCAGTCACGGTTTCTCCCTTTCTATCGGTCGGCTAGTCCCGGTGTGATTTCTTCTCGTGGTGATATGAAAGCGAACGGATGCGCTTCTTGTCGATAAAGGCTTGAGCCTTAACGTCGCCACGTCGCGCCTTGGCCTTGTTTACCATATAAATCGCAGCGGAGTGATGCCGGCCAATTATTTTCCCGATGTTGTCCATGCTCAAGCCGCTGGCGTTTTTGAGCGCGAAAATAAGCTCCTCGCGGGCGAACAAAACCGCTTCATTTCGGCTATTGCTGACCACATCGTCAAACGTGATGCCGTATTTCTCAGCCTTATGGTAAAGCCACTTTCGCCAGTCGCAGAATGCCCCGATAAACTGGCCGCTGTCTTTCACATGCTGGTCGAAATGCGTTTCACACTGCTCCCATTCCGGCTTTACGCGCGCCGCCCACGGAACCATCATCACGACACGTCCCCGTGATTTTTCTTCATTGATCCATTGAACCTGTCTCGCCTTTCTTTCGGCTCTCGCCCTTGCCGCCTCGTAAAGTGCGGCTTGCGTCGGCGTCATGTTTTGATTTGCTTGCATTGTCCTTTTCCCTTTGCAGTTTGTTTTCCCATTGACGCTTGGAATTCAGAATTGACGTGTGATCGCGCCCCCCCATCCACCTACCGAGCATCGTTGATGAAATGTCTGGGCGCTCGGCTAGAATGGAATGAACGATATGGTGGCGCGGCCAATAGATATTTGCCGTCCTGCGGCTCCCCTTGATGTCAGCCAGCGTAATGCCTGGATATGCCTTGAGAACGCCCCTAGCAATCTGATCCATCGTCCGCAGGCATTCACTCTGCCCACCAGCGAAGCCTATCCCGTATGGCGTATAGTCGCTATGCGGCTTGATTGAGAATGATACCGACGTTGCGAATGATGCAAAGTCGAATGCGTACTCTTTCGGCTTATCTGCATCACTGACGCGCGCTTCCACATTCCCGTTAGCTGCGCGCCTAGCGGCTTCGTTTCGCCGTCTGGCTCGCTCTTGTGCAGCTTTATGCGCATTTAGCTGTGACTGCGTGTAAACTGGGGTGGCGGGCACTTCGCCATCTCCTCATACTTATGTTTCGTTGTCGGGCATTGATGAGACCACATATCCGGGGCGATGTTGATGCCTTTGTATTGCATGTCGCGTAGCCATAGTGATTGTGCTGGTGTCATTCTCCCGCCTCCATCTTGGCAAGAGCGGCGCGGGTGACGTTTTCCTTGCGCTTGACAGTGACGACAAATTGCTCATCGCCTCCTCCAAAGCTTACTTCTGATGCAAAGCCTTCAGCCGGCATTTTCCCGTCGAATGCGTAAGATACAAGCGTCTGCCAAAAATCGCTTGTGGCATCCACCGTATCCAATGCTACGTTCTGGTCTTTGCCAAACCGCGCCAAAACAATGCGGTTGGACAATGGAGCGTGTCTTATTTTTACGGATGTCAGCTTCATTCCATTTCCTCCAGCTTCGCCAGCGCCTGCCGGCCCTTGTCGGTGATCTGCGCGACGTGCGCGTAGTGGGTCGGGATCATCCACCCTGCTTGCTTGGCCTTTAGGAAGACCTCAGACGTGAAGCTGATGAACGTGCGCCCGGTTGGGTTCATCGCCGCAGCGCGGAGATAGGGTAGATCACGGGCGGCGGGTTTCATGCTGCAATCTCCTCATGGAATTGATTGACTGCATATTCTCCCCACTGGTCGGCCATGGCTGCGGCAATTCCCGTGAAGAACCTGCTCCGCTCTTTCCGTCGATCCGGGCCGGGGGGCATGCGGTGAACGCGCGCCTCACGCCCTTCAACAATGTTCGTTGGCGTGAGCGCCGGGAGACCACGAAGCCAAAAGCAAGTGCGCTTTACCTCTCCATGGCCAAACTGCCAAGGCTGCACAGATTGCGCCGGTTCATTGTAGTTTTCGATCAACGCCTTTGCATGGCGATGCATGACGGGGTTCTCAACGCACACGCGGTCAATCGGCGCATTCCAGAAAGCCGAAAACAGTTCAGCCCCTTCTCGAAGCTCATCATGCATCTGATCAACAGTCTTGCCGGGCGGCGGGACAGACAGCCACCGAACACCGCTATTGCAAAGCCGTGTGCATGGCGGATGCGCCACGATGAGCATGTCCCATCCATCATTCAGGATATCGCGCGCATCACCAGTGATATGGCGGTTGCTTCCATCTTCCGCCGGCAACAGGTCGCACGACCATGCATCATGCCCTCTGTCAAGAAATGCATTGCGTACAGTCCCCGAAAATTCGCACGCCACAAGAACACGAAGTTCTCTCGTCAGTGATTTTCGCGGATTAGCAAAAGGGATAGATAACTGGCTCATGCGCTCACCTTCCTTTCGACCAATACAGGCTTTGTCTTGCCGCGCTGCTTGACCGTGGGCGGCAGGTTAAACAGTGCGTCTGCCTTGCTCATCGCTTCCTCCGCTGCAAATCGCATCCCGCTTATCGGGCTGTTTAGGTATGCAACAAACGCATCGCCAGCGGCCTTATATGCCTCGTGATGCGTGGCGAAAATTATATCGTGCCGCCCAGATCGCAAAACGAAGTTATCGGATCGATGCACCATGCGATAGTAGGCGATGAAGCCGCCTTTCGCGGGGATGGCCCCGAAGCTGAACTTATTTGACATCGTTGATATCCATGTATGCGCCTATGATTTCCGCCGCAACCTGCGGGACGATGGCGTTGCCATAGGCGCGCAGCTTTCCCACTCTGCCGGGAACCCCATGAGCCAGCAGACGAATTCCGGGTTCAACGCGCCGGGCTTTCCCGTCTGCGCCGACGATGAACTCTGCTCCTGACCATGCAGTGCTATTCCGCCGACCTGCTTCCGAAGCTCCGTGCGCCTGCAATCCGGTTCCGGAAGATAGATATTCCCCTTGCCGTCCGAAGCCTTCGGTGTCGCCCAGAGCGCCACCGCCGTTGAGGGGAGATCGTCCAGCCGACCTTTTCTCTTCAGTTCGGCCATCACTCCCGCAGGGGTTCTCTGCCCCTTGTCCCCGTCCACAGCTCTCGGTGTTGGCCAGAATGAGACCCCCTCGACCATCCTGACGGTCTGAGAAAGGTCCACTTGCAGCTTCTTTCCCTTGTGATATGGCGTGTTGCCCCTCCATTCGTCCGCGCAGGCTATCGACCTCCCGCCGTTTGGGAGTGTCGGGGTGGGCCACAAACCAGAGGCGATCTCTTCTGTGGGGCGCGTCGACGGCACAAGCCGGGACAACAGCCGCCCCGCAGGCGTAGCCGATACTTTCCAAGTCAGATTGCACTCCGTCGAGCCAATCTTTTCCAACCGCAGCCGCAACTTGCTCTCCCATGACGACAGCGGGCCGTCTGGCACGGATGAGTGCGAAGAAGACCGGCCAGAGATGCCTTTCGTCGGCTTTACCTTCGCCTTTCCCTGCGACACTGAACGGCTGGCATGGGCAACTTCCTGTCCAAACAGGTCGGTCATCGGGCCATCCTGCGAGACGCAAGGCATATGACCACCCTCCGATCCCGGCGAAGAAATGGCACTGTGTGTATCCTTTAAGGTCGTCTGGATGGACATCAACAATACTCCGTTCATCAACGTCGCCTGGCGCGATATGACCAGCAGCGATTAGGTTTCTCAGCCATTGCGCGGCGTATGGATCTATTTCATTAAAGTAAGCCAGCGGTCTGCCCACCATCTTTTCTCCTGCGTTTTGCGTTTCTGGCGTGCATGTTTATGCAAGTCCGGCATTGTCGCGCGCCGGACTTCGAGATGAATAGATTTTGTCCACTGAAAGGATGGCCGCGTTTGCAGAATAGCTTCGCGGCGTTCCTGCCCATTACCGTGTCGCTGACCCGCATATTCTCGCGGTGCGTCACGGCGCGCAGATGATCAGGGTTAACGCAGCCGCGATTACGGCATACGTGATCAATCTCGCGGCCTTCAGGGATGGGGCCGCAGAACAGTCGGTACGCGATCCGGTGTGCCTGCTCGACGCGCTGGCCGTTCCACATGTTTCCGTAGCCGGTCGGCTGCTTGCATGCCGTCCAGTTCCAGCAGCCCGTGTCTTCATCGGCGATAAATTTCGCTCTAAATCGCTGTTCAACTGTCATCCGAAAAGGTCCTCCGCGTCGTTCGCGATTTCATTGAAATATGCACCCCTTCAAAACATCATCCTCTCTTCGTCGTCCTCTTCGCATTTGTAGCGCGTATACCGCGCCTCAAATTGCATTCTCTCACGTATCGATGGGTCACCGAACCGCAACTTGATAGCGCCGATTTCCGCCACTGTCTTGATAGCGTCTTCATCCCCGAATTCCGCGAAGATCGCATTGATCTGTCCGCGTTCCCGGTCGCTGGACGCCGTGTCCAGAAGGTCTTTTTTGTACTTCGCGGGGCGATAGAGGTAAATCATCCCGTCATAATCTTCTTTTGCGCCCTCGCCACCGTACACGTCTTTCCCGATGGGACGTGGGTTCATGCGCCGCGTGCCTTCCGTGTTACGCTGGTTCAGCATGAGAACGGCGCTCTGCTGTTCATCCGCGAATGACTTCCATTCCACGTTGATCTCGCCGGCAATCTTGTCAGGCGACATACGGTCATCGCGGGGCCGGATTTTCTTGATATGGTCGATCACGACAAGCGGCGTCTTGCTGTATTTCGCCCGGTATTTCGTGATGAACTGTTTTGCGTAGTTCATGAGGCGCGCATTCCCCTCGCGCTGGCAACGGATGATATCCAGAGGAAGAGAATTGATCCAGACAGCGAATTCAAGGGCAGTATCCCGTTCATGCTGGCTCATGCCGCGCTCTGGCGTCTTCTGCTGCGCCGTACTGATCCCCTTGTTCTGCGCGACCATCTGGGCAACGCATTGCGATGCAGATTGGTCATAGGAAAGGAATAGAACCGGGTGACCCGTTGTGATTGCATGGAAGATGATTTGCAGCGTTAAACTGGTTTTTCCTTCGCCTGACGACGAAAGAAGGCCATACAGGTTTCCCGCTTCGAACACAGTTTCGTTCAGGACTTTCTGCAAGGCAACAAGGCCGATAGAAACACCATTGACGCCAGTGGCCCCCGCGCTGGCACTGTAGCGCTCGATATAAGCGTCTCCGGGCCTTTGCCTCTCCGTTGCCTTGGCGCTCTCAGCGGCGTTTACAAGCCGCGTAGATAGCTTTCCGATGGCATCGATGAAGCCTGCCTCATGCCAGCGATTATATGCTTCGTTTGCCACTTCGTCCGACACATAAATCGCCTCACGGGCGGCGTGAGCGGCGACAATGCTCTCCGCGATGAATGGGGCCTGTGCAATAGACACCGTGCCCATGGACAGCCTAGCAAGGTACTGCGCCGCGCTCATGTCGCCCGAAACCATCTGTCCCTTTGGCAAGTACGGCATGAGCGTAATTGGGTTTACCGGCTTGCCATGCGCGGCTAAGTCAATGACCCCCGCGAAAATGTCGCGGTGGATCGGCTCGTAGAAGTGTTCCGCCATCAGATTGACGCGGGACATGACCGCGCCAAGGACGGCATTGTTGACCATAACCGCGCCGAGGACGGCTTGTTCTGCTTCGATGTTCCCCGGCAGGTCGCGCCGCTGATCAGCAGTGAAGTTTTGGTGCGCGTTCATTGGTTAACAGCCCCGAAAAGCAATGCAGGTTCGTCACGGTCAAGCTCTTTGATATTTTTCACGGCCTGCCGGAAGTACGACGGCTTTAGCTCAAACCCGACGCCCTTGCGACCCATCTTAACGGCAGAGTAAACCTCGCTTCCTATCCCAAGAAACGGCGTCAAGACAGTCTCGCCCGGCAAAGACCACAGGCTAAGGCAACGCTCGATAACGTCGAGTTGAAGCGGAGAAATGTGCTGTTCATCCTTCTCGTCGCGACCACCGCGATATTGAAGAGTGTTCGTCTGGTCAATATCAGACCATACCGGGGATGCATATCGCTGCCAGATGAGGATGGACCGCCATTTGTCGAACGGCCACGCGCTCTTTCCTTCGGCTTCGACCTGCTTTCTGTGGCGGTCATACGCTTCACGGCTTACGTCTAAGCTATCATCACCAGACCACAGCTCGAACATGCCAGATACGGCCTTTTCGTTATCCCCCGGCTTGCGGAAACTGACGATGTAGTCAGCAAGGCCCATGCCGCTGATCGTGCTGTCCTTCTCGATCTGCTTGTGGAGTAGACGAATTGATTTCGTGCGTTGCTGCGCGACAACAGGGTCTTTCCAAATGCAAACCTCGGAATGGAAAATCCATCCTGCGTCCTCGTATGCCCGTACAATCTCACCTCGAAAGTCCCTCATGCCGATGAACCCATGACGTGTCTTGCTAGTAGGCAACTGCATGCAATGAACGCTATGGACGCGGCCCGGCTTCGTAACTCGTAGGAGTTCCGAAATCAGAAATCCATAGTGCGACCAGAAGCTTTCTCCGTCGTTGTTTGATATGTCGCGGTCGTAGTTGCTGAACCTATAAAGTCCTTCGAATGGAGGAGAGTGAATGCCGAAATGGACGCTGTCTCCTGGGACTTCTCTGATCAACTCGCAAGCATCTCCTTCATAGATTGCGTATCGATCCGTAACGACTTGGTTAACGCAATTGATTGTCATGCGGCATTCTCCCCTACCCATTTGGGCATTATCATCGGAATGGTTGGGTTATAGTCTGGTTTGTCGCGAACGGAACCGCGTATCTCTGCGCTAGAAAGATCGGCCATGTGCATCACCATGGAAGCGGCCATTCGATCCGCGTCGGCCTCCTTGCGCCTGATGTTCGCCACGGTTGCGCCTTCCATTTCTGACGCGATGAAGTGGACGTTGACCGGCTTAGTCTGCCCAAACCGCCAGAAGCGGCGCACGGCCTGATATACTTGTTCGAAACTGTCGTTAAGGCCGACAAATCCTGTATCTGCGCAATGTTGCCAATTCATGCCAAATCCAGCGATAGATGGCTTTGTGATCATGACCCGAGTGCGTCCTTCTGAAAAATCAACCAGCTTTCGGCGCTTGTCATCATCTTTGTCAGACCCCTGTAAATTCACTGCCCCATGTATTGCCTTCGACAACGCATCCGCCTCACTGTTGAGATTGCACCACCACACGAATGGGCGATCTTTTGGGGTGATGGATGCCGCCAACGCAACGCGCTCATCCACGCTATCCCTACGGGCAGATATGCGCTCTTGCAAAGTCCTAGCCTCCATTGGGAATAGAAGCCCGGTGTCCATGCTCGGTGCGTAGTCAACGCTGACCGTGTGTTGAACGTAATTCAGTGGTGGCAGGTCGTACCCATCGTTCGGATATCCAAGATCAGAAGGATTGCGTAGCATGACAGACCACGACGCCATCCACTTCCAAAACTCAGTTTCAGCGTGCCCTTTCAGACGCCATTTTTGTGTGTCGCCGCCGTCATGGGTAAAGAACGTTGCCAGCATATCGGTGTATGACATGACGCTTAGAAATTCCGCATGGTTCCCGAGTTCCATAAAGTCATTCGGGGCTGGCGTAGCCGTAGCAGCAAGACGAAAAGGAATAGACGCGCACTCATTGATCAATCGCGTCCTATATTTCCCGTCAGTGCTTTTGAGGATGGAGCTTTCATCAAGAACTGCCCCGCCGAACTTGGATAGGTCAAAATGATCCATCTTTTGATAGTTGGTGACGCCGATGCCCTCGTCTGGGTGAAACGAAACAAGCTTGGCGCGAATGCCGAACTTCTCAGCTTCTGACATATGCTGCTCCGCGACGGCAAGAGGGGCGAAAAGGATAACTGGCTTGCCTGTATGGGCGTTGACTTTTTCTGCCCATGATAATTCCATAAGCGTCTTGCCAAGACCCGTGCCTGCGAAGATAGCAGCACGTCCTCTCTTCAATGCCCATTTCACAATATCGCATTGATGGGGCTTAAGAACATTCCGAAGTTCAAGCTCTTGGGAAATGCCCGTCATTGGGTCGTTGATCTTCTTTTTCTCAAGAAATAACTGATATGCGTCCGTTGTCATTCTATAGCCTTCCGTCTCGCCAGCTCCTTCGCCGCGCCCGTGCGCAACGACATGAAACGCTTTTGCATCCATCCGATTTCCAGCACGTTGCACCAATGCCAGCAGGCCGAAATGCATACTGCTTCCGCAGCGTCCTTTTTGTCTTTCTTGCGCGTAGGCAGGACGATTTTCTCCCGCTCGCACGACTTGATAGCCACGTCTTTCCAGTCCTTCCCAGGTTCAGGCTTGTTGCCTTTGCCGTGGTATTTCGAGTGCCATGACGTGGCGCTGATCGTGCCGCACGGGACTTTCATGTTCATACAAACCCCGATGGCGGCGGCGGCGATCCCGGTAAGCTGCAACGCGGCTGGGTTAATCGTCTTCGTCATTTCAGTTCTGCCGGTCTGGGGGTTTACCTTGACCTTGGCGAACTCTGCAACGCGGTGTTGCGGCTCTTCGATGCATACGAAATCAGGCTGGTGTTCTTTGATGAGCCGGTAGACCATGTTAGCGGTAATCGCGTACTTCGTCTCCCATCCCACATCATTGCCGTCATCATCCTCTGAAACGTTAAATACGCCGCATTTTATCGCCGCTGGCGAGCGCCAGCTATATCGAACGGCCCAGCCACTGTTGGACGCGAGATCGAGCCCTAGAACGACAATACAGCCGCAAGAGCGCGCCTCCGAAAGATCACCCTCCGCGACATATGCGTCTTTCCCGCATGAGCATTCGCAAAGCCATTGTCCGCGATCCTCGGAAATCAGTTTCAACCGACCATTGGTCGCGCCGGGGTAATATCTTGGTAGCTTCATGATGGATACTCGGCGGGAATGATGGAGTAGAAGTTTTCACGGGTGCCGTTTTTGTGCGCTTTTATGAAATAGCCGAACGGTTCAATCTTGGCTTTCATGCGCCGGAAAACTGTGTGAGCGGTGACGGTGTTGCGTCTGTCCCCACCGAACGGACCGTGAAGAACGACGCCCATTTTCTGATAGGACAGCCCCGGCTCGCCGCCCGATAAGAGCGCATCAAACAAAAGCGCCTCTTGTGGCGAAAGCCCTCCCCTCACCTTCGCAGGTTCAGGCACATGGCCCATGTGATGCCCGCATGTCGGGCATGTGATTTTCAGCATGTCGCTTCCCTCGGAGAGTTGCAGCGCCAGCGAAATAGCTAGCGCCGCTATTCATGTCAGAACGGGTCTTGACCGTACTCGGAAGCGCTGGCCTCTTCCTTGTTCGCCGCATCATCGATACGGGCGAGAATGTCGGGAATGTTCGTATCGTATTCCGACTTGCCAGCGTCGAAGCTTTCCAGCCAGATTTTATCGTCGGAACTGCCAGCGTCATATCCAGACACGCGGTCAAGGCCATTCAGGCCAGCATGGAAGCCTTTGGCGCGTACCATGCCTTCGTGATCGACGCGATCCGCCTGCTTGAGCAAATCTCCGCCACGGGTATCCGGGATGAGGCCAAGCCATTGAAGGTTTTCGGCCTCGCTCAAATGCTTGTCCACCGGCTTTTGCGTGTCTTCCGCCATGAACGATTTCAGGTAGTGGTCAAGTTTCTGGGCCGGGAAACCCGACGCCTTTGCGTTCTGGCGGTTCGACTTTTTCTGCTCGTTCAGTTCGCGAACCTTCGCCGCTAGGTCGCGGTCGATACGGTGGTAATAGCCGAACAATACCCTGCGGTCACGCGCGGCCTTTTCGCTGTTGTCTCCGATAGTCGTCATTCTTGGTTCCTTTTCTGATGAGCCGTTCGGCGTTGGTCAGTCCATCTGCTGGCGCGCGAGTTCAGCGTAAGGGTCGTACTCGCGACCGATACGGAACTCGTAGATGCCGGGTTCGAACGAAATCGTTTCGTGCGTGTCGTGACCACGCTCGTGAACAAGCTCAGCGGCTGCCTCAAGGTTGGCGTAGAGAATACGCATGCCATCGGGCGTTTTTGTGCTGATAAAAACACGTGGTTCCTCAGCAATGAGAACATGATCATGGTGCGTTTCTGACTTCCCGATGATCCACTTGCCGCGTTCCTTTTCTAGAGGCTGAACGTGCGAGGGGATCTCAGAAATCTTTCGAATAGAAATCTCACCCTGAGCTGCTGATATTGAGAACGTCTTCATGCCTGTCGTCCTTTCATTTCTGATCTTGAACGCCTGTTCCCAGCTTGGACCTTTTGTGTTGTCCAACGACAGTTCCCAGGATCGTAGTTTCCGTTGTTATTGATGCGGTCGATTGACAAGTCTTCCGCGTACCCATTCTCAAGGGACCACTTCTGAAATGTCTCAAAGTCACTCCACTCGTCGCAAAGGCATATCCCTCTGCCGCCGTAGTATGCGTATCGACTTGCCTTGCTATTTCCGGTACGGTCTTTCATTGCTTGCCAAATACGGTAAAGGCGCGTGCCAGAAGCGCCGTGAGTTGCCCTCGTCTTCGGCATTTCTTCTCTCCAGCAACCGCAGCTTTGAACAAATCCACGCTTCAGATCTGCACCACGGGCTTCTTTTTCAGTCCCGCATTCGCACTGGCATCTCCACCACCTTGCCCCGTCACATTTGGGTTCAGACATCCCAACAACAGACAACCTTCCAAATTGTCGCCCCATCAAATCAAGTGGCCTCATGTCCTGACCTCAGGTTTGACAAATTCATGGAGTTCAAGGCCGCTCATCCACGCCTGCGCCTCCATGGCTGTTTTGATGGTTGGTGGAACGCCAACGGCGAATTCTCGCCCTGTCCCGCATTGGACGCGAGAGAAGCGAGCCGGAACGTCAAGGTCAGGAAGCTTGACTTCAACCAACGTTCCGATCTGCGGATCTCCGTCAGCGTCAATCACTTTGGCGTCGAGTTCTCGCAGGATCTTGGCCCATCCGACGATCTCAATAGCCACTCGACGCTGCTCAAGGTTTTCCCAAGTCAACGCGATCTTAGGCGTGATGCCGGATTTATCGTTGATCCATTCAGCCGGGATAGTGACGCCATGCCACGAATACATTTCGTAGCCATCGGCAAATGCCAGAGATGGGCCGGTCTCATTGTGAAGGCGCGCCTCATCATCTTTCTTGATGATCGTCGGGCGGTCACTGACAAAGGCAATACCCTTGTACGCGTACATCCATCCGCATGACTTCGAAAACTCGACGTAGGCGTCAAGGTGATCCTGCTTTTGATACGGCACGCCAATATGCTGGCCGAACTTGTAGAAAGCCACCCAGTATGCGTCCTGCCCTCCCCAGAAATAAGTACCTACGAATTTGGCATTGTCCCAGAGGTTGTCCCAGAGGTTGTCCCTGAGGTTGGCCCTGAGGTTGGCCCCGAGGTTGTCCCAGAGGTTGTCCCTGAGGTTGGCCCCGAGGTTGTCCCAGAGGTTGTCCCCGAGGTTGGCCCTGAGGTTGGCCCCGAGGTTGTCCCAGAGGTTGTCCCTGAGGTTGGCCCCGAGGTTGTCCCAGAGGTTGTCCC
>Ga0194137_10001634_pt1 | contig 13614 bp, 7 predicted proteins | sample TARM_MetaG_T3_14_FD_134025 | JGI IMG/M metagenome (GOLD analysis project Ga0194137, IMG submission 134025) | Freshwater microbial communities from Pennsylvania, USA, analyzing microbe dynamics in response to fracking - TARM_MetaG_T3_14 (version 2) | ecosystem: Environmental > Aquatic >... | reverse complement strand
TCTTCGCCGTCGGTCTGCCCGCGGGCCGGAGTCTGCAGTCGGTCGACGCCCCAGATCGGGGCCAGCGCGGCCACGGCCAGCAACGCGGCCAGCACGCGCCCGACCTTCAGGTCGCGCCAGCGGCTGCGCTCGTACCACCACAGCGCCAGAGCGAGCATCACCAGCCCGCCCAGCACCAGCGCCGTCGCGTCGATGCCGCGCTGCTTGCCGAGCACCCACAGCAGCCACACGGCGGTCAGGTACATCGGGAAAGCCAGCACCTGCTTGAAGGTTTCCATCCATGCGCCGGGCTTGGGCAGGTGGCGCGCCAACGCCGGGACGAAGCCGATCAGCAAGAACGGCAGCGCCAAGCCCAGGCCGAGCACGAGGAATACCAGCATCGCCATCGCGGCCGGTGCGGCAAAGGCATAGGCCAGCGCCGGCCCCATGAACGGCGCGATGCACGGGCTGGCCACCACGCAGGCGAGCACGCCGGTGAGGAAGTCGCCGGCACGGCCGCCGCGCATCATCAGCTTTTGCCCGTGGCTGCCGACCGCCACGCCCGGTGTGTACATTCCGCTCAGGCCGAGGCCGACGGCGAACATCAAGTAAGCCATCGCGGCCACGAACCACGGGTGCTGCAGCTGGAAGCCCCAGCCGGCCGCTTGTCCGGCCGCGCGCAGGGCAAGCACCAGCGCGCCGATGCCGGCAAAGGCCACCAGCACGCCCAAGGTGTACCAGAGGGCATGGCGGCGGGCATGGGCGTGGCTTTCGCCGCTCCTGGCCAAGCCGATCACCTTCAGCGACAGCACCGGCAGCACGCAGGGCATCAGGTTCAGGATCAAGCCGCCGAGCAGTGCCAGCAGCAGGACCGCGATCAAGCCGGTCGGCTTGGCGGCCGGTGGCTGGCTGCGCGCGGCATTGCCGGCGGTGGCATCGGCATGGGACGCGACCGCCGCACTGGCGCTGGCAATCGGTGCCAGCGATTCGGTCGCGGTGGCCGGTGCGGTGGCGCTGGTGGTTTCGTGGGCGGTCTCCGCGCTGCCCGGCTGGGCCGGCGGCAGGCCGGGCAGCACGGTCGATTTCGGCGTGATCAGGCCGGCCGGCAGGGACAGCTTCACCTTCCGCGTCATCGGCGGATAGCAGATGCCGTCGCGCTGGCACCCCTGGAAGGTGGCGACCAAGGTCGCCCTGGCGGCCTTGGCGGTGTCGCGCAGCAGCGGCACCGGCACCTCGGTCTGGTCGAAGTACACCGCGACCTCGCCGAAATGCGCGTCGTGCAGGCTCTGCCCTTGCGGCCAGCGCGGCCGTCCGGTTTCGATGTCGCCGGCGCCTTCCAGCTTCACCGTGGTGTGGTCGCGGTACAGGTAATAGCCGGGGGCCGGCGTGAAGCGCAGCAGCAGGGTGTTGCCATCCTGGGCGATGGCCTCGAAGCCGAAGGCGCGCTCGGGCGGCAGCGGCGTCGGGTCGACGGCGCCGGCAGCACCGCCCTGTCCGAGCAGGGCCGCCAGCGGGTTGGCGCCATTCTGGGCGACGACGGGCTGGGGCGACGCGCCGCCCGCACCGGGCAGGCGCACCTGCAGCGTGCGCGTCTGTGGCGGGAAGCACACACCCGCATCGGCGCAGCCTTGGTACTTGATCTTCAGTGTGGCCGTGGCGGCGCCGGGTTCGGCGGTGCCGGGCAAGATCGCGCGCAGGCTGCCGCGGTAGGTTTCCACGTCGCCGAAGTATTCGTCGTGCTTGTGCTGGCCCTCGGGCAGTTGCAGCGAGCCGGCGCGGAAACCGCTTTCGGCGCTGACGGACGTGCGCTGCCGGTACAGGTAGTAGCCGTCGGCAATCTTCCAGCGCAGCTCGATGCGGTCGCGCGACACGGCCTGCGCTTCGGGCACGAAGGCCTGGTCCACCGGCAGCAGGTCGGATTCGTCGAAGGCGGCGGCAGGCAGCGCGGCAAGGGACAACGTCAGCGCGACAAGGCGCAGCAGGAGGGATGACGGGGACCGGGACATCATGCGGGGCGGGATTCCTGGGGGATTTCTCGGGTTTCGGCGCGAACCCAGTCGAAGTAGGCGGACAGGCCGGCTTCGGCTTGGACCGCAACGATCTCCGGCAGTTCATGCGGATGCAGCGCCTGCAGCCGGGCCGTCAGCGCATCGAGCCGGTCGGCGACGGTCTTGGCTTGCAGCAAGGTTTCGGTTGCGCACTCCAGTTTACCCGCCCAGCGATAGATCGACCGGGCTCCGGGCAGCAGCTGCACGCAGGCAGCGAGGCGTTCCTCCACCAGTGCGCGGGCGGCGGCTTCGGCGCTGGCCGGGTCGGGAAAGGACGAGGAAATCAGCAGGATCGGCGGCGGGAATGCGTGTGGCATGGGCGGATGAAGACGGCGGATGGCGTTTTCGAGGATAGCGCCCCGGCACCTGTTCCGGCCTGGTCCGAGGCGCGGCCGGATCGTGTGTCGCATGCCCCTTGAAACCCCGGACACGGCCCCCACATCTGCCCTGTCCCGGGTGACGGGATCTGCTGCGCGTCGCCTTGGCACTCTTTGAGCGCGAGTGCTAACATCGCCGGCCTTTTCCAGAACTTTCAACCACTTAAGAGGGTTAACATGAGCATCAAGCCGCTTCACGACCGCGTCGTGGTCAAGCCCATCGAAGCCGACGAAATCTCCGCCGGCGGCATCGTGATCCCGGATTCGGCCAAGGAAAAGTCCACCAAGGGCGAGATCGTCGCCGTCGGCCCGGGCAAGGCCCTGGACAACGGCAGCGTGCGCGCTCCGGCCGTCAAGGTCGGCGACAAGGTGATCTACGGCCAGTACGCCGGCAGCAGCTACAAGGCCGACGGCATCGAATACAAGGTGCTGCGCGAGGACGACATCCTGGCCGTGATCGGCTGACCCGTCGCCCGCATCCGCATTTCCCTTTCCAAGCATTCAATCAATCTGAGGTAACAGCATGGCTGCCAAAGACATTCGTTTCGGTGAAGACGCCCGCTCGCGCATGGTGCGTGGCGTGAACGTGCTCGCCAATGCCGTCAAGGCCACCCTCGGCCCGAAGGGCCGCAACGTCGTGCTCGAGAAGAGCTTCGGCGCCCCGACGATCACCAAGGACGGCGTGTCCGTCGCCAAGGAGATCGAGCTGGCCGACAAGTTCGAGAACATGGGCGCGCAGATGGTCAAGGAAGTGGCTTCCAAGACCAACGACAACGCCGGCGACGGCACCACCACCGCCACCGTGTTGGCCCAGGCGCTGATCCGCGAGGGTGTCAAGGCCGTGGCCGCCGGCATGAACCCGATGGACCTCACGCGCGGCATCGACAAGGCGGTCACCGCCGCCGTCGCCGAGCTGAAGAACATCTCCAAGCCCACTGCCGACGACAAGGCCATCGCCCAGGTCGGCACGATCTCGGCCAATGCCGACGAGTCGATCGGCAACATCATCGCCGAGGCGATGAAGAAGGTCGGCAAGGAAGGCGTGATCACGGTCGAGGAAGGTTCGGGCCTGGAGAACGAGCTGGACGTGGTCGAGGGCATGCAGTTCGACCGCGGCTACCTGAGCCCGTACTTCATCAACAACCAGCAGTCGCAGACCGCCGATCTGGATGACCCGTTCATCCTGCTGCACGACAAGAAGATCTCCAACGTGCGTGACCTGCTGCCCGTCCTCGAAGGCGTGGCCAAGGCCGGCAAGCCGCTGCTGATCGTCGCCGAGGAAGTGGAAGGCGAAGCGCTGGCCACCCTGGTGGTCAACACCATCCGCGGCATCGTCAAGGTCGTGGCCGTGAAGGCCCCGGGCTTCGGCGACCGTCGCAAGGCGATGCTGGAAGACATGGCCGTGCTGACCAGCGGCACCGTGATTTCCGAGGAAGTGGGCCTGTCGCTGGAGAAGGCCACGATCAAGGATCTGGGCCGCGCCAAGAAGGTGCAGGTTTCCAAGGAGAACACCACCATCATCGACGGTGCCGGCGACGTGGCCACCATCGAGTCGCGCGTCAAGCAGATCAAGACGCAGATCGAGGAGACCTCCTCGGACTACGATCGCGAGAAGCTGCAGGAGCGCGTGGCCAAGCTGGCCGGCGGCGTGGCCGTCATCAAGGTCGGTGCCGCCACCGAAGTGGAGATGAAGGAGAAGAAGGACCGCGTCGACGACGCCCTGCACGCCACCCGTGCGGCGGTCGAGGAAGGCATCGTCCCCGGCGGCGGCGTGGCTCTGGTGCGCGTGATGAACGCCATCAGCGCGCTCAAGGGCATCAACGAGGACCAGGACCACGGCATCCAGATCGCCCTGCGCGCGATGGAAGCCCCGCTGCGCGAGATCGTCGCCAACGCCGGCGAAGAGCCCTCCGTCATCCTGAACAAGGTGAAGGAAGGTTCGGGCAACTTCGGCTACAACGCCGCCAACGGCGAGTTCGGCGACATGGTCGAGTTCGGCATTCTGGACCCGACCAAGGTCACCCGTTCTGCCCTGCAGAACGCCGCGTCCATCGCCGGCCTGATGATCACCACCGAAGCGATGGTGGCCGAGGCGCCGAAGAAGGACGAGCCGGCGATGCCGGCCGGTGGCATGGGCGGCATGGGCGGCATGGATTTCTGATCCGGCCGCGGCCCGCGCCGCAGACTGCAACACGGAAAACCCCGCCGCGAGGCGGGGTTTTTCTTTGCCTGTCATTCCATGCCGCGCATCGGGACGGCGGGGCCGCGGCTTCTCCGCGTCCGGCGGCACCGACCGGGAGGCGCGCCGTCAGGAAGCACATCGTCCGGAGCAATGTCCGCAGGCCGGCTTCTGTTTCTGCGGAGAATGAGCCCCGCATGCCGGTCCCTGCGGCATCGGCGCGCCACGGAGACAAGGCGCCGTCGATGGCAGGCAACCGGCCGTGCGCCGGCGACGCTGCGGCGCAGGGATGCGGCTCAGTCCAGCGGCACCACATCCACGGACTGGCTGGATTCCTGTGCGCCGCTGGTTTTCAGCACGCCGGCCAGCAGGCTGACGTCGCCGTAGTGGCGGCCGTGGGCGAGGGTGATGTGGTCGTCGCCGGCGGGGATGGCGTTGGTCGGGTCCAGCTCCTGCCAGCCCATCTCGTTGCCGCACCACACCCGCACCCAGGCGTGGGTGGCATCGGCGCCTTCCAGCCGCGCCTTGCCCGGCGGTGGCCGCGTGCGCAGGAAGCCGCTGACGTAGCCGGCCGGAATGCCCAGCCCGCGCAGGCCGGCGATCATGATGTGGCTGAAGTCTTGGCACACGCCGCTGCGCTGGGCGAAGGCCGCCTGCATCGGCGTGTCCACGTCGGTGGTTTCGGTGTCGTAGACGAAGTCGGCATGGATGCGCCGGCACAGGTCGGTGGCACAGGCATGGGTCGAACGCCCGTCCTTGGCGCTGCGCGCGGCGTAGGCGGTGATGCGCGCATCCAGCGGGACATACGGGCTGGCGGCGGTGAAATGGTGCGGCGAATCCGGTGCCAGCGACCACGTGCGCGCCAGCTCGCCGGCCAGCCGTGCCGGCGGCGGCGACAGGTCCAGCGGCGGTGGCGTGCGGGCCACGCGCACGCGGGCATGCAGGCGGGCTTCGAGATGTTCGTGGGCCTGGGTGAAGGCCAGCCGCACCACGCGATTGCCGAAGAAATCGGTGAACTCGCCATGCCCGTCCGGCGCCGGGTCGAATTCCAGCTCGGCCGACAGCACCTCCTGCACGCCCGGCAGCGACACCGGCAGCATGCGCGCCAGATGCTGGCCGCCGGCCACCGGCGCGGCGTAGTCGTATTGCAGCAGCAGGCGGATGTCGTAGTCCATCGGGTCAGCTGAAATAGGCGGTGGCGAGGCGGTCGGACAGGCGCGCCAGTCCGTCGGCCACGTCGACCAGTACGGCGGCGTCGAGGTCGGCCGGCTCGCGGATCACCAGCTCGGTCTGCAGGCGCAGGATGTCCTTGTCGATGGCCGACAGGTGGCTGCCGTCGCCGATGTCGGGCAGCTGGGCCAGCTCGCGGCGCAGCACGTCCACCTGGAACAGCAGCGAGCGCGGGTTCTGCGGGTCCAGCGCGAGCAGGTCGAGCACGCCGAGCCGGCCGGTGCCGGCGCCGTAGCGGCTGCGATGGGTGATCACGCTGTCGCCCACTTCGAGCAGGGCCTCGGGCGCGCCTTCGGCGGCGCCGTGCATGGCGAATTCGGACAGCAACCAGGCCATCTGGATGCCGCGCTCGATGCGCCGGCCCACTTCGAGGAAGCGCCAGCCCGAGAAGCGGTACATGTTTTCGTGGACCAGACCGGTGAAGCCGGCCAGCTTGCGCAGGATCACGCTCATCGCGCGCACCGCGTCGTCGCCGGCGGTGACGGTGCGGCCGAGCCGGCGCGCGGTCTTGGCCAGGTCGCGCAACGCCATCCAGCCGTCGGGCGAGAAGCGGTCGCGAATGCGCCCGGCGCTGGTGACCGCGCTGTCGATCGCGCCGATCAGGCCGGCCGGGATCGGCTGGGCAGTGTCCACGCCGAGCGGTTCAAGATACTCGGCGAGGGCTTTCAGCAAGGGCAGGTCGGGGTCGGAGGTTTCGGCCAGCCGCGCATGCCAGGCACGCAGGATGCGCGTGTTGCCTTCCAGCCGTTCGATGTAGCGGCCCAGCCAGAACAGGTTTTCGGCCGAGCGGCTGGGCAGTGGCGCCGGCACGGCGCGGACGAAGCGGTCCTTCTCGCCCGGCAGCAACGTCTCGTGCTTGACCGGCGTGTCGCTGACCACCCAGACGTCGGCGGTCTGGCCGCCGTGCTGCATGGTGATGGCGCGGGTGTCCAGGTTGAAGCCCACCCGGGCGAAGCCGCCGGGCATGATCTGCCAGCCGTCCGGCGTGCGTGCGGCATAGGCGCGCAGCACCAGCGGGCGCGGTTCCAGCCCGTTGCCGGGCACGTGCACCGGCGTGGTGGACAGGGTCACCGCCTCCTGCCCGACCAGTTGCGCGCCTTCGCGTTGCAGGCGCGCCAGCAGCGTGTTGCGGGCGATCCGGCTCAGGCGCGAGCCGAGCACGGTCTCGCCGCCGTCTTCGAACGGCAGGCGGGTGGACAGCGCCGGGCCGATCATCATCCGGTCCAGGTGCTCGACGACGTGCTTGCGTTCCTTCTCCTGCCCGCACCACCACGTGGCGATGTTGGGCAGCGCCAGCGGCGCGTCGTCCAGCGCCTCGGCGATGCCGGGCATGAAGGCCAGCAGCGCGCGGGTTTCCAGCAGCCCGGAACCGAGCGCGTTGGCCACCGTCACCGAGCGGTGGCGCAGGGCGTCGAGGAAGCCGGGCGTGCCGATGCGCGAATCCTGGCGCAGCTCCAGCGGGTCCATGAAGTCCGCGTCCAGGCGCCGCCACAGCATGCTGATCGGCTTGGGGCCCTCGACCGTGCGCACCATCAAGCGGCCGTCGCGGACGCTCAGGTCCTCGCCCTCCAGCAGCAGGATGCCGAGGTAGCGGGCGATGTAGGCATGCTCGTAGTAGGTTTCGTTGTTCGGGCCCGGGGTGAGGATGGCCGTGCCGCCGCCGCTGGCCAGTTTCAGCAGCGCATCGCGGAAATGGCGGAAGAAGCCGGCCAGCCGGTGCACGTGCAGTTGCCCGACCACGTCGGCCAGCGCACGCGTCACCGCGACGCGGTTTTCCAGCGCGAAGCCGGCGCCGGAAGGGGCCTGGGTGCGGTCGCCGAGCACCCACCACTGGCCGTCCGGACCGCGCCCGAGTTCGAACGCGCAGAACTGCAGGTAATGCCCGCCGCGCGGCGGCACGCCCATCAGCGGGCGCAGGAATTCCGGGTTGGAGGCGATCAGCGTGGGCGGGATCAGGCCGCGCCGCACCAGCGTCTGCGGGCCGTGCAGGTCGGCGATCACGCGTTCGAGCAGGTCCGCGCGCTGGGCCAGCCCGGCGCTGATGGCCTTCCATTCGGCGTCGCGCAGCAGCACCGGCAGCGGCGCCAGCGGCCATTCGCGCTCCTGCACGCCGCTGTGGCCGTAATAGCGGTAATACACGCCGGCATCGCGCAGGTACTGGCTGGCGCGGGCGAAACGCTGGGTCAGCCCGTCCTCGCCGAGCCGGTCGAGCGCGCCGACCAGCGGCGCCCAGTCCGGGCGCAGCGTGCCGTCGGCCGCGACCATTTCGTCGTACACGCCCTCGATGGGGTGGTAGCGCGCGAGCAGGCCGGCTTGGACGGGCCGGGGGGGCGAGACGGTGGACATCGTGGGCAAGGACGGATCAGTGGCGGGGCGGTCGGCGGAGGTCGAGCGTATGCGGAAATTCGTCCGAGCGTCGCTCCCGCATCAGCGGGTACGCCCCCGGCGTGTGGCCGGACGCGATGAAGCGCGCCAGCCGGCGTGCCTCGGCCTCGTTGCCGTTGACCGGGAAGGTGTCGTAGTTGCGCCCGCCCGGATGGGCCACATGATACGTGCAGCCGCCGAGTGCGCGCCCGGTCCAGCGGTCGTACAGGTCCAGATGCAGCGGCGCGTTGACCGGCAGTACCGGGTGCAGGCCGCTGGCCGGTTGCCAGGCCTTGTAGCGCACGCCGGCCACGGCGGTGCCTGCGGCCGAGGTCATCGTCATCGGCACTTCGCGGCCGTTGCAGGCGATGGCGTGGTGCTCGGGGTTGAAGCCTTCGGCCTTGACTTGCAGGCGCTCTACCGAGGAATCCACGTAGCGCACCGTGCCGCCGATGGCGCCCTGCTCGCCGAGCACGTGCCACGGCTCCAGTGCCTGGCGCAGTTCCAGCTTCACGCCGGCGTACTCGACCTGCCCGCAGAACGGGAAGCGGAATTCCAGCTGCGCGGCAAACCACTCCGGCCGCAGCGGGAAGCCGTGCCGGGCCAGGTCGTCGAGCACGTCGAGGAAATCGGCCCACACGTGGTGCGGCAGCATGAAGCGGTCGTGCAGCTGCGTGCCCCAGCGCACGAAGCCGCCGTCCAGCGGCTCGTTCCAGTAGCGCGCGATCAGCGCGCGCACCAGCAGCTGCTGGGCCAGGCTCATGCGCGCGTTGGGCGGCATCTCGAAGCCGCGGAACTCCACCAGCCCAAGCCGCCCGGTCGGCCCGTCCGGCGAGAACAGCTTGTCGATGCAGATTTCGCTGCGGTGGGTGTTGCCGGTCACGTCCACCATCAGGTTGCGGAACAATCGGTCCACCAGCCAAGGCAACGGCGGCGGAAATTCGCCACGCGAAGGCACCTGCGCCAGCGCGATTTCCAACTCGTACAGGCTGTCGTGGCGGGCCTCGTCGATGCGCGGCGCCTGTGAGGTGGGGCCGATGAACAGCCCGGAGAACAGGTAGGACATCGACGGGTGGCGCTGCCAATGCAGCACCAGCGATTTCAGCAGGTCCGGCCGGCGCAGGAACGGGCTGTCATCGGGCACCGCGCCGCCGACCACCACGTGGTTGCCGCCGCCGGTGCCGGTGTGGCGGCCGTCGATCATGAACTTGTCGGTGCCCAGCCGGGTTTGTCGTGCTTCCTCGTAGATGGTTTCGGTGGTGGCCACGCACTGGCGCCAGTTTCCGGCCGGGTGGATGTTGACCTCGATCACGCCCGGATCCGGGGCAACGCGGATCACCTCGATGCGCGGGTCGGCGGGCGGCGCGTAGCCTTCGATCTGCACCGGCAGGCCGAGTCGGCGCGCGGCGTCTTCGGCGGCGGCGATCAGTTCGAGGTAATCCTCCAGCGTGCGCACCGGCGGCAGGAACACGCACAGGTGGCCGTCGCGCGGTTCCACGCTGATGGCGGTGCGCACGTGGCCCTCGATTTCCGGCACCTGCTGGCTGCCTTGATGCGGGTTGCCGGCGGGCTGGAACGAGGCCACCGGTTGCAGCTCGATCGGCCGTGCGCCGCGCGAGGCCAGCAGTGCATCGTGGTCGGGCAGCGGCGGGCGCGCTTCGGCCGGGTCCTGAGGCACCACGTAGGGGTAATCGCTCGGCGGCACATACAGCAGCGAGGCCAGCGGCAGGCGGTAGCCCACCGGCGAGTCGCCCGGCACGAGGAACAGTTTGCCGCGGCGGGTGGCCCAGCGCTCGCTGGTCCAGCGCGCCCACGGCCGGGCCTGGCTGTTCCAGCGCTGCACCGGCAGCACGTAGCCGGTGGGTTCGGTCAGGCCGCGCTCGAACACCTTGGCCAGCCGCGCGCGTTCCTCCGGGTCCTTGAGCCTGGAGTTGGCCGGGTCGACGTTGGCCGGCAGGCTGGCTTCCTTGAGCAGCCATTCGGCCGGGTCTTCGTAGGCGGGGACGGCCATGTCCGCCTCGATGCCCAGGTTGCGCGCCATGCTGCCGAGCAGGTGCTCGGCCTCGGCCGGGCCGACCTTGGCATGCGCGCCTTCGCTGGCGATCAGCGAGGCATCGGCCCATATCGGCTGGCCGTCCCTGCGCCAGTACAGCGAAAACGTCCAGCGCGGCAGAGATTCGCCCGGATACCACTTGCCCTGCCCGTAATGCAGGAAGCCGCCAGGCGCGAAGCGTTCGCGCAGCCGGCGGATCAGCGCGTCGGCCAGCACGCGCTTGGTCGGGCCGACCGCGGCGGTGTTCCATTCGGGCGATTCGAAATCGTCGATGCTGACGAAGGTCGGCTCGCCGCCCATCGTCAGGCGCACGTCGCCGGCGGCCAGCGCGGCATCGACCTGTTCGCCCAGCGCGTCCAGCGCCTGCCAGCTTTCCTCGGAGAAGGGCTTGGTGATGCGCGGGTGCTCGGCCACGCGGGTGACGCGCATGTCGAAGGCGAAGTCGGTCTCGAACTCGCCCTCGCAACTCAGCCCGCCGCTGATCGGCGCGGCGTTGCGGTAGTGCGGCGTGGCCGCCAGCGGGATGTGGCTTTCGCCGGTCAGCAGGCCGGAGGTGGCGTCCAGCCCGATCCAGCCGGCGCCGGGCAGGTAGACCTCGGCCCAGGCATGCAGGTCGGTGAAGTCGTGGTCGGTGCCGGCCGGGCCGTCCAGCGACACCAGATCGGGCTTGAGCTGGATCAGATAGCCGGACACGAAGCGCGCGGCCAGCCCGAGATGGCGCAGCGCCTGTACCAGCAGCCAGGCCGAGTCGCGGCACGAACCGCGCGCCAGTTCGAGCGTCTGTTCGGGCGTCTGCACGCCCGGCTCCATCCGGATCACGTACTGCACGTGGTGCTGGATGCAGGCATTGAGCGCCACCACGAAATCCACGGTGTTGCGCGGCGTGCGGTCCAGTGCATCGAGGAAGGCGCGCAGACGGGGGCCGGCGGGCTCGGCTTCGAGGTAGATCGACAGGTCCGGTGCGATCTCGGCCGGATAGGCGAAGGGCCATTGCTCGGCCACTTCCTCGACGAAGAAGTCGAAGGGGTTGTAGACCGTCATGTCGGCCACAAGGTCGACCTCGATCTTCAGCTCGGTGACCGGTTCGGGGAACACGTAGCGGGCAAGGAAGTTGCCATACGGGTCCTGTTGCACGTTGACGAAGTGCTTGTCCGGCGATACCCGCAGCGCATGGCCGAGCACCTTGGTGCGCGAGTGCGGTGCCGGATGCAGGCGGATGATCTGCGGCCCGAGTTGCACCGGGCGGCTGTAGCGGTAGTGGGTCAGGTGGTACAGCGCAGCATGGATGGCCATCGGGCACGCGACCGGCAACGGAGGGGCGCCACATACGCCGGGCATGCTGCGATGCGGCGAACCGCAGTGTACGGGCGGCATCGGCCGGGCCGCCAGCCTCGGGGGCGCGGATTCGCCCGCGCATCGCGATGCGTTCATGGCCCGGGCATGGGCATGCAGCAAACGCAAGACCCGGCCGGAGCCGGGTCTTGGAGGCAAGGAGGACGAGTGGCGATCAGCCCTTTTTCATCGTGCCGGTTTCCAGCCAGCGCTCGTGCCAGGACAGCGCCTCGGGCAGGATGTGCGGGGTGTGCTTGCCGTAGCTCTCGTGGCAGGCGCGGTCGAAGTAGTCCTGCAACTGGTCGCGGTAGTCCGGGTGCACGCAGTGGGCCAGCAAGGCCTTGGCGCGCTGTTTGGGCGACAGGCCGCGCAGGTCGGCCAGGCCCTGCTCGGTGACGATCACCGACACGTCGTGCTCGGTGTGGTCCACGTGGCTGACCATCGGCACGATGGACGAGATGCTGCCGTTCTTGGCCGTGCTCGGGCTCAGGAACACCGACAGGTAGCCGTTGCGGGCGAAATCGCCCGAACCGCCGATGCCGTTCATGATCCGCGTGCCCATCACGTGGGTGGAGTTGACGTTGCCGTACAGGTCCGCCTCGATCATGCCGTTCATGCCGATGCAGCCGAGGCGGCGCACCAGCTCGGGGTGGTTGGAGATCTCCTGCGTGCGCATCACGATGTGCTCGCGGTAGAAATCGATGTTGCGCTTGAACTCGTCGTTGGCGCCGGGGCTGAGCGCGAAGCCGGTGCACGAGGCGCTGCGCAGCACGCCGGACTTCAGCAGGTCCAGCATGCCGTCCTGGATGACCTCGGTGAAGGCGGTCAGGTCGGTGAAGCCGCTGGTGGCCAGCCCGGCCAGCACCGCGTTGGGGATGTTGCCCACGCCGGACTGCAGCGGCAGCAGGTTCTTCGGCAGGTAGCCCTTGGCGACCTGGTGCTTGAGGAACTCGATCAGGTGGCCGGCGATCAGCGTGCTGTTCTCGTCGGCGGGGCTGAACGGGCTGTTGCGGTCCGGGCCGTTGGTCAGCACCACCGCGACCACCTTGTCCGGATCGCAGTGCAGGTAGGGCTCGCCGATGCGGTCTTCCGGGTGCACCAGCGGGATCGGCTTGCGGTCCGGCGGCAGCGCGGTGCCGTAGTAGACATCGTGCATGCCGTCCACGCCTTCGGGCTGCCACAGGTTGACCTCGATGATCACCTTCTTGGCCAGGTCCAGCCAGGTCTTGTTGTTGCCCACCGAGGTGGACGGCACCAGCCGGCCGTCCTCGCGGATGGCGGACACCTCGACGATGGCGGTGTCCAGGTCGCCGTAGATGCCGAACCAGGTCTGCTGGGCGACATGGCTCAGGTGCATGTCGATGTAGTCCATCTTGCCGTCGTTGATCTTCTGGCGGGCAATCGGATCGGTCTGGAAGGGCAGGCGCAGCGCCATGCCGTCCACCTTGGCCAGTGCGCCGTCCAACTCGGGCGCGGTCGAGGCCCCGGTCAGCACCTTCACCTGGAACGGCTGGCCGGCGGCATGGGCCTGCTCGATGCGCGCGGCCAGTGCCAGCGGCACCGCCTTGGGGTAGCCAGAGCCGGTGAAGCCGCTCATCGCGACGGTTTCGCCGGGCTGGATCAGGGCCGCAGCCTGTTCGGCCGAAGCCAGCTTCGCCAGCAGGCCGGCATGGTGGATGCGTTCGTGGGACATGGCGTGGGGCGGTGGCACGTGGGATCGCGATTATTGCGCAGTGCAGCATGGTCGGTGACTCGACCAAGGTGGAATGTCGCACCGGCCGGTTTCGGCGCATGAGCGTATACCCGATCGGCACGCGCCGGGCCTAGATACGGGCCGGTTCGGCCATTTGCCTGTCCGCGCGGGGATTTTCCCGCTTGCGGGGCGCGCAATGCCGGCACGGGGCAATTGACGGGGTACGGATGGCGGCCGCCATCCATTGGCGACCTTGATCCATCGGGGAGCCCGTCGCCGTGCCGGCACGGCGACGTCGCCTGCCGGCGATGCAGGCAGCCACACCCGCCCGCTGACTCGGTGCCGCCGCTGCGTGGCAT
>Ga0194137_10001632_pt1 | contig 13635 bp, 19 predicted proteins | sample TARM_MetaG_T3_14_FD_134025 | JGI IMG/M metagenome (GOLD analysis project Ga0194137, IMG submission 134025) | Freshwater microbial communities from Pennsylvania, USA, analyzing microbe dynamics in response to fracking - TARM_MetaG_T3_14 (version 2) | ecosystem: Environmental > Aquatic >... | reverse complement strand
GTACGTTACCGCCCTCGCTGCGCGGGGCGGGGAGGTTCTCCCACAGGAGTGGGGATGGCCGGGGCCGCCATGTGGTGCTGTGGCCTGACAACGAGGCGCACCCGCCTGCGGGGGGCGATACGGCAGTCTCGCTCGACACGACACCCTATCGATCATCCCCGCTGTGCGGGCGAGCCGATGCCCATGAGTACGGCTACGAGTGCTGGTCCCGATCATCCCCGCAGGCGGGTGCGCCTCGTTGTCAGGCCACAGCACCACATGGCGGCCCCGGCCATCCCCACTCCTGTGGGAGAACCTCCCCGCCCCGCGCAGCGAGGGCGGTAACGTACCGACTACCCCCACGCACGTGGGGGAACCGGCAGCGGCAGCTCGTGGATCACGCCCGATGCCCGACTATCCCCACGCCCGTGGGAGAACCTCGCTGAGGCGGCGCAAGCCGTACAGACCACCCCGACTATCCCCACGCCCGTGGGAGAACCTCGCTGAGGCGGCGCAAGCCGTACAGACCACCCCGACTATCCCCACGTCCGTGGGAGAACCTTGGGATCGGTCAGGGCGGCGTAGTGATTGGTCCAACTATCCCCACGCCTGTGGGAGAAGCGCCGGTGACTCGATCGCGCTCGCTCTCCAGGGCCCGACTATCCCCACGCCCGTGGGAGAACCCCTGGTGTGATGATCTCCGGCATCAACTCCGACCGACTATCCCCACGCCCGTGGGAGAACCCGCTGCTGAACTAGCTCGCCGCTCAGATCGCCCCGACTATCCCCACGCCCGTGGGAGAACCCGGCGCACGTACTGGATGGGTTGAGGGTTGTCCCGACTATCCCCACGCCCGTGGGAGAACCATGCGCTTTCCAGCGGACATCTTCCCTGGTCTGCCGACTATCCCCACGCCCGTGGGAGAACCTGGGATCCGACCTCGGCCACCTGGCGCTACCGACCGACTATCCCCACGCCCGTGGGAGAACCCTGCCTATCTCTGCCAGCAGTTCGAAGGGTTTCCGACTATCCCCACGCCCGTGGGAGAGCCCGTGGTGCGTCGGCCTTCGTGGACGCCCTGCGCCGACTATCCCCACGCCCGTGGGAGAGCCGGAACGCCATACAAGTGGCTCGACCTCCCGTCCCGACTATCCCCACGCACGTGGGAGAACCGCGTCGTCCTTCTCGTGCCACTCGCCACCCTCCCGACTATCCCCACGCCCGTGGGAGAACCGAGTCGGGGGTTGGTCTTTTCTGGGCCACCGACCGACTATCCCCACGCTCGTGGGAGAACCCAGTCACTGTCGCCCATCCTGGGGCCTTGCCCCCGACTATCCCCGCGCCCGTGGGAGAACCTCCAGGCACAGCACCGCATCCCGGGCCGGCGCCCGACTATCCCCACGCCTGTGGGAGAACCGAGTTGTCGGACCTGCCGTCGGAAGCCGAGTACCGACTATCCCCACGCCCGTGGGAGAACCCCCAGCTGCTCGCGGATCCGCTGGATGGACGGCCGGCTATCCCCACGCCCGTGGGAGAACCCGATCTGGAAGCCGCGTTCGAGCGGGTGGACGCCGACTATCCCCACGCCCGTGGGAGAGCCCTCTGGGTCGTTGGCTTCAGGTCGAAGATGGCCCGACTATCCCCACGCCCGTGGGAGACCCGACAGCCGGCTCGATCACTCGACGTCGGAGATCCCGACTATCCCCACGCCCGTGGGAGAACCTCTTCCTGAATACCTCTCACAATACAGATGGTTAGCTGACCCGAGCAAATCCACCAGCTACCTTCAGAGTATCAACGCTTCTTCCCGAATGGCGGTCTCTGCCACGCTATCACCCTCTTCATACGCTGAGAGGAACCTGAAGGGGATCGCCCCAAGCAGCCTGGATGAGACGACCACGCCTGGAGGGGTATTCCCCTTCGGCCGGGGGAAGCGCGGATCGAGCAGTGTGACGTTCACGCTGTCATCTGGGTGGCGAATCGTGCGCCCCAACCCCTGTCGGATCTTGTGAACGGTCTGCACGACCCCTTTGTTCATGAGCGTTGCCCTGGCCATTCTTGCTGCCTCGGCCTGAGAAATGCCGGGGGTCTGCTTTGTGATGTGCCGGCTCAGGGTGAGCTCAATGACCGGATCAGGCCGAGGCGTGGGGTTCCTGAGCAGCACCACATGAGCCCAGAATGCCTCTGTACCCTGGCGGGCAGGGGAGAGCCCCTCCCATCCGGCCGGGGTGATGAAAATCCCGTCCTCGGGCATCTGCTCAGCCAGCTCATTCAGAGCGCTTCCCCTGCCAGGGGCAACCACGCGATCCTTGAGGTCTTCGGGGCATCTTTCGAGTAGGGCCGACACGTCCGAGTAGGACACGCACAGCACAAGAGTTCTTCCGCTGGCGCCAGCGGCAATCTCTTTCCAGGCGTAATCCACATAGGCAGGGTGAAGTTCGAACTGCCCATTCCCGACCAGCGTGAGGGGTGCCCTCGGGGCGGGAGGCAGCGAGAACGCAATGTCGCCAAAGTTCAGCGCCTGATGGGAGTGCTCAACCCCGAGGCGAGTGTCCTCACGCCCCATGACAAGCTCTTGGCGGATGTAGGAAAAGCTTGGCGGCTCGCCAGGGGCATGCCCGAGGTTGGATAGCGTGGCTGACGTCAGGATGGTGGTACGGTTTTTGATTCCCGATTTGAGTAGCCCGCCACCTGCAGTGTCGTGCATCGCCAGAGAGGGGAGCCCCAGAACAGGGGAGTAGCTCAACACCACCTGGCTCGAGCTTTCCTTGAAAGCTTCCAGCATGGCGGACGCATCTCGGCGCAAACGCTTCCAGTCATGCTTCAGCCTCGGATCGCTTGCAAGCCGTTCCTTTCGCGGTCGTGCCTTCAGGATGGCCTCTAGGCCGAGTCCCAGCGCGCCGGTCATCGCATGCGTGATGATCTCGGCCTGATTGGCACGGTCTGCAGACTGGTACATCCGCTGAAGATCGGCCCAGGTTCGGCTGGCCTTGTCCAGGCCCAGCTGAGCGAGCAGTCCGCGGGTCATACGGAAAGAGAGCTGGCGCGAGAGAAGCTGCTGTGCGACGGCGGGGAAATGCTCGGCTTCGTCTAGCACCAAGGCAGCAGGGTCGTCGGTCAGGGTGATGCCGTTCTGGGTCAGGAGATCCATGGCCAACAGGGCATGGTTGATGACCTGGATGTCGGCCCCCTGGATATCCTCGAAGTGGGTGCGTAGATAGTCGGGGATGGCGTCGCTCTCGTGAAGCGCTATATCCCTGATGCGGATGCCGTCTGGCAGGGCATCGTCCTCCAGCTCCAGCAAGCAGCCATCGGTCTCGAGTGCCCACTGTGCCAGGCGCCTGTATTCCGGTAGGCGGCGATTATCCGTCGCCACCTCGGGCAGAGCATCACAGCCAAGCGCCAGCGCCAGCCGATCCCGGCAGGCGTAGTTGGTCTTGCCCATGCGCACGCTCATGGTCAGTGAAGGCAACCCTTGCCATTCCAGGTAGCGATTGATGATGGCGAGGTTGCGTTCGTCACGCAGCTGGCGCTGCAGAGCGCGGGAGTGAGTGGAGACGACCCCTTGTCGGCCAGCCTTCCTTCCGCGAGCTGTCCAGTCGGCAAGGGTTAGCAGGTAGGCGAGGCTTTTCCCTATCCCGGTATCCCCCTCGATGAAGTGGATCTTGCCGGGGCCGCCGCCTAGCGCCTGGCTCACTGAGCCGGCATAGGCGATCTGCACTGGGTTGTGGCGAAACGTCCTGTCGATCTCTGGGAGCCCTTCGCTCAGAAAGTGTGCCACGGGATTTGAGGTATCCATGTGCATCGGTATCTCCTGGGCTTACCCGGCCTTGGCGAGGCTGGCGCTTTCAGGAAGCAGGATCAGCTGCCCCATGCCATAGGCCCGCATCGGCGAAATGCCGCGCATCCACTTGTCGGCGGCCTCGATCGGGTCGGTGACGATCGCTTGGGCAGTGACATTCACCAGAGTAGTCGGGCTTCCATTCTTGGTCTTGACCTTGGCTCGAGGGAGAGGCGTGACCCGCAGAGATTCAGTCGCCATACCGGCAAAGGCAAGGCGCTGGCGGGCGTTTTCATCCCACTCCTTGCTGGGGGGTGTGATGCGGATCGACTTTCCCTCTGCTGACTTGCTTCGGGTGAACGGTGAGTAGACGAACTCGACATCCAGGCGGGTGCCCTCGGCCAGATCGATACTCAACTCCTTTGCGCCGGCGAAGGCGAAGGGGGAGCGCACGGTGATGATGTGCATGCCGGGACGACCGGGTAGTGCGTCCGCCCGGAAGGTGAACGGGCGATCCACGCCACGCGGGATCTCCATCTTGCCAGTGCCGGTATAGAGGGCCCAGGCAGCCTTGTGGTGGTCGTCCAGGGTGATGGGGCGTCCGGGCTTTCCAACCCCCATCAGGGCGCTCATTTCATGGTAGCGAACGATCACAGATAACCTCCTTCCACCCAGGGCATGATGTCAGCCATAAAGCGTGGCAGTCGGGTGCGGGTGTGCGGGTCAATGGGCAGGGTGTCGAGCAGCTCTTGGGGCTGAGGGATGTCCTTGGCCCACTTTTTCATGGCCTCTTGGCTGATGGCTCGGCCTTGTGCGGCCTGGCGAATCGGCGCCCAGAAGGCAGGGCGTGTCGCCTTGGTGCCAAGTTCTCGCCCATGGAGCCATTTGGCCGTCTCGATGAGGGCAGTGAGATCGATGCACTCAGCGCCAGCGTCACTGCAGCACCAGAGTTCAGAGAGTGAGCGTGTCAGTTGGAGGTTGCCCAACAGGCGATCAGGCTTGCGGCCCCACTCGCTGATGAAGATGGCGCCTTCGCTGACAGACGAGAGCGACTGTTCAGCGATCAGCTGCATTAGCAGGGTGAACGGTCGCTCTTGATGGAGCTGGCCGGCACGATCGATCGCACCGCCCTGGTACTTCGTGAAGAACCCTTTGTTCACCGCCATGTGGAGCTGGTTGTCAGGGGTAATGACAGCACCGCAGGAAGGGAGCATCCCAAGCCTGCCGGGGCTGGGGGCTTGTGCCTTGCCCCGGTACATTTCGATCCCCAGCGACTCTCGAGCCGGGATGCGCACGGTATGGCAGCTGGTGCATTCGTACTCTCGTGAGAACGATGAGCTGTACTGGTAGGCGCCGGCAACGCCGGGGTCTTCAACGTCATCCCAGGGCCGACCGCAGATCGAGCAGCCATGGCTTGACGGTGGTGGTGTGCCCCATCTGTCTGCGGGAGCGTCTTGACGGATGATGGCGGTTGCCTGATGGAACCGCTGGTAGGCGTTATCGACTGGCATGCATCACCTCCCGAATCATGCGAGGTGGGCGCATGACGCCCACGGGCTTCTCTTTGGGACGCAGGCTTTGCTTGTCCTCGACATAGGGCTCGGCGGACGTTTCCCATGCATTGGGATGGCCGATGGGCCAGGGGCGCAAGCGCCAGCGCGAGGAGGTATCCCGTTCCAGGCGTTCGACGTTGAAGGCGCCGTAGTGGCGTGCATGCTCCCGACCAATGCCGCTGAGCATCCCCAGGAGCTCTGCGCAGGCTTGGCCGTCTCCAACCCCGTAGAAGATGGCGAAGGGGGTGCTAATCGCGCTGTGAGGTGTCAGTCGGTTGCCATCAGGGAAGGTGCTGCCGAAACGCTTCTTCACCTTGCCGGCAAGGTAGAGATCCTGCCGAAACACCGTGGACACCAGGCGCTCCGAACTCGCCGACAACGGGCGGTCTGGCGTGGAGCCAAGGATCAGCTGGCTGGCGCAGTAGACATTCGCGCCAGCTTCGTTCTCTAGGGGGAGCCTGTGGGCGCCTTCCCAATTCTGGTTGAGCCGGCACATCGCCTCATGCAAAAGCACATCCAGCCGAGGGGTGACCGTCGGCATGATGATGGGGGTATGCATGCGAAGCACCAGGCGGAATTCGTCGGCCATATCACTTGTCTCCGGCGAGCTTGCGGGCGTCCTCGATGGTGTGGGTGTGCAGATTCCAGCCATTGAGCGTTTCGGGATCGGCCACGGCATCGAAGGCTGCCTGGAGCACATCTCCTTCCATGTAAAAGCCCATATCATCGAAGCTCACGCTGCCAATCTTGCTGGCCTTCAGTTCACCCACGGGCCATTGGAAGACATCGAAGCTGCCGGAGACCTGGCCGGCTCCGATGTTGCGATGACCGCCCAGTACCGGCTCGCGGGCAAAGTCAGCGAGGGCGTGAAGGAGGATGCCGAGGTACGCCTGGCGACCATTGATAAGGCCGAGGCGGGCAGAGAGGCGTGAGCCAGGTGCGATAGCCTCGAAGCCGGCCAACGGGTGTTGGATGGAGTGCTCCGCACCTTCACGTTCGGCGCGAACCGCTTTCTCCTTCTCCTGCAGCTCGTTCAGTTGCGTCCCGAGGCGTTTGGTTTCTGCCTTGTCTCCGCTATCGGCAGCTGCGCCGTAGGCCCGTTTGGTCTTGGCGATCTCGCGGCGAATCTCCTCGATGGCCACAGCAGACTCGCGGGCGCTGCGAGCCTCACGGAGCAGAGCGTCACGGTCGTCGTCGCTGAGCACCTCGACGGACTCGGGGTCGCGGGCGAACTGGTCGTGACGTACCCCTTGGCCCACGGTCATCACATTTCCACCATCGGTGCGAAGCTCACTGGCCTCCAGGCGAGAGGGGAGGTTCCAGCGGCCGAACAGCGACAGCAGCGGGTTGAGCTCACGCAAGAGCTGCTCACCCACGGGATCAACGCCTTCCGCCTTCTCGTTGTTCACAGCTCGAGTCCGGTCGATGCCTGATCCAAGCATGTATTCGTCGGTGAGACTCAGCAGCCCTTTCTCGGGTACGCCTTTGGCGTTGGCCAGCAGGCGGCGCATGGCGCGAAGGGCTGACTTGCGGAGTGGCCCGCGCAGCGTCCCGCCGTTCAGGAGTGCCTCGCCATGCGGCGTGCGCGGGAGCTTGCCATCCATGTCCGGGTAGCTGACCTGGATAGGCGCTTCAGCTGTCAGGTGGCCCAGGAAGCGGATCATGCCTTCGTTCATTGGATATCTCCTTCGGATGAGCTGAGTGGCGGTAGCCACAGGCTGTTGGCTGGCGCCAGCTGCGCCAGGGGTTGGTGCTCGGTGAGCAGGATGGCGTTGGCGCTGATAGCTGTTGCCATCGCCAAGCGGTCATGGAGGGAAAGCGAGCTTCCTTCCCAGCCCTGATTGGCCAGCGTCTGCAGGGTGTCGTGTCCCAGGGGAGCGATTTGGACTCCCTTGTCGCGGAGCAGGCTGAGGATCTCGCCGATGTCTCCGTGTAACCGGCCCTGCAACTGCCAGTCGGTCAGCTGGGCAATGCCGATCGCCGGCACGGAGAGGGCGCGAGCCTTCTGCAAAGTGCGCTGTGCATCCCGGCTGAGGCGTCCGTCACCAACGAGCACCCGGCAGAGCAGGTCAGGCGCCAGCATCGCGTGCATCGCCACCCTCCTGATCGCTGTTCTGGTGTTTCTCGAGCAGCGTGACCCGTCCCTTCATGGCGCCAAGCAGTCCGTCGATAGGCGGGCGCGACTGCTGGTAGGGCTGGAGCCGGGCCACCGGCCATCCGTTGCGGGTGATCGTGATGTCCTCGCCTCGGGTGGCGGCATCGATCAGGTCAGAGAGGTGGCGCCGAGCATCGGCGATAGAGTGCTGGGGCATGGTGCTGGGCACGCTTTATGTCCATGAGTGTACATCTACGTTAGCACACCATTGCACGAGAAATGTATAAAGCACGATCTTGCCGATCCGTGCAGGGGGGGGTTGGGCGTTGACGCGGAAAGCGACACGGCACGCCTGGCGGGCGTGCCGTGGGGGGGGTTAGATGCCCAGCTCTTCGGTGAGAATCTTTGGGGTGATGAAGACCAGCAGTTCGAGCTTGTCGTTGTTGGTCTGACTGTACTGGAAGAGCTTCCCCAGTACCGGGATGTCGCCCAGGAAGGGGGTCTTGGCCAGCGTCTCGATGTCCTCTGACTGCAGGATGCCACCGAGCACGACTGTCTGCCCGTCCTTGACCAGTACCTTGGACTTGAGCTCGCTCATGTTGATCGGGGGCTCCTGGTTGGGCCCATCCGTTTCCCCGAACGAGTCGTTAGTGATGGTGACATCCATGAGGATGCGGCCATTGGGAGTGATGCGAGGCTTGACGGTCATCGACAGCACCGCCTCCTTGAACTCCACCGCAGAGGCGCCACTGGCGGCGGCTTCACGGTATGCCCGCTCCTGGCCCTGCTTGATGTATGCCTCGGTCTGGTTGGCAGTGATGATGCGGGGCTGGGAGATGGTATAGCTCTTGCCCTCGCTCTCCATGGCATTGAGCTCCAGGTCGAGCAGGATGTCCCCGGAGAGGTAGCCGAACGAGAAGGTGGTTGATCCCCCGGCACCGCGACTGCCGGCGCCGAGATCGACGGCCAGGCCGCCATTGCCATTGATGGGGGTGCCGTCTGAGGCGCCGCCCAGGTCAAACCGGCTGCCGCTGCCGGAGACGCCCCAGTTGACACCCAGCTCGCGTGTTGCCGTCTGGCTGGCGATGACGATCCGGCCCTCGATCTGCACCTGTTCTACCGGAACATCCAGATCCGCGATGGTCTCCATGATCGCCTTGAGGCGCTCCGGGGTGTCGCGCAGCAGCAGGGTGTTGGTGCGGGCGTCCACGGCGACCTGCCCGCGATCGGTGAGCATCCCGTATCCGCCGGTGCCATCCCCCCGCATGAGCTGGGCCAGCGTATCGGCCTCTGCGTATTTGATCTTGACGCGCTTGGACTCCAGCGGCGCCAGCGTCTCCAGCAGTTCGCGGGTCTCGAGTTCCTGCCGCTCCTGTTGCGCCAGCTCCCCGGCAGGGGCCACCACCATCACGTTCCCCTGCTGGCGGCTGTCGAGGCCATGGCTCTTCAGAATCAGTTCGAGCGCCTGATCCCATGGCACTCGGTTCAGATTGAGGGTGACTCGGCCTTGCACGCTGTCGCGGGCCACAAGGTTGAGCCCGGCTGTCTCGGCGATCAGCGAGAGCACGGCGCGCACATCGATGTCCTGAAAGTTCAGGGTCAGGCGCTCACCGCTATAGGCGGATTCGCTCTCTTGGGAGGTGTCCTCAGGGCTGACCTCCTGCGCCTCGATCACCAGCTGCTTACCATCCAGCCGGGAGACCATCGCAAAGTCCCCGCTGGTCTGGATGTCGAGTGTGGTCGAGTCGCCCCTGGTGCGCGGTGTGATGCGCTGGATGGGGCTGCCGAAGTCGGTCACATCGTAGACCTGATCGAGGGAGGTCGGCAGCCTCACTCCGACCAGTCGGGCAGTGATGCCGGCATTAGGGGCTTCGCTGACTCGCACATCGGCATTTGCCTGGTTCAGGGACACGATCAGGCGTCCGGCACCGTTGTCTCCCCGCCGGAAGTCGATATCAGTCACCGCTGGCTCGTTGCTCGATGTCGATTCCAGTGCCGCTCCCTCGGTCAGTACGTTGCGCAGCAGTGAGTCGCTTTCCTTGCGGTAGGCCGCGCCAGCATCCTCGGAGGAGGCGAGGTCAGGAGGGGTGTCAGCCTTGTCGCCCTGAATGCCCACGATCACATGATCCCCACGGACATCGGTGCGGTACTCGAGGTGGCGAGCCATCTCGACCACCAGCCGGGTTCGTTCCCCAGCCTCGCGGGCAGTGATGCTCTCCACCCCGCCGAGCCCAACACTGAACTCGTTTTGTTCGAGGCCGCTCCGGGTCTCCATCAGGTCGAGCGTCAGGCGCGGCGGATTATCCAGCCGATACCCACCGATCTCGGGCGGGGTGCCGTCGAACTCGAGGTTCAGTCTGACTTCGCCGCTGTCTGCCTGCTGAAAGTAGACGCTCTCTAGCCGGCTATCAGCCATGACCATGCCGGGGGCTGCGAGCGCTAGCGCCAGCAGTGATGCTTTGCCGGCCGCCAGAAGGGGCTGGGAGCGATGGGAGTGCCTGTGGAGTAAGGCGTTGCTGTAGGGGACGCGTGGTTGGCTGGGTGTTGTCAGAGGGTTTCGCATAGGTGGCATCACGGATCGGCTCATGGTGGGCGGCATACGCCATGCAAATTTACGGTACAGGTTAACACACCACTCTATGCGAAAAGTCCTTATGGCGCTGTCCGCTGGGTGTGCTAGGCCAGTTTCAGGGAACGAGGAATACACCTCTAGCCGTATATTTTTATTGACTCAGGAACAATGTTCGCATAGAATGAGAAGTACGAAATGAGCAGTCGGCAGGAAAGCCGGCGGGACGCAAGGAGAGATCGGAAATGGCCAAAGCATTCGCGGTAATTCAGGAAGGTGGGAGCTCGGTAGAAGCTTACCTGCATGTTTCCGAGAACGAGGGTGACGCTCAGGCGTACCGCGTGGATTGCGCGGGAAGTGCCTACCGCACCAGCGAGATTCTCGAAATCGAGGTGGACGACAGCGGGCGTATTTCCCTCGATGACGCAGCATCGCTTATCAGCATGGCTGGCGCCCGCGACTACGACTTCCCCGAGGAGGATTGAGCCATGTACGCCGACAACCACAAGCGCTTCCGGGTCGTGGACGAGGACGACACGATCCTTGCCTCATTCGACCGGCAGATTGATGCCGAGGTGTACCTGTCCCGGTACGACGATACCTACCTGATGGATGCGGAGATGCCCAGACCAATCCCAGCAACACCCGGCCGGTCGCACGGCCGGCTCCGGCAAGCGTCTTCTACCAGTTCAAGGAGGTAGTCGAGGAGGAGGGGATCACTCACTACCTCACGCCTTGGGGCAACCCGAAGGTCTACGAGACGCCGTTCGACTTCATTTTCAACTCGCCGGAAGAGGCCCGGCAGGCTCTGGTCGAGTGGGGCGTAGACGAGGAGGAGTCAGCCCATTGGGTGCTGATGAAGGTCACCGAGGAGGCCGTCAACGACGAGGGCTTTCGGGCCGAGGCGATCGAGAAGCTCAAGGGGCTGATTCGCTGTGACGCTGAAAACATGCAGAGCAATGACGACCTGATCGATAGCTACCTGACCCTGTACCTGAAGGTCAGCGGCATTGAATCCATGACCGACGCGGAGCTTGCCGACGAGCTGGCTTGGCACACCGATGACGACGAGGAGTGACATCATGTTGACCAACACGCAGCGAGAAGTGGTGGAGCAGCTTCGCAGTGAGGGGTATGCGGTCATCATCTGGACACCTGATGAGCTGGGCAATGCTTGACGTCCTCCCCTCCCTCAGCTGCTTAGGCAGCTGAGGGAGGGGAGGATGTCAACCTGAGCTGCTGGCCGACAAGGCGTACAAGCTGCCTCGCACGATTCATGCCGAGCTCAACGCAATCTTCAATGCGCCGCAGCGCCCGGTGGGCCATGTGCTGTATGTCTGGCCGATACCGCCGTGCCTGCTGTGTGCCGGGCCTATCATCCAGCCAGGTACCGCTGAGGTGTGGTCACCGCCGGTGCCAGAGACAAGCAGCTGGTTCACAAGTTGCCATGAGGGCCGCGAGATGCTGCATGAGGCCGGGGTGGCGACGTACTGGCTGGACGATATCGCTGGCGCTTAGTTCTCAGCGCCAGCCCATGGATAGCAAGGAAGGAGAGTCATATGCAGGACATCTATAAAGTTACTTTTGGTAGTCAGCGAGTTGGCTTCTTCGTCGCCTCCACCTGGAACGAGGCAGCCAAGCAGGCCGCGCGCCAGCACAGCGAGGAGACCGGCGAGAAGCAGCCCTGGGTTCATTACACGGCAATCTGGGTCAACCCCAAGCACTACGAGGAAGAGGGTGTCCCTGAGGCGATGTACGCTGAGCAAGAGGAGGGCGCTGAGGCATGAGTGAGTCCATCGCTACCATCGAGGCCGCCGCGCAGGAGTGGAATGCCGAGCATCCCGAGGAAGCGGTGTCCGTGTTTGCCTGCCGGTTCCCTGGTCAATTCCGTGATGCGGCCGATGCGCTTCGTCGGGTGCGGAAGAAGGGGCAGGAGGCACCCCAGGAAAGCGAGCTGGAGGAAGTCTCATGACGTATGCCACACCCGAGGAAGTTTCCCTGGCCGAGTCGCTGGGCTTCGAGTGGACGGTCGATCGGCAGAGAGGGCACCAGTTCACGCGTGGCTCGCGCCGGGTGTGGGCGGCCTCCTACTACCGTGACGGTGAGCGCGTCCCCGGCTGGCAGAGTGCCGACATCATCTCGGACGACCGGGGTGAGAAGTTCTGCGGCCACCTGATCTTCGATCGCCTGGAAAGTGCGCTGAGGAGGTGGTGATGGTCTCTGCTGCCGGCAAGACCCAGGCGCCAGCAGACCTCAGCCTGGCGTTGAACCCCCAGGAGGAGGGCGCCCAGGATGCGTTCACCGCCAAAATGCGGGACGAGCTTCTCTATGTTGGAGCCAAGCGCCTTGAGGATGGCACCTATGTCGGGGTGCAGCGCTTGATGTTCACCCTGGCGATCTGCGTGGGCGTCACCGAGTTCTCCGCATATCAGCGCCGCTATTGCTACGAGGATGCCGCCGAGTGTCTGGCTCAGTACGCGGCTATCCGCAACAGTGGTGACATCCCCTCGGGGTATGACGCCACCCGACCGTAAGGGAGATACCCATGGCAAGGATTCTGCGCGGCCCAGAGGCCATCCGCTATGCCGAGGAAACCGAAGGCACCCTGAACCGCTATGCCGATGCCAATGCTGGCGCTACAGCGGGGCTCAGCATCGAGGAGGCGCGAGCAGTGATGGAAGGGGAAGACCCCAACCTGATCTGGACGGAGGCCACCGATGTTTCGGTGTTGAGCACGATGTTCCGGGATACGCTAGACACCCTGATCGAGCGCCGCCGGGCGGCCGAGGATGCGGCGGCGGCGTTGTATGGCGTGGATATCGACACCTTCTTTGGTGGCTTCGATGAACGCGTTTACCACGACACCAAAGTGGTATCCATCCAGGCTGAGATCGACACGGTGCTGGGGAGAGATTGATGTGATCGATGCGCGTTATCTCCATCGCCCTGAGCTGGCGCAAACGCTGCTGGATGCTGCCTTCAACCGCGTGGGCAGCAAGGGGGAAGTGGCCGAGCTGCTCAAGCTGTCACGCCGATCGCTCCAGATGATCTACCGGCATGAGCGCGGCATGACGTATGGCGTCCAGGTTCAGTTGGAGGCCATCATCCGGGGCGATCCCTACCGCTCACCCTTCGATCAAAGCCGGGGGCCCTCCCTGGTCACGCGTGCCATTGAAGCCGCGGGGCCAGGCAACGAGGAGGATCTTGCCGCCCGCCTGGATGTGACGCCGCGCTACCTCGGTATGCTCGCCACCGGTGCGCGCAAGATGAGCTATGGCCTTCAGTGCCTCCTCGAGAAGCTGCTGGCCGAGCATGAGGCGAACGAGCGTTCTTCCGAAGAGACTTTATCGGCGCCAGCCGAGCCAAAGTGACTTTGTTCGCCAGCCCCTCTTCTTGCCTGGCTGGCGCCGGCGACCCACGACCCCCCTGACACAACAAGGGCACCCTCGGAAGGGTGCCCTTGGTGCATTCCTCTGCCTGTCCGGAAGTTCAACTCTAGTGAGAGGATCAGGAGTGCGATGTGCGGGCTCGTGCATTTTTGGCTGCCTGTCCGGCAGTTCTTGCACACCGCACCCCTAGCCCGGATGTTGCACCGGGCCGGCCAGACGCTCCCAGATCTCAGGCTCGGTGAAGACATTGGCGCTACGGGCTTGAGAT
>Ga0194137_10001631_pt1 | contig 13636 bp, 13 predicted proteins | sample TARM_MetaG_T3_14_FD_134025 | JGI IMG/M metagenome (GOLD analysis project Ga0194137, IMG submission 134025) | Freshwater microbial communities from Pennsylvania, USA, analyzing microbe dynamics in response to fracking - TARM_MetaG_T3_14 (version 2) | ecosystem: Environmental > Aquatic >... | reverse complement strand
GCGCAATTCACCGACTACAGTTGGTCAGATTGCCATACATGTAGATCGATCTAAACTTGAGACTGAAAATTTTTTCAGTTTACTCACTGAACCTAACAGAGATATCTTCTTCTCATTTGTTGAAAAGATTTACATGAGTGAAGGAGTGTCTCTGGAAGAATTAGAATCTGATTTACGAACTGATCCTACATTCGGTCTCATTTATACTCAGGGTAGTTTACGTCTGGGTACCACTATTGTAGATACTCAGATTCCTGAAACAAATGTGGGACCAGCAACAGTTGTTGACCGAATCGACTTTGAACTTGTATTTCCTGAGGTTACTGAGAAATTCAGACTCTGGATCAATCGTGAAGTATTTATCGATTCGTATCCGCTGACAACTATTACGAAAGTTATTCTTCCTTGCGACTACTCGTTGTTACTTCAGCCTTCACTGATAAACAACACTGTTGATGCGCTTATTGCGTCAACATCATTCAGTTTTGGGAGTATGTCTAACTCAGTTGCACAGGGTGATAACTCTGGATTGTTGACTTACAATACCAGATACAAAGTCAACTCTCAGTCCATTAAGATGATGCCGTTTGGTATTCTCTATAAGGGTGCAACTCCTTCTTCATTAGAAATTCGAAAAGCTATACGAGAACTGTTACTTAGTTTTGGTGTAGCTACTGCAGATACCTGGAAGGCTATACTTCCAGATCTTTTTGTAACTGGACAGTTCTTCCTTATTCCCATGTGGAATGATTATATTACTCGTCCTGAACGAAAGGTATATCAGTCTATACTTCGAATGAAGAATACTGAAGGGGTTATCTCTACGTTATATCCTGCGATGAGTGTAGAGTTTATCAGACAGCATCAACAGATATTTACGTATGCTAAGAACCCTGGGTTTGCTCTTGTGATACCAGATCCTCTGAATGAAACACAGTTTTCATTAGTGGACATTCATCCGACGTATCAGCATTACTCAACACAGTCATCTGAATCCAACTTCATGGAAGAACATACTCGTGAGTTTGCTATCAACTTAAACCGAGTTATTTCTTCTTTGATGGGCGAAGGAATTACTGAAGGATACATCACCAACATATTCGATGAGAAACGCTACTTATCGTTTGTTGCTGCAGATATAGAGTATCATGTACTCTATCCTGAATCGTATCCTGAAACGAATCCGTAGGTTAGCTTCTAAGATAAGAACGGAGATATCTCCGTTCTTATCTATTTTCATTATGATCACCCTTTTAATTTCGGGGAAATGTGGGGAAATTATGCGTTACATAGAACCACAAGATACTTCGTACGTCGACAGTGACCCAGTCAAAAAGATCTACGATCTCTTCAAGTATAGATTTTTCTACCGCTGAGGATGGGGATTATTTCATTTATGTAGCCCCAAATTCAGAGGGTGAGATGGTACTCCCTGGGTACACAAAAAGTCCTCCAAAAGTAGGAACTGAACGACCGTTCATTACCCACGAACTATTCGCGACATATACTCGTTCGGACGTTGGTATTGTTAGTGTAAGTAAGGTGTGTATACTCACATTTTGAATAATCCTATAGAAGCTAAAACTATCACATAAACTAAAGCTCGGTTAGAATTTAACCGAACATATTAAGGAGTCAATCATGCCGTATTATGGTATTGTTGGTGAATCTCACCAGATTAGTGCGGAACCTTGGAGAAAAGCTAGTCATCCTGAATGGGTAGAATTAGTTGAAGCTAGACCTGCAGATACTGGATATGTTGTAGCACTCAATGAAGAAGGTATGGGTATCTGGATCAAAGATCCTACACCTGTTAAATCTGAAAGAGATTACCTTCTTACTACAAATTACGATCCCAACATTCTTCAGGCTACAAGAATGTTGAGGGTAGCACAACGTACCGGAGCTAGTGCTGAACGAATCTCTGCACTTGAAACATGGATTTCGGTACTTGACGACTATGCCGAAACTTTGTGTGCTATTCCGGATACACCCGAGTTTCCTGAAAATGTAGTATGGCCTGAACTTCCCGTATATTCGGGACCTGAGAATTAATTGTACAAATACCTGAAGTCTTCCTCATTGGGAAGACTTCAGTAAACAAATGTTATGCCCTATAGCAGGTTATATTTATGAACGGAGGATGTGGTTATGAAGTTTAATGCCCCAAAAGGATCTACCGATCCTAATGCGTCATATGTAGATGAGAATTTGGATGTAGGTCAAGAAGGCTCCATAGTTCCGGCAATAGCCGTAGAAGCACCTCAACGAGAAATAATTAATGCGATTTTGGCTGCAGGGTTAATACCCGATGAAAATAATCTAGCGCAATTAGCCGAAGCCATTAAAGTTCTAGGTTTACCGGAAGGTGGAACTGAAGGTCAGACTATCGTTAAACAACCCGACGGATCTGTTACATGGGGTAACGTATCGGGAATGCCTGTAGGCACCCTGCATTTTCCCGAGCACCGGTAAGCCGGACCCCGGCTCCGTGGCTGTGAACGTAAAGCAAAAATTCTTGCGCTCGGTCTATCCTCAGCTCGTAGTCCGCGTGCTTACCGATGGAGACTACCTTACTACTGAAGAAGCATGGGATGCCGAAGCCGCCGCACAGGAAGGCAGCTGCGTTCGCTATGCTTTGACGGACACCCATATCATTCTGCCGTGTCATAGGCATTATTGGGCTGCAGCGCAGCCGGGTGTAGCTGGTAAGGGCGTTGGGGATTGGCAGGCCGATGCGTTTCAGGGGCATAAATTTACTATTGACCCAACAAAAGGAACAATCGGTACTAATGGCTCTGATTATGGTGCGGTCACTGTTGGGCCGGGAGGAAGTGCGGCTCGTGATCGTGTAGACTTTCTGTCTAACTATCCAATCAGCGATGGCGTTAACGGTGCGCCTCGTATTGCAGACGAAACGCGCCCCAAAACATCCTATCTGCTGCCCTGCATCAAGGTTGCTGATGTGGCCGTGAACGCCTCGCAGGTTGATATGCTGGCGCTGGCAGGGCTGGTGGCAGAACTCAACGGCAACAAGGTGGACTGGGATGCATGGGCGCAAAAACTCCATGAACCCACAGGATATCAGGTATTCCCCGGCGGACTGATCCTTCAGTGGGGAAGAACTGGAATCATAAACTCAACTGCGTATGCAACGGTCACATTCCCGACGGCATTCCCCAATGCGGCATGGATAGTGCTAGGATGTGCAATTGGCGATGACGCCACCGATGCTGCCGGGAATAACGGTGGTTGCTGTACATACATCATCGACCAATCCCAGTTTACAATAGGTCATTATAACGCTGGATCAAACCACACCCGGATGTTCTGGATTGCTGTCGGTAACTAGGAGGTTGACATGTATTATAGCCATTCAAAACGAGGTTTTTTTGACCTCAGACTTCACGGTAGTAACATCCCCGCCGATGCTATGGAGATATCCTCCGAAGAATACCGCACGCTACTTGTTGCACAGGGGAACGGTAAGGTCATCCAACCTGATGAAAACGGTAGGCCTGTGGCAGTTGATCCCCCTGCGCCACCTGCACCTACTGAAGAAGAACTCGTCGCCACTGCCCGTGCGGAACGTGACCGACTCATGTGTGAGGTCTATGATCCTACCATGATGCAGCTACTACGTAGACATCGCACAGCAGTGATATCCGGAGCTGATACTACCGAAATCAACACCATCATTGTTGCATGGGATAGCTACGCATATGCGTTGGAACGTATTTCGGAGCAACCTGGGTTTCCGACCAAAATTGTGTGGCCACAGATTCCATAATTGTATTCACATAGAGCAGAAGTCCAGTCTGGACTTCTTCTCTACAAAAGATGGTATGTACAAACCAGCTGGAGGAGATTAATAATGAAATTTCAGCCCCCACTTAATTCACAAAATCCTAATGCATCATATCAAAACGGTGATCCTATTCAAGGTATACTGGGATCAAAAGTACCTGCGGAAGCTATCGAGGGTCCTCAAAGAGAAATAGTCAACGTTATTCTTGCTGCAGGTATTACTCCCAATGAGGCAGATAATAGCCAGCTAACTCAGGCTATTCAATTTATTGCAGGTAACGTTGGTAGCAGTGGTATCAACATTCCCGCACAAGCACTTATGCAAGCCAATTTAGGATTACGTCCTGATGGTTGGACTGAAGAGGATTGTGATCCTCCTACTTGCGCAATTGTAAGTGATAAACTTCTTCCACAGACAACTCCATGGGGAGTGAATGGAATCATCACTGCTAGTTCTGAATCTGCAGGATATCAAGCATGGAAGATGTGGAACGGTATTCAAAATACTACTGCATCTAACTCATGGCTCAGTAATGGAGTATCCACTACTGAAACATTAAACATGAAGTTACATGCCAATCGAGCATTCGATGCGTTACATCTCGGTAGTTATACGGGGGGAATATCAAACTCCCCTGTCTCTGGTGAAATATACGTTGATGATATCTTAAATACAACATTCTCAGGACTGGTATGGTCATCTGCAACTGAAATTAAAACCATTCCATTGACTACACCCATTACTAGTGGTAGAAAAGTTGATGTTAAATTGGATCCCATTTCTGGCCGTCTTGGTGTAGGCACGTTGGGCCTTCAGTTTACTGATTGTCCTGCTGGAAGTATCTTAGTTCTTCCTGGACTTCAATTAGCTTATGCTGACTTTGGTGCAGTAACTATATCCAACGTTCTTTTAGAGAATAAATACGGGTCAGTTACTGATCTTCCTGACGGATCCTATTTCATCTATGCTGCACTCGACAGTTTCAAAAATGTCGATACTATTCATGTATCTCCTAACAGACCGCTTATCGGAACATTCAGAAAAACTGAATATGTTTCAATTACCCCTGGGACTCCTATAGGGGATATGGATCTGATGGCGAATGCGTTCGATGGTAGCTTAGGTGGAATCAACACGGTATGTGCTCGTAAAACGGGAACTAGTATTCTTGGTAACACCTTCGAGGGTGCAACTCGAACTGACGCTGTATTGATGTATCCTTCTATCGATTCGGGATTCATTTCAGGTAGTGGTAACGTTAAGTTTGAAATATATGGTGGAGAGGTTTATGATTTAGAGCAGATGACTCTGATCGGATCTAAAACTGTTGCCAATACAAAGACTAGTGTAGCTATACCTGTCACAGGTAATCATCCAGTCATGGTTGCAAAAATCATTCCTCCTTCACAAGCACAGGCCTGCTTTGTAGCGGAAATGGTCTGGCAACGAGTTATGGACGGTGGGGATTTATTTGACCCATTCAGATTAACTGTTCGCAACTTTGAAGATGTACTTATCCGTAGAGTTCCTATCGGGATGCTGACTATCTCAGGTGGCAGTATTGTCAATATGAGTAGCTACGCACTCGGTAACCGAACTATGATTCCGGTAAATAACGGAGATCTGGTTGCTCTCAATAGTATCTATGAACAAAGTTTACCTTATCCATGTTGGGATACTCAATTAGCTATACCTTACATCTATACTGAAAATATGTGGGGTTGGCCAGGATGGGAATTCTTATATTCTGGTGGTAACAAATCTCTGGGTGTGACCAGTCTTATGGCTAAAGAAACCTTAAGAACTATCACAGGTACATCAAACTTTGCAGCTAACAGAATCTTCAGCGGTAGTGAATTTGGTATCACCACTGCAGTTACTACAGTTAAATGTAGAGTGTGTGCAACCCGAGGATATTAGTACTTAGACTCTCTGGATGTGGTCGATGAACTGCATCCAGAGAGTCTATCCTGGTATGATATGAATGTACCCCTTATGATAAGATCCAAATTTGTTGAGTGATGAGGATTCTGAAATGAGTACAAATAACAACCCACCTCCGAGATATAACTACGACGTTATATACCCTTACGAGTACATACCGGTATGTCAGTTGTGCTACGATAGTAAAACAGACACATGTTCAACCAACTCAGTTAACAGTACTGAATTAGTTCCTCTTCCCCCTAAAGTGGGATATGCAGTATGTTGGAATATGCATAAAGAAGAATGGTACTATGTTCCGGATCACCGTGGTAAAGTTTACTGGACCACAGATATGGTTTATAATGAACCGGGTATTTTAATTACCTCACTCGGAGATCTTCCAACTGATGCATCATTCATAAGACCCAAAGCAAGTCCCGCACAACAACGAGTAGATCTGGAACTTACAGTTCATAAGTACCACAAATTACTTATCGATAATGGTGTTACAGTGGATGGTATCAAGTTCGATACTGATTCGAGTGCACTAACTGCATATTGTTCATTTTTGATGATTGCAAAAAATATACCTGATCACACTAGTGATCACTGGCAAGCATCTAAGAATGTATTCGTAACTATGACCGCACCACTCTGCTTTGCTGTACTTAAGACTTGTCTAAAATATCTCGACGGGTGTTATAAGTTCCTTCAATTGAAATTGGAAGAACTTAAAGATACTCCAGATGAGGAGTTAGATCAGTTTGACCCGAAACATATTCGTAGAAAATAGTTCCATCTTGAGGGAGAGATATCTCTCCCTCAAGATATATTTGTATTTTAAGTATCCGTCATTTTATGCATAGACTTCGGTGGTTATATGGAGGTAACATGCAACTACAAGTTAATTGGACTTATAAGTTCTTCTTCATAGATGGATTCGATCTTTTAAATGGTATTTATAAGGTCGTAAAAATCTATTCCTATCAGGAGTTACTCGATGAAGCATTGTCATTATACGACGATCTCTATAAACACGTAGGAAAAACAGAAGAAGAGTTAGAAACAGATATAACTAAATATAACAAAGAACCAATCCTCAAATTGGTTAGTGTGGATGACTCAACTAAAGTTTACTATGTACCTTTAGCTGTACTTTTGTATACTCCAGATTTAACTGTTAAACCATACTCTAAGATTGCCATAGGTGTTAATGTTGGACCTATCGCAGATCCTGAACAGATCAGTCACATTGTTCAGATAATCAAAGAGAGTATATCAAAACAGTTTGGGGTTACAAATGATCCACAGTTGTTTAATACTGGTACGGTGTGGTTGACTGATGCCGAATATGCAGTTATAGAAGCTGATCGTAAAACTGCAGCAACGGAGATCATTAACTACTATGGTGAAAACCAAAAGTTAAGAGCAGACATACAAAAGCTTAAAGAACAATTGGCTGTGTATGAAACATATTTCCGTGCACACCGCCAGGAGGGTTAAATGTATCTTACTCCCGACTTGACTGCCACAAATCCGATGTATAAACGTGATTCCGATTTACGTTTAGTGATCGTACAAGATCAGAAATTAGAGTTCTTAGATAGTCCTATCTATCCTGATACATTACAAATCAGTTTACTTGGTACGGTCAATATCACTTTAGTCAAATTTTTAGATTGGGCTATACGTGAAGATGACATCGATTATGCGACAATGTCACGTATGAAGTTGATAGATCCTACTTTTGATAAAGTGATTGTTAAGTCTATCACTATGGTTAAGAGTTGGTCGCAGAACTATCGCGTTCAAATGTCGTATCAACGAGTATTACCTATAGAAAGTAAACTCGCACTTGAACCTACTAATGAGATCTTAAACATCACTCCTGAACTTATGGATGATCTCATCCGTACAGTCAGGTATCATGATGATCTACTTACACCTGTAGACGATATTCATTCCATACATACCAAGTCACCGTTGTTACTTGAAGCAGATCCTCGTAAAGAGAGACCTGAAAATGTTATCCGAAATGAATTTCACAATATCAATACCACGACCAAGATACATGTGATTCACCCCCGAGGTGGTGCGTACTATCGGGATTCTCTTATGGTTGAGAGGGTAGATCCTGATGTAGAAGATCCTACTGTATCTATTCCTGAGAATATTCTCGTTGAAGGTGTGGATTATCAAGTGGACGGGTGTGATTTCCATCGTACAAGAATAACTGCGAATACCTCTGGGGTATACCGACACATTCTGTTCATCAAAGATTTAGTAGGTGAAGTAAAGATCACCTATCACGCCTATGGTGGAGATGTTGTTCTTGATGATATTCGTGCTCACAATGAATCAATTAACAATATTCTGAAGTATATCCTGGACTCCCAGTTGGTAACTGAAGAAACACTTGTTAACGCTAAAGCAATGGTGACGATGAGAAGCCGTATTGCAAAATTGGAGGAAAACATGCGTGCACTTGCTCTTACCGGGAGTCCTTCTGGTGGTGACTGTACTACTGGGTCTACGTTAGTTAAAAAGATCATGTCTGTCGACAATGCTCTACATTGGTACACCATCGCTTCGCTGTATAAAGTAGATGGTTCGGACGATATATTCACAAGTGATGTGATGAAACTTCGGCTGCAGTCTTTGTATACGAAGTTCTCGTTCTTAGCTACTATCAATGTCAACATTGATCATGCTACCACTAAACTGGATGTATCGTGCGAATCTGCAACCTATCCTAAGGGATATATTCCTTTTGAGGATTATTCTCAGATAGAGCAGATCATACGTCCTCAGTTCCGTATCATCTGGAATGCCAATACTGTAGAAGGTTCTGGTATTTATCTTCAGCTCGGATTCCGACTGAAAGGTATCATTGAAGAAACTTTTGCAATAGAAGATATGAGTGGTAAACAGTCAGCATGGAAGCTGTTGTCTACGGTTTCAGAAGCATCTGCTCCTGAAGATAATCTCGTCACACTTCCTGCAGCTAATCACATTTGGGATACTCTTAATCCTAATAGTGCACAAGCTACCCATATCGTACCTTTCCCCGATGGTCATCTTGTGTGGGCTGGTGAAGAAGCTCTTAACCGTCCTGATTCTGGATGGAAGAATTTTGAACTGGTTCATCTTCTTGAGAAAGATACTGACATTACCAAACTGCGTTCACTGAGACTGGATCTTGAAGAACGTAATGGTTCTCGATTCCCAGTTAAGATAGAGTTTATTCCTGGATCTGACAAGCTTGCAGGTAGTATCTCGTTTAACTACAATGGTCTTCCTGCGTACATCAATGCTCTGGTAGAACGCAATACTTTAACGTCAGATATTCGTATTCGTATAAATGCTGACATTACTGCAGGGCCTTCTGCTAACCAGCTTTCATTGAAACAAGTTCTTGCATTCTTCTAGGTGTACACAATGATAGTTGTCACAACCAAAAAAGATGTGAAGACACAAAAACATGTCGTAGTTCAGTACTATGTGACTACGGTAGAACCTACGTCTTTACTTCCCGGACAATATCAGTTTTGTACTGGTGAAGTTCCTAAAGATTTCTATAAAACACCCCACTGTTTCTTTGTAGAAAATGGAGTGTTGAGAAATGGTTATGGAACTAAATTCAACGTTTGAGTACTAGGTGGCATCAGTACCGATAACTGATTTCATTCCTTCCTTCTAAGAGGTGTGTGGTAATCCCACACACCTCTTACTCTAATTGGAGAGCATATGTCAAAACCTATTATAACCCAGAAACTTATTCATGTTGCAGGATGTTGTCCAACACATCTTCCCAAATTCTTAATTTTGTACGACGATGGTACATGTTGTGACGATAACACAGGCATCACTTATTCTAGTGAGGATGAATTTATTAACTGGTATAACAAGAATGGGTTACAACTGATTCTTATCTCTTTAGAGGAGTTTTCTCATGTGGGCATTTGCAATCGGTAATCGGACTAAGAAATGTCAGGATGGAAAGTATTTCATTTTGTTTCCTACTACTGAGGTAGATGGAGATCTACTGTCACATCCTGTAGTTACAACTACGGTAGAAGACATCGGGTTAATTCAATTGGATGCTACCCTGAAACCCGGTACGCTTAAAGGGAGTGCACAAACTTCTGAATCTATGGAAATCGTTCAGCGAGTTATGGATACCATTAACTCGGGCGATCCTCACATCATCATTCAGTATCTTCTGGCGATGTACCATAGTGCCATGACGGTACTTCCCGTAGATTCATGGGATCTGAATCTTTCGATGATCAATCGAAATATTTTACCTATATCTTTGAATAATGTAGAACGATTGACTTTCTTCATCACAGATGGTGAAGGTAAAATCCCTGATATGGAAGATTCATTCCATTACCCGGATGAGATCTATACCCGAATTTTGGGTGAAATTCATACCGTAAAACGCGAGGATGGATCACTCGTAGATCACGTTATTCCGAAGTTCAGGGTTATCTGTCTGCGGACTGATGATAATGTAATTCTGGAAGAAATTCCGTGGGATCCGCGTACTGATGAGAATAATCCAAATGTCGTGGCTGCATATTTACACGACACGGATATTACCATCAGTAACATTCCTGGTTATACTGAACAATTCACGGATCTTTCAGATATCTTTCCTGAACAAGCAGAATAAGTCATTATTACGGAACTACTAGATAAGGGGAGTAATCCCCTTATCTAGGTTAAGGTCTATTTGTCAGGATCACGAGTTAAGTTGTATATAACCATTTCAGTCAAATCTGTAGCAACGGAGTTAAGAAACTTACCATTAGGGTTGATGTAGCTTCTAGGATCATTAAGATAATCCTCACATTCCTGCACAGCTTCATCACTCATGATGGCATTTGCTGAGATAGTGTCACCGTCAAAGTCAGCAGTGAGACCTTTAAGTCTAGAATCGTGAAGTACAAGACTATCCTGGAAATCAGAATTCAGATCAGGGTAGTGAGGTAAAATGATAAAGTAGTCATCTTTGTATTGTGAACTAAACTTTACCTGTTTACTGGGTACCGTACTAGCGACCTTAACTCTTGAAGGGTAGGTCGATCCAAGTTCAATTGCCGGATATCTGGTGATCTGAGCAAACTTACGTTCAGTTGCACGGAATGTAGCAAGATACAACATTTCAGCATAAGTGAGAGGACGAATATTGTTCACATCTACATCGTGATTCTTCTGAGATTTCATGAAACTAATAAAATCTCGTTTATCTCTCAGTAGATATATTTCATCATCCTTTTGGTAAACTAAAAACATGTAGTAGTGTTTACCTTTTATATCCTTCAGAATAACAAAGCGTTTACGCATGTGTATATTCTGGAACATTTGGATGAGTGACTCCATACCTTCAGAACTCTGAGCTTTGGTTATTTCATCTGGAGCAACTTCAATGTATTCAGTATCGAAAGTCTTTGTATTGATAGCAGGTACATTCAGAGCACCTTGATCAAATACCTGACCATAAAAGAGTTGTCTCAAATTATGGATGACCAAAGGTTGAAACATCTTGGCTGCTTGAAACAATGGAATAACTGTTTCATCGTGTTTGTGATAAGACGGAGAATCTACCGAAGCTGCTCTTAGGTTAGATACACTACATACGTTTCGAGTACCCCAGCCTATTGCACGTCTAGCGTATCTACGTTGGACAAACCCACGTTTACCATCTAAGAAGTTTTCATGTTCTTTGTAGAGTTCAAAACACTTTAACTGAATAGTGTAACGTACACCATCGTACAATCTAGAAAGTTCAGGATCATCACTCGATTGGACCTCATTACCCAAACTCATGATTCCAAGATAGAACTTGTTAATATCTTCCGTGACATACCTGTCACCTTCTTGTCTAAGATCTCGTAATCCAGCAGGAAGTACTAACAATTTATCTGTGGTTGCAACATTTGCTTCTCGAGCTTTATTGACAAGATCTACCTTAGTATTACGAGCATAAGACTTAGTCTTAGTGAATACTAATTTAGGAAATACATCCATAAAAAATGTAAACCCTGTATCTGCTCCAGGAGTCTCAGGTGAACAGAGTACAATGTCCTTTAACTTAGGATCAAATTTAGCATATGCTTTTCCAGCTAGAACGTCTTGGTAGTATCCTTTAAGATCAGTGACCTTTTTAAATACCCCCGGAACAAATACTCTGGTATTAAGAGCAATATAACCAATTCGTACAATTCTACTGGGACTTCCTATCTCTCCAAATATATCTTCACTATAAAGACCTTCGGGATGTAGTCTTGTTGTAGAAGGTTCCCAAATCAGATGTGATGTGACTTGTCCACAGTTGTGATCCGTGATATATTGATCAACATTTAGCTGCCATAAATTGACTGGATTTGTAGGTTCCATGTGAGTATATTCCTCCATTAAATTGGGGATTGGCATAAGATTCTAATTACTTCTGATTGGATATAGAATGTAAACGTATATACTCTGGGAGCAGAAATCATGTCAGAAATTCCATTTGATGCCGCTAAACTTAATGGCATGTTAATGAGCGATATCACTAAGCCGGTTAAGACTGTATATATAGATTTACAGTATTTACAGGATCTTTATCTGGGTACCATGGTGTTACTAACATCCACGATTAATCCCGATAAAGAAAAGTTCAATCATATCGTTTCTAATATTTCGAAATATAACTCCCGTGTGGTGTATGACCACGCAGGATGTTTTCCTGATTTACATCTGACTGACGAATCTCTTCGAGAGTACATGAATGATCCTCAGTATCGAAATGTGATTCTGTGTAGTTCACCTGCAACTACTCTGACATTAGAGTTTTCCAAAATTCACAACTTTATACGTACCAGAAATGTTCATCACGGTTATACGGGACCTATCTCGTACTGGATCAATACCTTTCCTATTACTACTTGTGATGAAAATGACCATATCGTAATCAAGGAAAAGATATTGTATTTCGATCCAGAAAACTATCTTGCTAATCTTTTTGATTTACATGGTAGATCTGCTGAATTTTTGGAGACCTTACAACGGGAGTATGTGGATTTATTTCAACAGCCAGAAAGTTGGAATAAAGAAGCTACCGTACGTGTGGCACTTACATCCACACCGTTTACAAAACTGTCTAAAGAAAGTCTGATTCAACCCGATGCATTTTTCATCTATGATTTAGAAGGGGTAGATGATCCTTCTAAAAATATTTACGACTATCTGGTTAATCAGAAACTTATAGAAGACTGTCCTGTGTTCGCACCTGAAAGATTGTGGGACCGGGATCTTATCAAAAAGTTACCATATTTAACCCAGCAACAAAGAGATGGTATTTTTGCAGCAACTATGCTGACCACCTCTATGTATTTTGCCTTGACATATTTGAACCCGAATATCCTTGTAGAAGAATAAAAAAGGATAAGAGGAACTAATCATGGTTAAAAAGCGTGATGAAATAAATCTAGACGATTCTCAAATGGATGACTGGGAAAGTGATTTTGAGGATTTTGATTTTGATTTTGACCCAGACTCTTCTTCGAGATCTTCACGTGAACCTGCATCCACTAGCCGTCAAATCATCTCCGGTGGTTTAGAAGGTATCACAAGTGATGCAGGTAAGAAGTTTGCTACTCAACTTGGGCGCAAGATGCCCCACTCTGAATCATTAGTCAGCGAGGGGATGCGGGTTGCATCAGATATTCAAACTCTTAGAACTAATTTTTCTAGAGATGTTGGTCCAAGTATAGCGCAGCTTAAACGTGCTGGGAAGGTTATCCTTCCCAGATACGAAAACTATCTTCCGGCTAAGCTTAAGACTAAGCTTAAAACATTCTTCGATAGTGCCGAAAATGTACGGTCAACTGCAGACGTAGAAGCTTCCAGATC
>Ga0194137_10001627_pt1 | contig 13660 bp, 9 predicted proteins | sample TARM_MetaG_T3_14_FD_134025 | JGI IMG/M metagenome (GOLD analysis project Ga0194137, IMG submission 134025) | Freshwater microbial communities from Pennsylvania, USA, analyzing microbe dynamics in response to fracking - TARM_MetaG_T3_14 (version 2) | ecosystem: Environmental > Aquatic >... | reverse complement strand
GTGGGAACGCAGGATCTCCCCCACCCGCGCCAGGACTTCGTCGCCAGCGGGATGGCCCCAGGTGTCGTTGACGCGCTTGAAGTGGTCCACATCGAACATGACCACCGAGAGCGGCCGGCCGCTGCGCGCCTGGCGGTGGGCTTCGCGCTCCAGGCGGGTCATGAATTCGCGGCGATTGGCCAGGCCGGTGAGCATGTCGGTGCGCACCAGGGCCTCCAGGGCCAGACGATGGCGATGCAAGGTGCCGGCCAGGAAGAACAAGGCGCCGGAAACGGGCAAGGCACCCGAATCGAAGACCACGCGTACCCACAGCGCCCACCACGGATGCAGATCGCCCCCCGTGTAGATCGGCATGGCCAGCAAAGGGGCATAAGGCAGGCGGCCCGTGGCCATGAGCCATTCGCTCAGCAAGATGGTCAGCAGCGCCAGCAGCAGGGACCAGCGCAGGGCCCGCAGCGTGAACAGGGCACGCGCAAACACGAACTGGGCCAGCAGGACCTGGTCCATGGGTGTGTCCTTCAAGCCATGCGCGATGGACAACAGCGTCAGGCCCAGGATGCTGGGTATCAACGCCATCTGCACGAACCAGGGTCGCTGCGCTGTCAGGCGGCGGTCTCGCCAGGCCACCACGGCCATACCCGACAACCACAGGATCAGCGCCCCCTGCAGCCACAAAGAGGGCCACAGCCAGTGGGGGTTGTAGAGCGCCCGCACCTGGGCCCAGCAACAGCCGACGGCCTGCAGGCCAAACAGCAGCAGGAAGACAGGCAGCGCACTGGCCAGCAGCACCAGGGCGCTGCCGCTGTCGTGACGCTCGACGATGCGGGTCTCCAGTTGCCGCAAGGCACCTTGGATGAAGCGCTTGACCTTCATGCCGGCTCCACCGATGTGCCCGCCATGCACAGGCGGTCACGGCCCGTGGATTTGGCACGGTACAGCTGCTGGTCGGCCTGTTGCAGCAAGGACTCGACATCCTGCCCTCGTCCTTCCACCGCGCCCATGCTGAGCGTGACCTTGAAGGCCGCATCGCCATGGCCAAAGCTGCGTCGAGCCAGTTGCTGGCGCAAGCGCTCGCACACCGCCTCGACCTGGTCAAGCCTGGTATCTGGCAGGATCAGCGCAAACTCCTCGCCACCCAGGCGGCAGGCCACATCGGTAGGGCTGCGCACACAGGCCAGCAGCAAGCTGCCCAGGGTGCGCAAGACCTGGTCGCCCACATCATGGCCGTGCTGGTCGTTGACCTGCTTGAAGTGGTCTGCGTCGATCAGCACCAGGGACAGAGGCTGACCCGTTCGCGCCTGGCGGGCCACTTCGTTGTGCAGCACTTCCATGGCCCGGCGGCGGTTGGCCAGGCCCGTGAGCCCATCGGTGTAAGACAGGCGGCGCAGCTTGGCGTGTACCTGGTCCAGCCGATCGAACAACAGCCCCAGCAGGCCCAGCATGACCACGCCACTGGCGACAAACGCGAACTGGCGCCAGATATGGAACCACCAGACCGGCTCGCGCCCCTGCATCACCTGGCCCTTGAAGGCCGGCGCATAAGTCCACCAGCCCAGGATCACGCCCAGATCGTGTGCGGAGATGACGGCCACACAGGTGCCATAGGCGATCAGCATGGGCCGACGCTCGAACAGCAGCAGGCCGATGGCCAGCACGCCGAGCAAGACGAGGTTGAGGGCCGTGGTGAAGGTACCCGCGAGGATCGTGATCCAGGTGAAGCTCGGGCCGATGGCCAGGCAGACCAGCATCGTGGCTTGCGGCACGGCGTCGGGCAAATCCCGATGAGGCCACAGACGCCAGGCCGTGATCAAGTTGACCAACGTGGCCAGGGCGAGCCAGCCCTCCAGCGGCCACAAGGCCCAGGGATTGAGCGCCTCCTGCATGCCCGGCGTATTGAGGGCCAGGCCATGGCCAACCAGCACCACCAGGAAAAAGGGCGTGGAGGCAAACACCGCCAGCAGCACCCGCCATGAGGGGGTGGAGCTGACGATGAAGCGCTCCAGAAACAGTTGCATTGGTGCCATCCAAAGGCGAGGGACAGGATCCCGGCGTTATCGGCACGAACAACGCGGATCTGAAGGCACAATGCCCCCGCTTGTCTCCCCAGGTCATCCTTGCGCTAAGCTGAACCCATGAAATTGATCGCCCGCTGGCTGCTGCTGTCCTGTGCGCTGGTCTTGCTGACCCAGATGGATCCGGCCATTCAAATCAAGAGCTTCGGCTCGGCCATGTGGGCAGCCTTCGTGATCGGCCTGCTCAACGCCTTTGTGCGTCCGCTGCTGATCGTGCTGACCCTGCCAGTCACAGTGCTGACCATGGGCCTGTTCCTGTTCGTGATCAATGCCTTCACCTTCCAGCTGGCTTCGCGCATGCTGACGGGCTTTCAGGTGGAAGGATTTTGGCACGCCCTGCTGGGCTCGGTGCTCTACAGCCTGTGGGGGTTGGTCATTGATGTGGCGCTGGAGCGTCTGATGGGGCGACGCAGGGTGATGCCGCCCGATGCCTGACAGGCGCCCCGCTAAGGTGGGCGCTCAGGTCCTTGCCGGGATGGCGTCGAGCAGGCCTTGCAGGGCGACTTCGCAGGTCTGCTGGCGCACACCCGCACGGTCTCCAGCGAACAGGTGGTGCACGGCACGCACCTCGCCATGCTTGACAGCCCAGGCCAGCCAGACCGTCCCCACGGGCTTTTCTGGCGTGCCGCCCGTTGGCCCGGCAATGCCGGTCACAGCCACGGCCAGGTCCACCCCAGCCCGGTTCAGGGCCCCGCTGGCCATGGCCTTGGCCACCAGTTCGCTGACCGCACCATGGGCCGCAATCAAGGCCGGATCCACCCCCAGCAGCGCGGTCTTGGCCTCGTTGCTGTAGGTCACGAAGCCGCGCTCGAACCAGATGCTGGAGCCCGACAACTCGGTGCAGGCCGCCGCGATCAGGCCGCCGGTACAGGACTCGGCTGTGGCCAAGGTCAAGCCTTGCGCCGTGAGCCGCTCGGCAAGCTGCTGCACGAGGGGCAGCGTGGCGAGTGTGTCCATGGTGGTGAGGCTCCTGGTTGGCGATTGAGGGATCGGCCAGATCAGCCCATCAGGCCGGCCCCGACGCCGCCCTGACGCACCGCCACGGCCAGCGCCAGCACCACCAAGGCACACAGCGCGGCAACGAGGTCATCGAACATGATGCCCAGACCCTGGGCCCAGCCGATGGACTCGCCCGGCTTGAGCTTGAACAGCTGGTCCGCCCAGGCCACAGGGCCTGGCTTGAGGGCATCGAAGAAGCGGAAGGTCAGGAAGGCCAGAAGCTGGCCGCGCCAGTCCACCGGACCGATGAGCCACAGCATGAGCCAGAAGGCCCAGATCTCGTCCCAGACGACGGCGCCTGGATCGGCCACCCTCAAGCTGCGCGCGGTGAAGGTGCAGGCCCACCACCCGATGAACCAGCCGGCCACCAGGATGCCCGCCCAGACCAGATCGGCATGCAGATCGCTGCCCAGCGCCTTTTGCAAAGCGATGAAACTCAGCCAGCCCCACAAGGTGCCGACCGTGCCTGGCGCCTTGGGGCTCAAGCCGCTGCCCGCGCCCAGCGCAATGAAGTGCGCCGGGTGCGTGAGCAGCAGGCCCACGGTGGCGCGTCGCGGTGCCTCGTTCATGTGGCGTCTCCCTTGAAGTGGTCGAAGGAGGTCCAGCGATTGGGCACGGCCAGGCGTGCGGGGTCATCGGGCCAGGGATCGAGCTCGCCGCGCCACAGGTGCAGGCCAGCTTGCGCTTCGATGCGGCCGACGCGGCTGAGCACGAGGCCCAGGCTGGCGCCGAGCGCCTGGACATCGGCGCGTCGGGCAGCAGGGGCCGTGAAAACCAGCTCGTAGTCGTCGCCGCCAGCAAGGATGCAGTCCAGTTGCACCGCCTCAGGGCGATCCTGCAACCAGGGGCTCACCGGCAAGGCGTCAAGGTAGAGCGAGGCGCCAACCCCACTGCGTTGCAGCACGTGCCCGAGGTCGCCCAGCAGGCCGTCCGACACGTCGATGGCCGCGCTCGCCAAACCCCGCAGGCCCACGCCCAGGGCCACGCGCGGGTCGGGGCGCTCCAGCACCAAACGGGCCTCTTCGAAGGCCTCGGCGCTCAAGGGCGGGTGCAGGCTGCCGCGAAAAGCCTCCAGTGCCAATCGCGCCACACCGGGGAAACCGCTCACCCAGATATCGTCGTCCGGCCTGGCGCCACCGCGCAGCAAGGCCTGGCCTGCTGGCACCTCGCCCATCGCCGTGATGCCGATGCTCAAAGGCCCGGCCGTGGTGTCGCCGCCGATCAGTTCGCAGTTGTGCTCATCGGCCAGGTCGAACAGGCCCTTGGCAAAGCCTTTGAGCCAGGACTCGTCCACACGCGGCAAGGTCAGGGCCAGTGTGAAGGCCATGGGCTCGGCACCGCATGCGGCCAGGTCCGACAGGTTGACCGCCAATGCCTTGTGGCCCAGCCTGGCCGGGCTGACGGTGGACAGAAAGTGACGGCCCTCGACCAAGGTGTCGGTGGACAGCGCCAGTTGCATGCCTGGTGCCGGTGCGATCACCGCGCAATCATCACCGTTGCGCACGACGGCACGACGCGGCCCTACGTGGTCCGCGCGACGAAAGAAGGTGTCGATCAGCTCGAATTCGCTCAGGCTCATGGCGACATTGTCTCGCCTTTGGCCACGGGCCCGCCCAAACGTCAAAGGCCACCCAACGAACCGATCGTGGGTGGCCCCGACTTCGGTCCATTTTCCTGATGGACCCCCCTGAGCAAATGCCTTTAATTGTGTGGGTGCAACGATAGCATCGAGGTGGGCTCAAGCCCCTCATCTCACGTCTAAACCAACGTTTAAACCGGCGCCTCGGCCAGGATTACTCGATACCATCTGCCCCATGAATCCGGGTGTACGCGTACTGATCATTGATGACCACCCCCTCTTTCGCGAGGGGCTCAAAGGCTTGCTGGTGGGGCTCGATCCTGCTGTCAATGTGCAACAGGCGGCCTCGGTCAGCGAGGCCCAGCAGTTCCAGGGGCAGCCGTTCGACCTGGTCCTGCTGGATCTACAGATGCCGGGCACCTATGGGATGGAGGCTTTGCATCAGGTCAAGACCATGTTCGACGAGTCGGCCGTCGTGATCGTATCGGGCGATGAGTCTCCGGCCACGATCAAGCAGGCCATCCAGCATGGGGCGGCAGGCTATGTGCCCAAGAGCACGGACCCGGGCGTGACCACCCATGCGCTGCGGCTCGTGCTGGCGCAAGGCACCTACCTGCCGCCTGCGGCCATCCAGCAGCACACCGAGCTGCACTCACACACGACGGTTCGCCATGCACCGGCGGGTGCCTCCTCTGCCACGCCCGAGGTCGAGCAGAACTGGCCGCATGAGCTCAGCCCCAGGCAGTTGGCGGTGCTGCGCTGCCTGCTGCAAGGCAAGCCCAACAAGGTCATTGCCCGAGAGATCGGCATCGCGGAAGGGACGGTGAAGGCGCACCTGTGGGCGGTCTACCAGCTCCTGGGTGTCAACAGCCGGGCACAGGCCATGTACCGCGCTCACGAACTGCGGCTCTTTGGTGTCCTCAAACCCGCCTCCACCAACTCGCCCGGCACCCTCTGACCAGCGCACCTTGCGTACCCATTTGGCGCCCGTGCATCGCGCCGACCGGACTGGACCTTGCATGCACACCCAAGCTGTACCCCACGCAGACAGGCTGGCCGAATCCTTCTGTGACCTGCTCTACCGGATTCGGCGCGATGAGCCGGCCGTCAGCCCCTCCTGCGCACATCCCTATCACTGCGATGTCTTGATTATCGGCAGCGGCTACGGTGGCGCCGTGAGCGCCGCCGCGCTGAGCGAAACCCTCCAGCCCAACGCACCCCAGCACCGCATCTGGCTGTTCGAACGGGGGCTGCACCATCTGCCCGGCCAGTTCCCGTCGCAACTGGCCGATCTTGCCGGGCATGCACGCTTCAACACGCCAAACTCGCCCTGCACGGCGGGCCGGCGCAGCGGGCTGTTCGACATGCGTGTAAGCCATGACGCAGGCGTGATCCTGGCCAATGGGCTGGGTGGTGGCTCACTGATCAATGCCGGCGTGATGGCCTGGCCGCAAGACGAGGTGTTCGACCAGTCGCCCTGGCCTGCAGAAATCCGCCATGATCGCGCGGCGCTGCGGCAGCAGTCGGAGCGGATGAAGCAGCGCCTGGGTGCGGCCTTGGCCGATGGGCAGGACAACACCGTCGGGCGACAAAAGGTGAGCACCATCAAGCTGGATGCGCTGCACCGCATGGCCAGCGGAACACCTGCCGCCGCCTTCCAGCCCCTGCCCATCACCGTGGCCATGCGTGAAGGCGATCGCAGCTCGGATGGGATGGGGCTGCGCGCCTGCCTGCGCTGCGGCGACTGCGCCACGGGCTGCAACCACGGCGCCAAGATCTCGCTGGACACCAACCTGCTGCATGCCGCTGCACGCCGTGGGGTGCGCCTGTTCACCGGCGCCACGGTCATGCGCATCGAGCCGATGGATGGCGCCCCCGGCTGGCGCGTTCATGTGCAGCACACCGACGAGCAAGCCCAATGGCGGGAGGGCGAGCCCATCGTGCTGCATGCCCGCCGCGTTGTGCTGGCCGCCGGCTCACTGGGTTCCACCGGCATCCTGATGCGCTCACGCTCGCCGCGCATGAGCCTGTCCAGGCAACTGGGCGAGGGCTTCTCAGGCAATGGCGATCTGCTCATGGCGGCCTATCGGCAGGAGGCCGCAGCCCAAGCCATGGCCGATGAAACCATGCCCCCTGCACACCGTGACATCGGACCGACCATCACCGGCATGCTGGACCGGCGCCAGCCCGCCAGCACCCGGCAGGACCTGCACCGCGGCTATGTCATCCAGGACCTGGCCATCCCCGGCGCCCTGAGGCGCCTGTTCGAGGAAGCCACGCTCACCGCGAAAACCGTGGGCGACATCGGTCGGCCCGACCCTCTTCGCGGCACAGAAGAAAGCGCCGATCGCCACGACCCCGCCGCGATCAACCCGGCCCATATGCGCCATACCCTGCCTCTGGCCATGATGGGCCACGACGACGCGTCCGGCCGCCTTCGCTTGGTTGACACCGGGCCTGCGCCCCAACACCCCTCACTGGCCTGCGACAGCAACCTCATCGTGGAATGGCCCGGCCTGCGTCACGACCCGCGCTTCGATCGGCAACTCGACGAGCTGCAGGCGCTGTGCGACGCCTCCGGAGCGGGCGGTACCGTCATGCCCAACCCGCTGTGGCGCCCGCCCGTCGGTGCCATGGGGCGTGGCAGTCACCGTGGCCCCTTGCTGATCGCCCATCCTCTGGGTGGCTGCCGCATGGGTGACACCCGACGCGAAGGCGTGGTCAACCACCTTGGGCAGGTCTTCGACGCAGCCGCAGACGCCACCACTGCGGTACATGAGGGTCTGGTGGTGCTAGATGGCGCCATGGTGCCCAGTTCCTTGGGCATCAACCCAGCTCTGACCATCGCGACCTTGAGCGAACGGGCCATCACCCAGTTGCTCCATACCGACTGGCAAGACCTGGGCACACGCCAGCCCGATCAGGCCGCCCCCAGCGAGCGGCCCATGCTGCCTGCACCCAGCTTGCCGCCAGACATCCCCACCACCATCGAGATCACTGAGCAGATGCGAGGCTGGGTCGGTCCCGTGGGCATCGAGCTGAGCTTGCGTTTCAAGCCCGTGGCCGTGCGTGACCTGCTGCGCGCCCACCCCATGAAGCGCACGCTCGAACTCGATGCCAGCTACAGCCGCTTGCGGGTCATCGCCCGACCAGATGAGATCACGCACGACAGCTGGAACAAGCAGGCACCGGTGCTCCTGGCCGCGCAACTCTCAGGGACGCTGTGCGCGCTGCACGACGACGACAGCAGCCATGCCGAGCGCGTGCGTCAGGCCCTGCCCGCCTGGCTGCGCAACCGTGGCATGCGCGACGTCAGCCAAGGTCTGGCCCGCTGGATATCAGGCCACCGACACAACGACGTTCGGCTGCGCCGCGTGCTCAGCAGCCTCTATCACACCGCCAGCCAAGCCGGCGAAGTGCGCCTGTTCGACTACGATCTGCGCCTGGAACGTGTGACGCAGCAAGCCGGCCCGTGGGCTGACATGGTCTCGCTGGAAGGGCAGCGCATCCATGGCCACAAACGCATCACCTATGCCCGCCGCGCCAATCCCTGGCGCCAGTTGACGACCATGGCGCTCACGCAGTTCCCGGGCCTGCCGCTGGACGGCATCACCGAGCGCACGCTGACCCTGCACCTGTCCCATCTCGCCGACATGGGCGTGCCTCTCTTGCGCGTGGTGCGCCAGCGCGATCTGCCAACCACGCTGATGGACCTGATCTCGTTGGCCTTGCTGATCACCCGCCTGCTGGCACGCATCCACATCTGGTCGTTCAGCCCCAGTGATCGCAGCCTGCGCGAAGGCCCGCCTACCGAGGCCTATGGTCGTTTGCCCAGCGCCATGCCCGGCTTGCCACCACCGCGCATCGAACGCCTCATCACCAGCGCCCCACACGACACCGCCCGGCTCGCCCGCATCCAGCTGACCCGCTACCCGGCCCAGATCGACGCACCGCGCCGCGCGCCCATCGTCATGCTGCATGGCTACAGTGCCAGCGGCACCAGTTTTGCCCACCCGAGCCTGCGGCCTGGGCTGGCCAGCTATCTGTGGGATCGTGGTCACGACATCTGGATCGTGGACCTGCGCACCAGTTCGGGCCTGCCAGACACCGCCACCCAAGCCTGGACTTTCGAGGATGTGGCCCTGCAGGACATCCCCATCGCGCTGACCCACATTGCCGACCGCAGCCTCACCGGCCAGATCGACGTCGTGGCGCACTGCATGGGCTCGACCATGCTGTGGATGGCCTTGCTGGCGCCCGACCTGCAGGCCTTGTCGACCCACCCCACGGCACAGCAGGCACTGCAACGCTTGCAAGGCCTTCAAGGCGGCGGCCTGATCCGGCGTCTGTGCATGTCCCAGGTCGCGCCCATCGTGCACTTCAGCGAGGCCAACATCCTGCGGGCTTTCGTGCTGCGCTATGTGCGCCAGTTCCTGCCCCTGGGCCCCTATCACTTTGAACGGCCCGACGTCCGCCAGCGCCAGCAACGCATGCTGTCGGACCTCATGGACATGCTGCTGGCCACGCTGCCCTACCCTGAATCCGAGTGGGACATCGAGCACCCCAGCGGCATGCCGTGGCGTCGCGCACCCTGGTCGCGTACGCGCCGTCGCATGGACATGCTGTTTGGCCGCGCATTCCATCTTTCGAGCATGTCCTCACGCGTGCTGCAGCAGATCGACGATTTCTTCGGCCCCATGAACCTCAACACCCTGTCGCAGGTCCTGCACATGGCCCGCAGCCGAACGCCGACCGATGCCTCAGGGCGCGCCATCTACCTCGACCAGCAACGCCTCGCACATGCCATGGACACCATGCAGGCCATGATGTCCATACACGGCGAGCAGAACGGTCTGTCCGACATCAGCGGCATGCATGCCTTTGCGCACTACGTCCGCAACCTGGGGCCCCGCTACCGCGACAAATACCAGATCGCATCCATACCCGACAAGGGACACCAGGACTGCCTGATCGGCGAAGACCTGGACGCCCCCGGCGCCGTCTTCCCGCGCATCGCCAGCTTCTTCGAGCCGCCAACATGAGCAAGACGGTCCTCAGGCTGCGACACATCACCCTGGCACCGCCCTCGATCGGCCCCATGGTGGCCGGCAAGCTCGACCAACTCACCATGGCCCGCCTCGGCCATGACGACGCCCTGGGCCGCCCTTTGCTGATCGGGGCGCTGCCGCTGGCTTGTGCGCACCTTGGCGGTGACCTAGGCCGGGCCCTCTTCACACCCTGGCATGCCCTGACCTTTGGCAGGCAAACCTCCAACATCGGCCTCATGGCCTTCGATCAGGATGGGCTGCGCCAGCATGACGGCCCCTGCTTGATCTTCCTGGTGCACGCCCAACCTCCGGGGCTGCAACTGCCAGACATCACACCCGGCGTGCTGCGACCTTTTGCCCCGCTGCCAGAAGCCCTCGCCCATTTCGAGCCGGATAGCACGCACCACGACTGTCGACCCGCACTGTGCCGGGCCATCTGGCGCGCCATGCGCCTGCTGCAAGGACGCGCGCGCGATGTCGTGCCCCACCTTCCCGGCCTCTCACCCCAGTCTGCCCCGGCACCCCAGCCCGCTCGCACCACCACGCGCTTCGTGCTGGGCAGTTGCCTCTACCCCGGCGGCATGCTGGAAGAAACCCCGTATCCGGGCGACTGGTGCCCCGCGGCGGCCGACCAATCAATGGCCCTGCTCCACGACCTGCGCAACCAGCCGTCGGCACCGCCTCTGGACTTCGCGCTGCTGGTGGGCGACCAGGTCTACCTGGATGCCACGGCCGGGTTGTTCGACCCCGCCATGCTGGCCGACCGCTTTGGCGCGCCTTACCTGAAATGGCTGGGGCGCCCCATGGTGCGGCGCGCGCTGGCCGGCCTGCCTGTCCACACCATGCTGGACGACCACGAGCTGACCGACAACTGGGAGCCCGTCCACACGCAAGCCCGATCCTGGCATGACGAAGACGCGCACCCCAGCGTGCACCACTACAACCGCGACCTGCTGGCCAAGGGGCTGATCAGCTACCTGACCTTTCAAGGACCCGTGATACATGCGCCCCAAGGCCTGAGCAGGCCCAAGCTCTGGCGCCTGGTCGGCACGCATGAAGATCCGGAAATGGTCTTCATGGCCGACACCCGCACGCGCCGCCAGTTGCGCAACACCCGCACCATCGATACCGCCGACATCATGGACACGACGCAGTTCGATGCCCTGTGCGACTGGTTGCGGCGCAGCGGCCAACACCCCACCACACCCCGCTTCCTGGCCTGCCCCACCATGCTGCTGCCGCGTCGGCGCCTGGCCGTCGGCCCCACGCCCGCCAGCGCCCTGCACTCCGATGCCTGGGACGGCTTCCCGCACGCCATGCACCGCCTGCTCGCCAATCTGTACGAGCACGACTGCCGCAACGTCGTGCTGCTGTCGGGCGACGAGCACCTGGCCAGTGTCAGCTTCGTCGACATCCGCAAGGAAGGTGCGGCGCACACGGTGCGCATCCACGTGGTCCACACGCCCGGCCTGTACACACCCTTTCCCTTCGCCAACGCGCGGCCCATCGACTTCCTCACCCCCGACGCCTTCGACTTCAACTGGCCGGACGATGCAGGCACACCCGCACGCTACCACTGCAACGTCCAGACCTGGTTCGCCCCACCCATCAATGGCTTCGTGCTGATCGACGCACCGCGCCAGCTCGACCCCGAAAACCCCATACGCCTGGGCTTTATGCTGTCGGATTCAGCCCAGGCGCATCACCCCGCACCCGTCCCTGACCAGGGGACGTCGGACATCGTGACCCTCTATGTTCAACCGGCCTCCTGACACCGCGCCCCACGCCATGCAAGCCGACGCCTCCATCAACCTTGCGCACGCCAGCGTCTCACCCGAGCAAATCGACGAAGCCGTGGCCGAAGAGCTGCTGGCGCAAAACGAAACACTGTCGCTGCGCACCAGCGTCCCCATCGCCCTGGTCGTGCTGTTCTTCTCGGCCGTAGCCTGGAGCACCACGCCACACAGCTGGGTGATCATGTGGGCCACCGGCAACTGGCTGGCCTTGATCGTGCGACACCTGAGCTGGCGCCTGCTGCCCCGCACCGGCGTCTCGGCACGCCGTCGGCTCAGCATCGCCCGTTGGCTGCCCTTGATCCCGGGGCTGGCCAACGCCACCGCCGTGTTCTTCTTCCCGCACCTGTCCGATGCCGCCAAGACCATCCTCACGCTGATCATGGCCGCCCTGACCACGGGCGGCATCAACACCTCGGCGGGCTACATGCCGCTGTACATGAGCTACATGCTGCCCGTCATGGGCTCGCTGACACTGGCCTGGGGTGTGACCCCGTTGGCCTCCAGCGAACAGTGGCTGGGCAAGGCCATGGTCCCCATGATGCTGCTGTTTTCCGTGACCATGGTGGCCCTGGCCCGCGGCAGCTTCCGCACCTTCAGGCTGGCCATCGCCAAGCGGCTCAACGAAGGCTTGCTCAACCAGCAATTGCGCGTCGCGCTGGAACAGGCCGAAAGCGCCAACGCCGCCAAGACCCGCTTCCTGGCCTCGGCCAGCCATGACCTGCGCCAGCCCCTGCATTCGCTGTCGCTGTTCTTCGCGACCTTGCGCCTGCAGATCACCCGACCCGACAACATCACGCTGCTGGACCACATCGACCAGGCCCTCTCAGCCCTGCAATCGCAGATGAACACCCTGCTGGACATGTCCAAGCTCGACGCCGGCATGGTCAAGCTGGAGTGGCAGAACTTCGCCTTGCCGCCCCTGCTGCACCAATTGCGCAGCACCTACCAACCCGTGGCCCAGCAGCGCGGCCTGGCCCTGCACCTGCTTTGCGCCGACGAGCTGCGCGTCAACAGCGACATCGAGCAACTCAGCCGCGTCTTACGCAACCTGCTGGACAATGCCGTCAAGTACACGCAGGAGGGCGAAGTCAGCATCGAGGCCTTCGAAGACGCCGGCCACGTCAAGGTCCGCGTCATCGACACCGGCTGCGGCATTCCTCCAGCCCTGCACAAGCAGGTGTTCGAGGAGTTCTTCCAGGTCGACAACCCCGAGCGCGATCGCAACCGTGGCCTGGGCCTGGGCCTGTCCATCGTGCGCCGCCTGGCCGCCTTGCTCTATCTGGAACTGGCGCTGGACTCCGAACCCGGCCAAGGCACCGCCATCACCCTGACCATCCCCAAGGGCACGGGCCGCGTGCAGGAAGCCCTACCCGAACCCGAAGCACGCGAGGCCCAACCCTCCATGCCCTTGTGTCAGGTGCTGGTGCTCGACGACGAAGCCGCCGTGCGCGCCGGCATGGAAGCCTTGCTCCAGCACATGGGCTGCGTCGTCATGCTGGCCGCCAGCACGGATGAAGCCTTGCACATCACGATGGAGCGCCAGCCCGATCTCGTGCTCGCCGACTTGCGCCTGCGCAACACCGAAAGCGGCATCAACGCCGTCGAGCAGTTGCGCGCGCGCTACCCCAATCTGCCGGCCATCATCATCACCGGCGACACCGCCCCCGACCGCCTCAAACAGGCCCAGGCCGCAGGTCTGCCCGTGCTGCACAAACCCGTGGCCGCCGACACCCTCATGGCCGCCATCGCGGCCAGTCTGGAAGCCCAAGACTAAGGCAATGCTGAATAAGTCCCCGCCATGCGCGTTCGTCCCCAATCGGGATGAGTGGCTTGCCAACATCGTGCGGCATGTGCTGGTGGCACATGCAAGCGATTTGGTGAGCCAATCGCCCGATTTGGGCCGAACCCCGAAGGGGGCGGGCCTTTGCGGGCGATCCCCTGCGTTCCAAAACAGGGTGCGGGCCACCAGCCCGAACCCTGTTTTGCGCCTGGCGGCTCATCCCGCAAAGATCCCGCCGCGCACGGCGCGGACTTATTCAGCATTGCCCTAAGGATACGCTGAAGAAGTAGCCGCATTTTCGGGTCGGCAGACACCGGCGCGACCCAGAGCAATGAAGTTCGTCACTTGGCGCATTTACCGCTGATTTTGCGGCTTGGCGCCCGCAT
>Ga0194137_10001624_pt1 | contig 13673 bp, 12 predicted proteins | sample TARM_MetaG_T3_14_FD_134025 | JGI IMG/M metagenome (GOLD analysis project Ga0194137, IMG submission 134025) | Freshwater microbial communities from Pennsylvania, USA, analyzing microbe dynamics in response to fracking - TARM_MetaG_T3_14 (version 2) | ecosystem: Environmental > Aquatic >... | reverse complement strand
TCACCTGCCGAAAAGTCTTTGGACGCGGCAAGAATCCGCTGATAGGGAGAGACCTGCGCGAACAAGTCGGGCACAGCGTCTTGATGCCGAAACGGATGTTTACGATCGTGACGGAGGATGAGGATGTGGAGAATGTGATCGGCATCCTGCTGGCGGTCAACAGCACCGGCCAGGCGGGGGACGGCAAGATTTTCGTTCAGACGATCGCCCGCGAATACCGCGTGCGCCGCGCCTGATCGAAAGGAAGATTACGAGGGAAAACACAATGAAGATTCCAATGAAGCATCCAATGAAGAATCCAATGAAGATTCCAGTCAAGGAGGACGATTATATGAAGAAAGCAGACACGCTCACAAGCGCTGCACTGGTTCCCGAGCAACGCATTGCCGGGACCGCGCCAAAAAAAAGACGAAAGAGGATCCAGCCGGAAAAAATGATCACCGTCGGCACCGTAGCAACGATCCTGGTGCTCTGGTACGTGGTTACCGCGCTTGGGATGGTCAATCCGATCCTGTTGCCAAGCCCTTTGGCGGTTTGGACGGCATTCCTGGATATCCTCCTGAATGGCTATAAAGGCTTTTCCTTGATGCAACACATCGGCACCAGCCTGTGGCGCCTGCTCAGTGCCTTCGGATTGGCGATCGTCGTCGCGATTCCGTTGGGGCTGCTCAGCGGCTACAGCACAAAGATCAAAGCGGCCTTGGATCCGATCATCAACTTTTACCGCCCGCTGCCTCCGTTGGCCTACTACACGTTGTTGGTCATGGGGCTCGGGATCGCCGATGCATCGAAAGTCGCCTTGCTTTTCCTGGCGGCCTTCGCACCGATCTACGTCAGCTGTGTTTCCGCCGTTGCGAAAGTCAACAAAGACTTCATCAACAGCGCGAAAACGGTCGGCGCCAGCCAGACCCAAGTATTCTTCCATGTCATCCTGCCGTCCTGCCTGCCGGACATCCTGACGAGCCTGCGCACCGCACTCAGCGTCGCCTACACGACCCTCGTTTCGGCGGAAATGGTTGCGGCCATGACCGGGATCGGTTGGCTGGTCCTCGATGCCAGCAATTATCTGCGCAGCGACATCGTCTTCGTCGGCATCATCATCATGGGCATCACCGGCATTCTTTTGGATAAAATCATCGTCATCATACAAAATAAATTTGTCCCTTGGGCAGGAAAATAAGCGGAGGCTTTCTATGAAAAAAAACCACATGTTCTCTAAACTACTGTTCTTATCTTGCTCAGCGCTTTTGTTCGCGGCTTGCGGAAGCGCGGACGGCGCATCGGATTCCTCCACCGCTTCGGCGGACGGCGATCTGCCCGAGAAAGTCGTCATCGCGACGCTGGAAATGCCGAACGCCGAAGGCATCGCGAAAGCGGAAGGCTATTTCGAGGATGAACTGGGTGTGCCTGTCGAAGTCGTCCAATTCGAAAGCGGAAAAGCGATCAACCAGGCCATGGTTTCCGGCGCCGTCGATTTCGGCCTGACCGGCTCGGGCTCGGCCGTATTGGGCATCGCTTCGGGCATTCCGATCGAAATGATCTGGATCCACGAGACGCTCGGTTCGGTAGAGGCTTTGGCAGCGAAAAGCGCGCTGAATGCCACCTCCTTGGAAGATTTGAAAGGCAAGAACATCGGCGTTCCTTTCGCCAGCACGGCCCACTACAGCCTGCTGCGCGCCATCACGGCCAGCGGTTTTGAAGAGACCGATTTCACCCTGATCGATCTGCAGCCGTCCGACATCTTTGCGGCATGGCAACGCGGCGACATCGATGCCGCCTACATCTGGGAGCCTACGCTGAGCGAATTGTTGGCTGACGGCAGCATCGTCCTCCATAGCGGAGACGTGGCCGAAATGGGTTACATGACCGCCAACGTCGAAATCGTCCGCAGCGAATTCGGTGAAGCTTATCCGGAAATCGTCGAGAAATACATCGCCTGCGTCGACAAAGCCGTCACGCTTTACCGCGAAGACCCTGAGCAAGCCATCGCCATCATCGCTGAAGAACTGAACATCACCGAGGAGTCCGCCAAGCTGCAGATGGAAGGCCAGACCTGGATCTCCGCAGAGGAACAATTGGATCCAGCCAACCTGGGCACACCTGAGGCAGTCGGCGCGATGGCCGCCACGATGAGCGACATGGGCCAATTCTACCTGGACCAAGGCAACATCACCGAATCGCCGAGCGAAGCAGCTTTCGCTGAAGCCATCAACACAACGTACATCCAAGCTTACTTGGATTCGAAAGAATAGGGGGAACCGCTATGCAGAGAGCTTATGAAGGAATAAACGGAAAGACATTGGTAAAACTGGAGGATGTTGAACTGGTCTACAACAGCGAAATCGGGACCGTGACGGCCTTGGCCCAAGTCAATCTCGACATCCAAGAAGGCGAGTTCATCTGCGTAATGGGACCATCCGGCTGTGGCAAGAGCACACTCCTGAACATCATCTCGGGATTCATGCAGCCAACGGACGGGCAAGCCTTGATGAACGGCAAGCCGATCGAAGGTCCGGATTGGCAGCGGGGGGTCGTCTTCCAGTCGCCGCCGCTCTATCCGTGGCTGACGATCAAGGAAAACGTCGATTTCGGCCTGCGCATGCGCAACATCCCGGAAAGGGAACGCGAAGCAATCACCGAGGAATACCTGGAGATTGTCGGCCTCCAGGACTTCGCCAACCGCAAACCGTATGAACTATCCGGCGGGATGAAGCAGCGCGCCTCCTTGGCGAAAGTGTTGGTCAACGAACCGGGCATGATCCTGATGGACGAACCGTTCGGCGCGCTCGATGCGCTGACCCGCGACAAGATGCAGGCGCTGATCCGCCGCATCTGGATGAAGAACCAGAGCACCGTCTTCTTCATCACCCATGACGTCGACGAAGCGTTGTCGCTGGCGACGAAAGTCATCGTCATGTCCAGCCGCCCCGGCCGCATCGTCAAGGTGCTCGACACCGATTTCACCTACGACATGGACGGCGCCAACAGCGAAAGCGCCCGCTACTCCAAGCAATACATGACGATGCGCGAATCGATCCTGAACGTCATCAATCAGAAAGACGAGCTGGCTGTGTGATATAATAAATGAAAAATAATCCGAAGGGCAGGCCTAGATGGCGTGCCTTTCGGATTGCTGTTTGATACAGAAAAAATGATTGCAGAAAGGGTGCATGGAATGGATTGGAATTATCAACAACCAGTGAAAATCAGTTTCGGGAACGGCAAAATTTCCGCTTTGAAGGAGGTCATCGCGGAGCTCGGCGCAGCCAACGGTATCCTGATCTGTTCGCGTTCGTTCCGAAGATCCGGCCTGGCCGACCAAGTCATCGACGAAGCTGATGGACTCCTGACCGCCGTCTACAGCGACGTTTCGCCGCATCCCGAAGTGGCCGAAGTCGACGCCTGCGCCGAGCTGATGCGCGCGAAGGGCTCCAAATTTGTCGTCGCGCTGGGCGGCGGCAGCGTGATGGATCTCGCCAAGGCTGCTGCCACAATCGCCACGGTGGACGAGTCGATCAGGCGGTACCACGGAACCGGCGAAGCCTTGCCGGAAACATTCCTGCCGTTGATCGCCGTGCCGACGACATCCGGAACCGGCAGCGAAGTCACGAGCGTCTCGGTCCTGTCCGACCACGCGACCGGCAAAAAAGCGCCGATCCTGTCGCCGAATTTCTTCCCGGCTTATGCCGTCGTCGATCCGGAATTGACCTACACGTGTCCGCCGACCGTGACCGCGAGTTCCGGCATCGACGTCCTCTGCCAGGCGATCGAAGGCTACTGGAGCGTGAACCACCAGCCGATCTGCGACGCGCTGGCGATCCAGGCCGCCAAATTGGTGTTCGACTACTTGCCGCTTGCCTATGCGGAGCCCTACAACGCCACGGCGCGCGAAAAGATGGCCGAAGCTTCCGTCATCGCCGGTCTGGCCTTTGCATTGCCGAAGACGACCTCCTCGCACGCCGTCTCCTATCCGCTGACGAACCTCTACGGCATCCCGCACGGCGAAGCCTGCGGATTGACGATCGACTACTTCGCCAAAGTGAACGCCGCACTGGAGGCGGACGGCCGCGTGACAGCCTTCGCCAAAGCGCTTGGCTTCGCCGATGCGGTTGCCATGGCTGATGCGATTACACATTTGAAACAACAGATTGGCCTGCGCACGGATCTGGCGGATCTGGATTTGTCGGATTCCCAAATCGACGAACTGGTCCAGCTTTCCCATCACCCGAATCTGTTGAACAATCCGGTGCAGATCACCGATGACATCCTTTATGATCTGTTCGGGACATTGACAAAGAAAAATATGTATGTCGAGCAGCCGTAACCGGCTGCTTTTTCTGTTGAATCGGCAGTTTTTGAATACGCAACGTCATTAAATCGGTTCCGAAAATCCTCAAAAGTAGCACTGCAACCCTTCATCCAGAAACATTCGGCGGTAATCCTCCAAGTCTTCAGGCCGGTATTGGCGGACGCCGGTGAAGGCATATTCGCGCTCCAGCATTTCGTACTTGTTTTCGCCGAACTGGTGGAAGGGCAGCAGATTGACAGCCTTCAACCCAATCGAGGCAATCAGTTTGCTGAAATGGCGGGCGTCCTCGAGGCTGTCGTTGTAGTCCGGGATGACCGGGATGCGGATCAGCACCTCTTTGCCGGCCGCTTTGGCGATGCGCAAGTTCTCGACGATGATTTCGTTTTTGACTTTGGTCCCTGCCCGATGCGCGTCGCTGTCGTAATGCTTCAGGTCAATCATCAGATAGTCGACGTCTTTGATGAAGTCCTGGAAAATCAGCGGATTCGTCCAGGCGGTCGTTTCGATGGCTGTGTGGACATTGCGTTCCTTCAATTCGGCAAGCAATTTCCGGGCGAAATTGGCCTGATAGAGTACCTCGCCGCCGGAAAGGGTGACGCCGCCGCCCGATTCTTCGTAAAAAGGCAGATCCTTCATGACTTCCGCCAGCACTTCCGCCACGGTCATGTCCTTTCCTTGCGTCACATATGCACCTTTCGTTTTGTCCCACATCTGTTCCGGGAAAGCGTTCTGCGACTCGGGATTGGCGCACCACGTACAGCGCAGCGGGCAGCCTTTGAAGAAGACGACCGTGCGGATGCCGGGCCCGTCGTGGATGCTGAACTTTTGGATATTGAAGATGCAGGCGGTCGGCGGAGAGCTGGGGACGGTCACTTTTTTTGGATAATTCATGCTCAAGACTCCTTTTCGTAATGAGAGAAATCGTTTTCGTGGTGCTTTAAGCTTAGTTTACCACGAAATATTCTTTAGTCAACAAATTATTTTCTAACGATTAAATAATAATTGCGAACGAAACTCTATGCGCGGGAAAAATTGTATTAAACGGATCGGAATGATAGAATGGAAGCAACAAAGAAAACGTCCTTCAGGGAATGGAGAAATGAATCATGACAGGCAGAAGAGAAGAAATCCTGGCTTTGGTCAGCGAATTGAAAAAAATAGAGGTGAACGAACTCGCCGAAAGGCTGGCTGTTTCGAAAGTAACCATCAGGAAAGACCTCGATGCGTTGGAGAAGCGCGGACTGCTGCACCGCGAACACGGCTTTGCGGTATTGAACAGCCAGGACGACCTGAATTACCGGCTGGCGCTGCATTACGACAAGAAAGTGCAGATCGCCAGAATGGCCGCGAAAGAGGTGGCGAACGGCGAAACGATCATGATCGAATCGGGATCGACCTGCGCCATCCTCGCGGAAATCATCTCGAAGACGAAAAAAGACGTCACGATCATCACGAATTCGAGTTTCATCGCCCAATATGTGAGCAGCGAGATGAATTGCCAGATCATCCTCCTGGGGGGGAACTACCAGCAGGACGCGCAGGTTTCGGTCGGTCCACTCGCCAAAAAGAACATCCAGAACTTTTTCGTCGATAAAGTGTTCATCGGCATCGACGGCTTCGACCGCGTCTTCGGCTTCTCCAACAGCGACATGCTGCGTTCGGAAGTCGTCCAGACGATGGCGACGGTCGCCAAACGCGTCATCGTGCTGACCGATTCCAGCAAATTCACCGAGCGCGGGCTCATCAAAACGCTGGACATCAACGAAGTCGACACCATCTACACCGACAGCGGCCTCGCTGCCGACACAAAGCATTTTTTGGAAACGAAAGGTCTTCAGGTCGCGCTTGCGAATTGAGAACGCAAAAAAAGTCGCTTGGCCCAGTGAAGATGGATATCGACCGCTTATCCATCTTTTTTGAAGCGGTATCCGCCGTTAAGATGAATAACAAAAAAGAATCCATCTTTTCAAGCCGGCGATCGATCAAAAAGATGAATAACGACGAAGAATCCATCCTGGCGGGCTACCAGCCCGCCGGCCACAAAGACCCAAAACCGCAAAACAGCCATCCGACCTCGATTTTTTGAGGTCGGATGGCTGTTTTTAACGTTCATAAAATCTAGTCGTGCCGCAGCGCCTCGATCGGGTCGAGTTTGGCGGCTTTGTTAGCCGGAGTTTCCCCGCCAAAGTAGATTCGGCGGGGAAAAACAACCGCGGACAACACAAGATTGCCCGCCAAAGTCTGTTTGGCGGGGAAACCCCGCTCATTCAGGCCGTCACAGCAGCACCGTCATCAGGATGATGAACGTCACGATGGATAAAATGACGTTCAGCGAAAGGAAATTCAGGATGAAGCTTTTGTCGGGGCAATCGCCTTCGATGAAGACCGGGATGATGAAAGTGGGCGGGCAGATGAACATGGTGTAGACGGCCATCTGGAACAGCCGGTCCAAGCCAAGCATTCTGTCTATGACAAAAGTGTTCAGCAGATAGGCAAACAGCAGCATCATCGCGATTCTGAGCAATACCGCCGGCAGCGGCACCAAAAGCCGTTTCAGATCGAAATGGAGCTCATAGCCGATCACCAGCAGAATGAGCGGCAGGGTGATGTCCGCCAGCATTCCCGCCGTAGTCAGCAAAGCGGAGGTCAGTGGGTTCGTGTGGAAAAACGTTCGGCCGCCGAGCATGGAAATCAGAATTCCCAAGAACATGGTGATCAGGAAAGGCGATTTGACGATATGTTTGATCTGATCCTTCAGGCTCATCCTTTTTCTGCCGGTTTCGTTGCAGCCGACCTTATCCAAAAACGTCGCGAGCACGATAAAGATGAACAACAGATTGCCGATATCGAGGATGGCCAACCGGTACAGTTGCTCGGCGCCGAAAGTGGAGATGAAGAGCGGATAGCCGATGATGCCGGTGACGAAGCTGGAATAGACCGACGGGAAGAAGGCATTGGACGATTTCCAGATTTTCTTGAACAAAAATCCCAGCGAAAAAGCCACCAGGCAGGCGACAAAGACCGCGGCGGAGCCCCACAGGTAGTCCGCTTGCAGATCGGCATCCAGCAAAATCAGAAACAAAAGAGCAGGCAACGCCAGATTCATGATCAGTTTCTTCGTGCCTTTGACGGCATCGGCGCCAATGAATGCGGTCTTTTCCAGAACAACCCCCGTCGTAATCAGTGCGATGACGGGAAAGGCCTTCAAAGCAATTACCAAGATGTCATTCATGGAACATTACCCCCTTCCTCAACCGAACGTGTCTTCAGATCAGTCCAACAGCGAGCGAAATACCGATCAAGGCAAGCATAACGCCGACGATGAGCTGCACTGCGCGCAACGTCACTTTTTTCAGAAGCTTGGAGCCGACGAATGCACCCGCAAAAGCGGCAACGATGGCAGCGGCGATGCCGGGCAGGGCGAATTTCAGAAGCACCTCCTTGTCAGCTTTCCGGCCGACAAGAGCCAGTTTGAAGGCGTTGTTCGCCAGATGGACGACCGCCGTCATGGCAATCGCCGCTTCCAATGGAAAAAAAAGTGCGAAGGCGGGCATCAGCAAAGTGCTCAGCCCAAATCCCGAGAAAAGGGTCAAAAAAGATGCGCCAAGGGCAACAAGGCAGACGATCACGTACATCATTTTCTTCACGACCTTTGCTTGATGGCATACGAAAAAGACCAGGATAATTGCTTCGGGTACGCGCGAGACAATTTGATTCTTCACCCCTATTGTGCGCCCAATGAAGCGGCCGATGCAAATGATACGACACAGAATGCGCACCTACATTCGCCACCTCTATCAAGGTGGAGTGCTTTTCGTAGTGACGACGATCATTCCGGGAGTATAATGAAAACAAGGAAACGAAAGCCAGAACAACGGGATGAACCTTTTGCTTTGCGTAAGGAGGCTTTTGGAAAATGAGAAGAATAGCTTTAATAGGGACATTGACGGTAATCGCCGTATTTTCAGCCGCCTGCGGACAGGACGGGGCTGCATCGGATGAATCAAGCAGCATCGCCGCCAGCAGCCAAATCGAAGTGGTCGAGTCCAATACGGGAAGTGGCAGTGAGGCATCTGCTGAAGCCGAATCGAGCATAACCAGTACCCGCCTGACGGAGCCTTATTTCGCGATTTTTGCGGGCAGGCAATACGTGGCGCAGTACAATTTCCGGGAGTTCACAGGTGAGCAGCTCGAAGACCGCGCGCTGACGGTCGCTGTCGATGGCGCGAATCAGGCCGTCAGCGTCAGCGGAGAGGGGACGGACACCACCTCGCTTATTTTGGACGGCCAAGCCTATGAAATCGATCACCTGAACCGGACGATCGCGCGGAACGAAAGTGCGGATCCAGCCGAAATGCCGGAAGACGACAACATTATCGCAGCCCCGCCGTTCAAGGATATCGGCAGCACCTATGTGGGCACCTGGGAAGAGCTAGGTCTCACCTACGAGGAATACTACGCCGCGAACGGCGACCGGATGTTTTATTATTTCGAGGGCACTGTCCTGAAACGGATCCGCTCAGCTTCCGGGGAAAATGAGTTCAACCTCGATGTCATCGAAATAAGCGACACGGCCGCACCGGAACTGATCGGACTGCCGGAAGACTACGAATGGCTGCCATAAGAACCCGTGCAGCCGCTGAATCCCGAATCCTGTCCTCCGGCGAGGATGCTCTTCGCCGAAGGACAGCCCAACAATCGGCAGCCCAACTCCGGCGAGCACGGCCTCGCCGGAGCTGTGCCATCCAAAACAGACCCCACCTCCGGTCAGCAAAGCTTCACCGGAGGAAATGCCGTGGTACCCGCAGCCAACTCCGTCAGCCCAAACCCACGAGAGAAGATGAATCCTGATGAAGAAACAAATCAAACCGCTCCTCACCGTTGCTGTGATTGCGGCGCTCTTTTTTTGGCTCCACCAGTCGGATTACGCATTTTTGCGCGCGTGGCAGGCGAATGGGGATGAAACAGAAGTGATACCGGTCTACAACGGCGACTATCGGCTCATTTTCGAAGAAAACTTCGACGATGATCCGCTCGATCCGGCCATCTGGAACGACCAGTATCTGGCTTCATGGACGCCGGATCCGGAAGCAGCCCGCGCCGTCTACGAAGTGGCGGACGGTAATCTGAATCTGATCATCACCGAGGATACGCAGCCGTGGAATCCCGAACTCGACGGTACCGGCCGCACCTCCAGCGTGATGACCGGCAACCGGACCGGCCTGCACGAATTCCGCGAAGGCCTGGAGGTCCGCAACGACATCGAACCCTTCCTGGGCTTCATTTCGCAATACGGCGTTTTCGAAATCCGGGCGAAAATGATGAACAGCCTCGGCAATATGGCCGCCTGGTGGCTCGTCGGGATCCAGGACACGCCGGAACAGGATGTGGAAGTGGATGTCTTCGAGAATGCCCTCAATTTCGGCAACGTCGTCACGGCATCGTTGTACGCGCACCGGGATCCGGCAGCGCGGGAGCAGCATTTCGTCTTTGATGTCGGCGATGCCGATCTGAGCAATGAATTCCATCTTTATACGTTCGAATGGACTCCGGCAGGCTTCGTCTTCTATTTCGACGACGAAGAGATCGGGACGTTCCAAGCCGAGGTCGCCTATCCGATGATCTCCATCCTGTCAGCCTACGAAGGGCGGGAAAATTGGTGGGTCGGTCCCTTCGATCCGGCCGCGCCCTATCCGAAAGTGTTCCAGATCGATTACATGAAAGTCTGGAAAAAGGTGCCGGAAGATTTCGAACAAGTCGACAAACTGAAAATCGTCTCCCAGGATGAAGCGACATTCACGCTGCCAGCCGGACAATATGCCGTTGAACACGGCCAGCTTGTCGGCTTCCCGTCCTATGTCACGCTCCGCTACAATGACGGGACCGATACGCAGCAATGGGTCAAATGGGAGGAACTGACGCCTGCGATTTTGAAAAAACTGGAGCAACCCGGTACTTTCAAATTGAAAGGCGAAATCATCGGTGTACCCTCTGCCATCCTGGGAACCCGAAAAGCAATCTTGCAAATCGTCGTCAACTGAAAGGAAACCGAAAACCGCAAAACACCCTACAGTCGGCGCCTTCGTCGGGCGCAATTCCAGGGCGGTGTTCCCCGCACCCGACAGACTGCACCTCAGGCGGGGGAACCCGCCTCCAAAACCCAGCACAATCCCTCCGATTATTCACGCACCGCCTTTTCGGTTATAATGGAAGCAAGATAACCACCTCGAACGCCATGCCAAGAAAGGCGGTGCCTCCGATGAAACTGTTCCTGTCAAAAGTCCGCGAAGTGCTGCAGGCGGTCCTGCCCATCATCGCGATTGTCCTTTTGCTGCATGCCACTTTGACACCGCTGACCGCTTTGCAGCTCGGGCGCTTTCTCCTTGGCGCCATCTGCATCACCGCCGGGCTCGCGATTTTCCTGCACGGCATCGACTTCAGCGTCAGCATGATCGGCAAGGCGATGGGCCGGACCTTCTCCAAAACCGCCAACTGCATGATCCTGGCCGGAGCTGGTCTGGCACTTCGTTTCATTATTTCCATCGCCGAGCCCGACCTGCACATCCTGGCGGGGCAAGTCGAACGCCTGACGACAGGCAGCGTCGCGAAATGGCCCATCATCCTTGTCGTTTCGCTCGGCATCGCCGCACTGTTGGCGCTCGGTCTGATCCGGATCATCCGCAACATCGTCCTCCACAAACTGCTGATCGGTCTGTATGCCATCGTGTTCCTGCTCGCCCTGAACGCCTCCGATGAGTTTCTGGCCATCGCTTTCGATGCATCCGGCGCGACGACCGGCGCCATGACGGTCCCGTTCATCATGTCGATCGCGCTCGGCGTCACACTTCTGCGCAAGGACAACCTCGCCGCCAACACTGAAGGCTTCGGGCTGATCGGCATCGTTTCGGTCGGCCCGATCATCGCCATCCTCCTGATGGACCTCTTCACGGCCGGGAACATCACCCCGCCGGCATCGCCGGTCGATACCCTGGAAACCACCAGCCTGCTGGCGCCGTTCTTCGAAAAAATCCCGATCGTGGCCGAAGAAGTCTTGTTCGCGATGCTGCCAATCACGCTGATTTTCCTGCTGATGCAGCGCTACTCCTTCCGCCTCTCGCGCCGCAACGTCTCGTGGATCCTCTACGGACTGCTGTTGACCTACATCGGACTGACCCTGTTCCTCCTCGGAGCCCAAGCCGGCTTCATGGATGTCGGCCGGACAATCGGTTTCCGCGTCGCATCTTTGGAAAACAAGCAATACTTGCTTGCGATCGGCTTTGTGCTGGGATTTGTGACCGTCGTAGCGGAACCGGCTGTCCACGTCCTGACGCGCCAAATCGAGGATATCACCAAGGGTGCAGTCAACCGCAATGCCGTTAAGACTGTGCTCTCAATCGGCATCGGCATAGCGATCACCCTTGCTATGTTGCGCATTCTCTTTCCGGCCATCCATCTATGGAATATCCTCCTGCCGGGTTACCTTATCGCGCTGACGCTGACCCATTTTGTCCCGAAAATGTTCGTCGGCATGGCTTTCGATTCCGGCGGCGTCGCCTCCGGACCGATGACCGCTACCTTCATCCTTTCCTTCATCCAAGGCGCCGCCAGCGCGATGCCCGGTGACAACCTCGTCTCGACCAGCTTCGGCATGATCGCCCTCGTCGCCATGACCCCAATCATCGCCGTGCAAGTGCTGGGGCTTGTGTACAAGCTGCGTGGCGAAAGAAACGATAGTTGAGAATGACCGTATAGCGATTCAGGGTGTCGGCTGAATAGAGAGCGAAAAATACCGAAGAGCCGACGCCTGAGTGATGTGTCGGCTGAACGAGGAGCGGAAGATACCGAAGAGCCGACGCCGGCGGAATGCGTCGGCTGAACGACAAGCGAAGAATACCGAAGAGCCGACACCCGCATGATGTGTCGGCTGAACGAAGTACGCAGAATATCGAATAGCCGACAACGACGTCCACGCACGATGTATGTCAGGCTAACGCCCTTCGAAAGCACAAAACACCCTAGAACAACATATGTGCTCTTCAAAAAAACAAAACACAGGCAGCTCTCCAACATGTAATGAGAGAGCTGTCTGTTTTGGTACTAAGAGCGTGGCTGTCGGCTGAACGAAGAAAGAACGTTGCTGAATAGTCGACGGAATCCTGATGTTTCAACTGAACGGAAATTGGAAGATACCGAAGAGTCGACGACGGCTTGATGAGTTGGCTGAACGGAGAGCGAATGTTACCGAAAGCCGACGCCTCAGTGATGTGTCGACTCTTCGGAAATCATATAATACCGAAAAGCCGACGCAGTATGTAGCACCACACTGCACAATGTCGCATCACCTCTCATTTTGATTAGAAACATACTTTATATTTCATGTATATCATCCACTTCCTCAAATATGGAATCTGTTTATAAAATTATGCGTATATTACCTTCGAAAAGAAATATTGGAGGTGGATGTATTGGCATTTAAGGAACGCACAAAATCTATGAATTTACGTATTTATGAAATTTTAGCGAGCCGTATGCGATTGGATAAAGAAGATTATTATTATTACCTCAATCTGAAAAAAGGATATGAGGGTGAGTGCCGATTTGATGGTTTGACAGAAAAACTGGGGGCAAAATGTATTGTTCTGAACGATTTGCAGTTGGAAATTAGACGTTCTTCATTACAAATAGACGCGTTATTAATTTGTGAAGGAAAAATAGTGTTATATGAAATTAAAAATTACAGTGGGGTACACCACTGGGGAGCGGAAGAATTTACGAAGCAATCTGGCACTACTTTGGAAAATCCTTCCCTTCAGCTAACGAAAACAAAAGTAAGGCTGAGGAAGCTACTGAAGAGCTTGGGATATTCTATGGAAATTGAAGCATTCATTATCTACGTAAATCCAGAATTTTCTATCTGGGGAGCTCCATGCGAGGGTGACAGTATTCTTCCAGGGCAGATTTCGGAGCATTTCCGTGAACTGCAAAATATGAAACCCGTAACAAATCCGGAACTAAAAAAGTTGGCGCAAGCACTTGTTGAATGCCATAATCCTGAATACCCAAGTAAATTGGTCAAATATGAGTACGAGAAAATGAATAAAGGCATTAATTGCCCAACATGTGGGTTGCTCGTGCAAAACTTTTGTGGGCGTTCCCATATGTGTGAAAGCTGCGGGAAGAAGATGATCATACAAAAAGCCATCAGCAACAGCATTTCGGATTTCCATACGCTATTTCCAAATGAAAAACTGACAACAAAACGTTTGGCGGATTGGTGTGGCACGGAAGATACAAATCGCGTGTATAAGATTTTGAAGCGGGAATATAAGGCTGCAGGAAGCGAGAGTTGCAGATACTATATCCC
>Ga0194137_10001623_pt1 | contig 13675 bp, 12 predicted proteins | sample TARM_MetaG_T3_14_FD_134025 | JGI IMG/M metagenome (GOLD analysis project Ga0194137, IMG submission 134025) | Freshwater microbial communities from Pennsylvania, USA, analyzing microbe dynamics in response to fracking - TARM_MetaG_T3_14 (version 2) | ecosystem: Environmental > Aquatic >... | reverse complement strand
TGTATACATCGACGTGAGTATCTTAAAAGAACGAAACCACAAGATGTAGTGGGTCAAAAATATTTGACTACCATATGTTGCATAAATTACATTCTTTTATCATAACCGCGTCGACGTGAGTATGGTGAAAGGATAAAGAGGTTGTAAGCTAGTAATATCAATGATTTCAGCATAACAACCAAATGTACTAATGTTACAGGAGCATTACACGTAGTCTCATTCAAACAAACCATAGAATTATGCAAGATATAGTGCCTGAGAACAATTCAAACACTACATATAGATTAAGAAAAAAAGGTGCTCTCAAGCACATTAAATACATAACCGAAGCAGGAGGAACTAACCATGGTTTATTTAAAAATAAAAAGATTAATAGATATCATACTTTCATCATTAGGACTTATCATTTTATCTCCTGTTTTTTTAGTACTTATTATTGCGATCAAGGTTGACTCCCCTGGACCTGTTTTCTTTAAACAGAAGAGAGTTGGGATTCATAAGAGTCATTTTCATATATTGAAGTTTAGAACTATGAGAATCGATACGCCGAAAGACACCCCAACTCATCTTCTGGAAAATCCCGATCAATGGATTACAAAGGTAGGTAAGTTCCTGAGAAAGACAAGCCTAGATGAACTACCACAGATCATCAATATTTTCAAAGGTGAGATGAGTATCATCGGACCAAGACCTGCTCTTTGGAATCAGTATGACCTGATTGAAGAAAGAGACAAGTACGGTGCGAATAATGTGCCTGTTGGTCTTACTGGATGGGCGCAGATTAATGGTAGGGATGAACTTGAGATTGATGTGAAGGCTAGATTCGATGGAGAGTATGCTGAGAAGATTGGTTTCATGATGGATGTAAGATGCTTCTTTGGAACGATATTTAGTGTTCTTAGAAGTGATGGTGTTGTTGAAGGTGGGACTGGGGTTAAGAAAGCTGATAAAGAGTCAGTGAAACATTAGGGGTGAGCAGATGTTATTAGTGACAGGGATTACAGGACATACAGGGAGATACTTTTTACAGGAACTTATAGATCATAAATATGAAGGATCAATCCGCTGCATCGTTAGGGAGACATCTGACACTTCAATGTTGGATAACAGCGGATTAAATATAGAGAAGGTTTATGGAGATATCCATGACGTATCATTCCTAGATGAAGTAACAAAAGGTGTAGATGAGATTGTTCATATTATCAATGTTAGACATACTCTTAGAGTTTTAAAAGCTGCAATTAAAAATGATGTGAAGCGTATTGTTAGTGTACATACAACAGGTATATTTTCTAAATTCAGAATTGCTTCTGAAGAATATGTAATCATTGAAAAGGAAATCAAAGATATTCTCTCTAAGAACGACATCAGCATGACAATATTGAGGCCAACCATGATTTATGGTGATGTGTGCGATAGGAATATGAGTAAGTTTATAAAGATGGTTGATAGATTTAGAGTATTTCCAGTTATCAATCATGGTAAAAGTCTGATTCAACCTGTTAATGCTAGAGACTTAGGTAAGGCTTATTATGATGTGCTGATGATGCCAAAAGAAAAAGCCAAATCAGAATATATCCTATCTGGCGAAAAGCCTATCACAATGCTTGAAGCATTTAAGTTGATTAGCAATAACCTTGGGAAAAAGACAACATTTATAAGTTTCCCTCTGAGTTTTGGTGTAATTATGGCTAGAGTTCTTAAAGGGATTACCTTAGGTGAAATTGACTATGTTGAAAGAGTACAAAGGATGAGTGAAGATAGAAGTTTTTCACATAAAGAAGCAACTGCCGACTTTGGATATAATCCTGAATCTTTTGAAGTGGGCATTGCAAGAGAAGTCAAAGAATATCTTGGAAGATTGTAGGGGTAACGTAATGGGAAAAAGAATTTTGATTCTGTCAAATCATTTTATAACCTTATATAACTTTAGAAAAGAACTAATTAAAAGACTAAATGATGAAGGACATGAAGTTTATATCTCTATGCCAAAGTCAGAAGATAATAAGTTCTTTAAGGATATGGGCTGCAAGATTATTGAGACGCCTATAGACCGAAGAGGAATCAATCCTGTAAGAGACCTTGGTTTAATTATGTCATATATAAGGATTATGAAAGAAGTAAAACCGGATATAGTATTCTCTTATACCATTAAGCCAAACATTTACGGCTCTATAGCTTCTAATATTACAAAAAACAAGCAGGTTAATAATATCACTGGTACTGGCGGCACTTTCTTGAAAAGGAACTTTGTTAGTGAAGTTGCAAAGCATCTATATAAGATGTCAATTAAAAAATCTTACAAGGTGTTTTTTCAAAACAGTGGAGATAGAGATCTATTCGTTAAGAACAATATGGTTAAAGATAACTATGCCATGCTTCCGGGATCTGGCGTTAATTTAGAACAGTTCCAGGTAAGCGACTTACCCTCAGATGAAGAGACAAGCTTCATTTTTATGGGAAGGATTATGGAATTAAAAGGTATAGATCAGTATCTAGAAACAGCAAATGTAGTGAAAGTTGAATATCCAAAAACGAACTTTTATATTGCAGGTTTTATTGAGGAAGAAAAGTACAAGTCTATTATTGAAGAATATGATTCAAAAGGAATTATTAAATACATAGGCTTTCAAAAAGATATCAAATCGTGGATTGAAAAGTGTCATTGTACAATTCTCCCGTCTCATGGAGGAGAGGGAGTTCCAAATGTACTTCTTGAATCTGCTGCTATGGGAAGAGTATGTATTGCTTCAATAATTAATGGGTCTAAAGATGTCATTGATGATGGTGTGACCGGATACTTGTTTGAAACAGGAAGTACTGAAGATTTAAAAGATAAAGTGAAGAAGTTCTTAGACCTAAGTTTTGAAGAAAAAGTCAATATGGGCTTAGCTGGTAGAGCAAAGGTTGAAAGAGAGTTTGATAGGCAGATAGTTATTGATAAGTATTTGGATGAAATTAGAAAACTAAATTAGGAGGTGTTGATTTGAATTATAAGAAGTTGATAAAAAGTCAAAAGTTGAGATTAAGACTATTAAAGTTTCTTGATTTTTTGCCTGACCGATTAATGATAAAACTTCAATATAAGATTAGCACTGGAAGAAAATTAAATCTTAAATCTCCTATGAGATTTACAGAAAAAATCCAATGGTATAAATTGAACTATAGAGATCCGTTAATGGTTCAGTGTTCAGATAAGTATGGAGTCCGAGAATATGTAAAATCAAAAGGATTAGAAGATATATTGGTTCCACTTTTTGGCGTTTATGATCGTGCTGAAGAAATAAATTTTGATGAGTTACCATCATCTTTTGTGCTGAAAACGACAAATGGGAGCCATACCAATATTTTATGTAAGAATAAAAGTGATTTAGATCTTAACAGTACCGTACTAAATTTAAATCGTTGGCTAAATGCGTGGGATGGTAAGGTTGGGCGAGAATGGGCATATCACAGTATTAACCCTAAAATAATATGCGAAAAATACTTAGAAAAAGATAGGAATGACGATCTTATAGATTATAAATTTTTTTGCTTCAACGGAGAACCATTCTATTTATATGTAATTACTGAGAGGTTTTTGGATGGTGGAGCAAAGTTGGGGGTTTTTGATTTAGAATTTAATCAATTACCTTATAAAAGAGTGGATATACCAAAACTATCAAAGAAAGTTGAAAAGCCAGTAAATTTCAATGAAATGATTGAAATAGCAAGAAAACTATCAAAAGATTTTCCGCATGTTAGAGTAGACCTTTACAATATTGATGGGAAGATATATTTTGGAGAGCTAACGTTCTACAACGGCAGTGGATATAGGGGCTATGAACCTGATGAGTTTGACTTAATTGTAGGCAAAAAATTCGAATTACCAAATGCAAAGAGATAAATGAAATGAAAATCTTATTACATTTATTGTGTGATAAAGAGATATTGAGGTGTTGAAAATGAAGATTGCGTTTATTGGTGATATAGCATTAATAGGAAAATATGATATTACTAAAAATCCGGAAGCTAAAAACAGATTAGATGTTTTAGCTGATAAATTAAAGGGATACGATTACGTCATTGGTAATCTTGAGTCTCCATTAACAGAAGTTAATAGGACTTTGGTGTGTAAATCCATGCATTTAAGATCGCCACTGGAGAATGTTGAATTATTAAAACACCTAAATATTGATGCTGTATCGTTAGCTAATAATCATTTATTTGACTATGGAAGGGCTGGATTGGAAGAAACAGTCGAAGCACTTGAGAGAAATAATATTGCTTGGTTTGGAGTTAATAAGAAGAATATTATAACGGTTATTAAAGGTGAGAAAATATCTATAAGTGGATATGCATGCTACAGTACAAACGGCTCCGGTTATGGGAATAAAAATCGCACATCGGGTATTAATCCACTTACTTATGAATCGATAGAGGAGCAACTAGAAGAAGATAGAAAAAATAGTGCATATAGCATTTTGTCTTTCCACTGGGGGGATGAACATACTAATTACCCGAAGTATGAGCATATTGAACTAGCAAAAAAACTCGTTAATAATAAAGATGTAATTATTCATGGTCACCATCCACATGTAATTCAAGGAGTTCAGAAATTTACGAATTCAATTATATCGTATAGTTTAGGCAATTTCATTTTTGATGATTGTATTTCTATAAATGGCAAATTCATTTTAAAACAAAACGAACAAAATAAGAAATCTTTTATATTGGAAGTTGAAATTGAGAATGGGACAATTATTGGGACTTCATTTATTGGATTTAGAGAAACTATTGATGGTTTTGAATTTTTTGATATTGAAAAAGAACTAAATGAAATTTCAACGAAACTAAATCAAATTAGTTCTATTGATGAATATGAGAATCTTAGATTAATGCAGATAAACAAAGTAAGAAAAGAGAAGTTTGGTAAACGCGATTTTGAATGGTTAATGAGTAGATTAAATTACTATTCAATTGGTGCTAGAATTACAGCTATTACTCGAAAAAGAAGATATCATGAAATCTCCCAAAAATTCAAATAGGGGTTTACGTCGATGAAAAAAATAATTTATATTGGCAATTTTGCATTTCCATTAGGAAATGCAGCTGGAAAAAGAGTATATGGAAATGGTAAGTTGTTTAAAGAACTTGGTTATGAAGTTGTTTTTATTGGAGTAGATCGAAATATTGAGAGCTATAGTAAACTTGAAGAAACTGAAAAAGAATATGATGGCTTCAAGTATTACAATTTTCCTTATCCTAATAGCAGTATTTCGTGGATTAAATATAATAGGTTGTTCAAAACACTTGTTGAATTTATTAACGAGAAAATTGATATTAAGAATATTGATATGATAATTTACTATGGTAGTCCGTCGCTATCATTATTCATTAATAAACTGATTCGATTTTGTAGACATAACAATATTAGAATCATTTCTGATTGTGTTGATTGGCTTACTGTTAAGACGAGTAATCCAATTTTCAATTTAGTTAAATGGGCAGATAATACATATCAAAAGGCCTACTTAAATAAGAGAGTAGATGGTGTAATTGCTATTAGTAAATACTTAGGAGCATATTATAAAAAGGCTGGCGTTAAAACTGTAGTCGTACCTCCTTTATCCCCAGTTAAGTATGATTTTGTATATGGAAATAACCCAAGCAAAACAATTGTGTATGCAGGACTCCCATTTAGAAAAGGTGAAGTGATTAGAGATTTAAGTTCACTTAAAGATAGAATTGATATAACAATTTTTTTGCTTTATGAAGCAAAAAAAAATGGAGCCAATTTTGTCTTCAATATTTATGGATTTACAAAAGAAGAGTATTTGCATTCGATACCATCTCAAGTGGAATATGTAGAGGGGTTAGCTAATAGTATTAAATTTCATGGAATGAAAGCAAATAATAAAGTTACTGAAGAAATATCAAAAGCAGATTTCACAATATTAATTAGAGATGTTAATCGCGATACGACTGCGGGCTTTCCGACTAAGGTTTCTGAAAGCATTAGTTGTGGAACGCCTGTTATAACAACTAAAACTAGTGATTTGGAAGACTTTATTATTGAAGATGAATATGGCTTTTTCATAGATGCATTGAATTATGCTAAATCAGCTGATAGGTTAAAAGAGATTTTTGATATAGACAAAGATAGTATTTTTGAAATGAAAATGAAATGCCTCAATTCAGGTGTTTTTAATTACAGAAATTATAAGGAAAGTTTTAAGGAATTCATTGATGCATTCTATTAAAAGTTTGGAGATGAAAAAATGTTTAAAAATAAAACTCTATTAATAACAGGTGGGACAGGATCTTTTGGGAATGCGGTTATGAAAAGATTCCTTGATACAGATATCAAAGAAATTCGAATTTTTTCTCGTGATGAGAAGAAGCAAGATGATATGAGAAAGCTTTATAAAAATGATAAGTTGAAGTTCTATATAGGTGATGTTAGAGACCTTTCAAGCGTTAAAAATGCTATGCATGGAGTCGACTATATTTTTCATGCAGCTGCTCTTAAACAAGTACCTTCATGTGAGTTTTTTCCACTTGAAGCCGTGAAAACAAATGTATTAGGAACAGATAATGTTCTAACAGGTGCCATTGAGATGGGGGTTAAGAAAGTAATCTGTCTTTCTACAGATAAGGCGGCCTACCCGATTAATGCAATGGGAATTTCAAAAGCTATGATGGAGAAGGTGTTTGTAGCTAAAGCGAAAACTGTTGATTCTGAAAGAACACTTATCTGTGGTACAAGATATGGTAACGTGATGGCTTCAAGAGGATCAGTAATTCCATTGTTTATTGATCAGATAAAGAATGGACAACCTTTAACCGTTACAGATCCTAATATGACAAGATTCTTAATGAGTCTTGAAGAAGCTGTTGAGCTTGTTGTTTTTGCTTTCCAAAATGCTGAAGCAGGAGATATTATGGTCCAAAAGTCGCCAGCATCAACTATAGGTGACTTAGCTCAAGCAGTTAAGGAACTTTTCAAAGCAGATAATGAAATCAAAGTAATCGGTACTCGTCATGGTGAGAAGCTCTACGAAACACTTCTTACTAAAGAAGAGCATGTTGTAGCAAAAGATATGGATGGATTCTATAGAGTGCCTGCAGATAATAGAGATCTAAACTATGATAAATATTTTGTTGAAGGAGATCAGAAACTCTCATCAGAAGATGAGTACAACTCTCATAACACAGAAAGGCTTAACATCGAACAGATTAAAGAGAAGTTATTACAGCTTGATTATGTAATAGAACAATTGGAAAGTTGGGATAGATAATGAAGATTTTAGTCACTGGGGCAAATGGCTTCATAGGGAAAAATCTAATTGCAGAATTGAGAAATAGAAAGCATGACGATATTTTTGAATATGATCGAGATACAGATCCTTCATTATTTGATGAGTTCTGTAAAGAAGCTGACTTTGTATTTCATCTTGCAGGGGTAAATCGACCAAAAGAAAAATCTGAATTCATGGAGGGTAACTTTGGGTTCACTTCTGATTTGTTAGATTCGCTCAAGAAGCATAATAACACATGCCCGGTGATGATTTCGTCTTCTATTCAAGCAGAGTTAGATAATCCTTATGGTGAAAGTAAGAAAGCAGGGGAAGATCTTTTATTTTCTTATGCCGAAGACACAGGGGCCAATGTTCTTGTTTATAGATTCCCTAATGTGTTTGGTAAATGGTGCAGACCAAATTATAACAGTGCAGTAGCTACGTTCTGTTATAATATTGCACATGATTTACCTATTCAAGTGAATGATCCGAATGTAGTAATGAATCTTGTTTATATAGATGATGTTGTTAGCGAGCTGATTAATGCGCTAGAAGGTAAACAAAACAAAGTGAGTTCCTTCTGTGAAGTTCCTATCGTACATAGTATAACACTTGGTGAAATAGTAGATTTGATTTATTCATTCAAGAAGAGTCGAGAAGATAGGTCAGTGCCAAACATGTCGGATGCATCTACAAAGAAGCTCTACAGTACTTATCTAAGCTTTTTGCCTGAAGAGCAGTTTAGTTATGACTTAAAAATGAACGTGGATCAGAGAGGTTCTTTTACAGAGTTCATTAAAACGCCTGATCGTGGCCAGGTTTCAGTTAATATTTCAAAGCCTGGAATTACAAAAGGTAATCACTGGCATCACACCAAGAACGAAAAGTTTTTAGTAGTTAGTGGGAAGGGTGTCATTCGATTTAGGAAAATAAATTCAGATGAAGTCATAGAGTATTTCGTAAGTGGTGACAAAATGGAAGTTGTTGATATACCAACGGGCTATACACACAACATAGAGAATCTTGGTGATACAGATATGGTCACTATTATGTGGGCCAATGAGCCATTTGACCCTGAAAAACCTGATACTTATTATTTGGAGGTATAACTGATGAAGAAATTAAAAGTCATGACAGTCGTTGGCACTAGGCCAGAAATAATTAGACTGTCAGCTGTTATAAATAAATTGGATGAATCAGAAGCAATTGATCATGTTCTTGTTCATACAGGACAGAACTATGACTATGAACTAAATGAAGTATTCTTCAATGACTTCAATCTTAAGAAGCCGGATTATTTCCTCAATGCTGCAACTGGAACGGCAGTAGAAACAATAGGAAACATATTGGTTAAGATTGATCCTATCCTTGAAGATGTAAAGCCTGATGCGTTTCTAGTGCTCGGAGATACAAATAGCTGCTTGTGTGCAATAGCAGCAAAGAGGAGACATATTCCAATCTTCCATATGGAAGCTGGAAATAGATGCTTTGATCAGAGAGTACCTGAGGAGACAAACAGAAAGATTGTAGATCATACTGCAGATATCAACTTAACCTATAGTGATATTGCTAGAGAGTATCTTTTAAGAGAAGGTCTTCCTGCAGATAGAGTAATAAAGACTGGTAGTCCAATGTTCGAAGTTCTAAATTCAAGAAAAGAAGATATTGAGAAATCAGATGTACTTGAAAGATTAAGATTAGAAGAGGATAAGTATTTCGTGGTATCGGCTCATCGAGAAGAGAATATTAGTTCTGAACAAAACTTTATGGATTTAGTAGAAAGCTTAAATACAATAGCAGAAAAATACCAGATACCATTGATCGTGAGCACACACCCAAGAACTAGAAAAATGATCGAATCAAGAGGAATTGAGTTCAATCCACTGGTTAAAACTATAAAGCCCCTTGGATTCAATGATTATGTGAAACTTCAGAAGTATGCAAAGGCTGTTCTTAGTGATAGTGGGACAATTAGCGAAGAGTCATCGATTCTAGGGTTTAGAGCATTAAACATTAGAGAAGCACATGAAAGACCTGAGGCAATGGAAGAAACATCAGTGATGATGGTTGGTCTTAAAAAAGAAAGAATTCTTCAGGGGTTAGAAGTACTTGAGACGCAAGAAAAAGATACTTTAAGATTGGTTGGGGATTATAGTATGCCTAATGTGTCTGATAAGGTATTAAGGATAATTTTAAGTTATACAGATTATGTTAATAGAGTTGTTTGGGGAAAAAGAGAAAGTGAAGGTACACCATAATGAGGTATTATTTTGTAGCAGTAAATTATAATGGTTCTAATTTCACGAAAGAATATATAGATAGCGTAAACAATATAATAACAGTTCCTGAAGACAAGATTCATATAATTATTGTCGATAATGCTTCAAATGAAAATGATAAAGCAATATTAGCATCTTTTGAGAGACAGTATAATAACCTTGAAGTAATTTTCTCATTAGAGAACTTAGGGTATTTCAAAGGATTGAATAAAGGTATCGAGAGCATCAAAGAAGATGAAGATTCAATTATTATAATAGGAAATAATGACTTAACCTTCGATCGCAGTTTTATCGAAAATCTAAAAAGAATTGATTATGCTGAAGATGTTCTTGTTATAGCCCCCAACATAATCACCAAAGATGGCAGGCAACAAAATCCTCATGTAATTAAGGAAGTTCCTAAAATCGAAAAAATGAAAGCGGCATTATATAATTCGAATTATTATGTTGGCCAAGCGTTTAGATATGCGAATCAGAAAATTAAAAAGCTAAGAAATAAGCCGGTATCTCTAACAAATAACTTTGGCCAGATGAAAATAAAAAGGGGTATAGGTGCATGTTATATTTTAACCCCTAACTTTTTTAAACATTATACAAAGCTAGACGATAGGGTGTTCATGTGGGGAGAAGAAGCACTTCTTTCAAATCAAGTAGAAAGTGTCGGAGGATCAACCTTGTATGATCCAACAATTATAATAACGCATCATGAAAGTGCAAGTGTAAAAAGTATTCAATCAAAGAAAAAATATTATATGGTTAAAGAGTCTTATAAGATATATAAAAAATATCTTTAAATTATTTATATGAAAAGTGGGATTTAATATGACGTATGTTATTTCAGGATTATTGATAATTGCTAATTTCATATCATCTTTGCTCAAAGGAAAAGGCAAATTATTATCTAGGATGTTACTAGTATTTATGTGGATACTTTTTTGGGGGAGCTATAACAATGCAGATTATTTAAATTATAGAACTTTTTATGATTATGTATCCAATTATGGTGCGGGATTTTCAACTTCTGATGTAGGTTTTGTTATGTTGGCAAGATTTGCGGCAAAGTTTGGGCTTGAGTATCACCATTTCCTGATGATACTATCATTTGTTGGCATTTACTTAATCACTGAAACTGCTAAGAAATACTCGACAAAACCTCAGTTAGTTTACATGTTGTATTTTATTCATCCGTACTTATTAGATGTTGTTCAAATCAGAAATTTTTTTGCAATGGCAATTATAATATATTGCTTTAGATATATTGAACAGGAAGGAATTGGTAATAACATTAAGTTTGTCGTAGGTGTTTTAATTGCTTTTTCAATTCACGCTATATCCATTCTTTTTTTGCCTATTGTTCTTCTTAAAAAGTTAGAAGTTAGACGATTGGCATTAGTTGTTTTCATAGTACTATTAATAGGCATTCCTTTGGCTTACTCGAATTTTTTTCAAATTGTCGCTTCGAAAATTGTCGGAGTTCAAAGAGTAGAAAACTATTTTATCAATAGGGCTAGATTTGGCTTTTTAATTCAGTTTTTTATACAATTTTTCATATTCTTAATGATTCATTACTCAAAAGTTGTTATTGAAAAACGTAATGGTGCTAACAAATTTGTTGACTTAGTATATAAAACTAATTTATATCTCATTACATTATTCCCTCTTTATATCATAAATGGGACTTTTGAACGTGGATTTAGAATGATTATGATTTTGAACTATATTGTATTCTCAAAACTATATATGACTTCAAATATCAGAGAAAAAGGAATTATTTTAGGTGTGATTTTCGTTTTTGCGTTTCTTCTATTTTCGCATTATATCTTTATGCCATATCGGGACACTGTATTATTTCCGATATTTCAGAATAATTTATTATTTGATTGATAATTTACCTTTGACTATTGAGGAGGATTTATATGAAAGGAATAATTTTAGCAGGTGGCTCTGGGACAAGACTTTATCCATTAACAATGGTTACTTCAAAACAATTACTACCTGTTTATGATAAGCCGATGATATACTATCCGCTTTCAGTTCTTATGTTAGCGGGTATAAAAGACATTTTAATTATTTCAACCCCCCACGATTTACCTAATTTTGAAAAGCTTCTCGGTGATGGAAGTGAGTTTGGAATAAATTTATCATATGCTGAGCAACGGTCCCCAGATGGTTTGGCCCAGGCCTTTATTATTGGAGAAGATTTCATTGGTGACGATAATGTGGCTATGATTCTTGGAGATAACATATATTATGGTAATGGGTTCACTCCAATTCTCAGAGAGGCAGCAGAAAATGCACAAAATGGCAAAGCCACAATATTCGGTTATTACGTACATGATCCAGAAAGATTTGGAATTGTAGAATTTGATAATGATGGTAAGGTAATCTCTGTAGAAGAAAAACCGCAGAATCCTAAATCTAACTATTGTATTACAGGTCTTTATTTTTATGATAATAGAGTTGTTGATTTTGCTAAGAAAGTAAAACCATCTGCAAGAGGAGAACTAGAAATCACTGACTTAAACAGAATGTATCTCGAAGATGGAACCCTCAACGTAAAACTGCTCGGTAGGGGTTATGCATGGCTCGATACTGGAACAATGGATAGTCTTGTTGAAGCAGCAGAATTTGTTCAAATGATAGAAAAGAGACAGAGTATAAAGATATCAGCACTAGAGGAAATCGCCTATCATAATGATTGGATTGACAAGCAAACACTATTAGTATCTGCTGAAAAATATGGGAAATCACCATATGGAGAACATCTTAAAAAGGTTGCAGAAGGAAAAATTAGATATTAAGTGAGGTAACTCAATGATTATTAAAAAAACAGAGATTGAAGATTTATTGATATTAGAACCGAGAGTTTTTGGAGATCATCGGGGATGGTTTACAGAGACATATTCCAAAGCTAAGTTTCAAGATTTGGGGATTGATATTGAGTTTGTACAGGACAATCATTCTATGTCGGCGCTAAAAGGAACACTGAGAGGACTACATTTTCAGACAAATCCTAAAGCGCAATCAAAGTTAGTGAGATGTACAAAAGGGAAAATTTTAGATGTTGCCGTTGATTTAAGAAAAGGGTCATCTACATATAAACAATGGGTAGGAGTTGAGTTGTCTGAGGGAAATAAAAAACAACTTCTGATCCCGAAAGGATTTGCACATGGTTTTTTAACTTTAACTGATGATGTAGAGGTCCAATACAAAGTTGATGAATACTATGCACCAGAGTGCGATAGAAGCATTCGGTTTGATGATTCTGAGATTGGAGTAAATTGGGGGATTGAGGACCCAATACTTTCAGAAAAAGATTTGAACGCACCATTACTTGAGGATAGCGACGTAGATTTCAGCCTGAAATTTATGGTTACAGGAGTAAATGGTCAACTTGGTCATGATGTAGTTTTAAAATTGAAAGAATTAAATATTGACGTTATTGCTCCTGATAGAGATGAATTTGACCTAGCAAACAGAGAGCAAATTCAGAAATACATTTTAAAAGAAAAACCGGATGTAATTATTCATTGCGCTGCGTATACTGCAGTGGATAAGGCGGAAGATGAGAAAGATATATGTTATTCGATTAATTTGGAAGGGACAAGATTAATAGTTGAAACTGCTAAACAGATTAATGCGAAGTTGGTATATGTAAGCACAGATTATGTTTTTGATGGTCTGGGAGAAGATCCGCATTCAGAAGATAAAGAAACTAAACCTGTTAATTACTATGGTTACACAAAAGAACAAGGTGAGAAGATTGTAAGAGCGATACTAGATAATTACTTTATCGTTAGAACATCATGGGTGTACGGCTCAAATGGGAATAATTTTGTTAAGACAATGCTTAAGTTAGCTGAATCAAGAAATGAAATTAATGTGGTGAGTGATCAAATAGGAGCACCTACATATTCTAAAGACCTAGCTGAATTTATTATAAACTTGGTTAAGACTAATCAGTACGGAATTTATCATGGTGTTAATGAAGGCTACTGTAGCTGGTATGAGTTTGCAAAAACAATCTTTGAAAAGTCAGGGATTGAGATGAAGATAAATCCTATTTCTACAAAAGAATATCCAACAAAAGCTGCAAGGCCATTAAATTCAAAATTA
>Ga0194137_10001621_pt1 | contig 13691 bp, 14 predicted proteins | sample TARM_MetaG_T3_14_FD_134025 | JGI IMG/M metagenome (GOLD analysis project Ga0194137, IMG submission 134025) | Freshwater microbial communities from Pennsylvania, USA, analyzing microbe dynamics in response to fracking - TARM_MetaG_T3_14 (version 2) | ecosystem: Environmental > Aquatic >... | reverse complement strand
GGGCTGATCGGCGAACTCGGCGAATGGGTTGCGAAGGAAGCCTGCCGCCAGCACGAAGCCTGGCTGGCAAAAGGATTGAAGGTTTCCATTGCGATCAACGTCTCGCCGCTGCAGTTCCGGGAAAAGGGCTTTGCCGAAAAAATGCGGCGCATCATCATCGACGCCCGGATCGATACGTCCTTCCTGCAGCTCGAGGTCACCGAAAGCGCCGTCATGGAAAACATCGACGAGGCGGTGGCCATCCTGAACCGGATCAAGTCGCTCGGCGTGAAAGTGGCGCTCGACGATTTCGGCACCGGCTACTCCAGCCTGAGCCACCTGAGCAGCCTGCCGCTGGACAAGCTCAAGGTGGACCAGTCTTTCGTGCGGCGCATCGGCTGCGATCACTCGAGCCAGCTGGTCACGGAAGCCATCATCGCGCTGGGGCACAGCCTGAAGCTGGAGATTATCGGCGAAGGCATCGAGTCCGAAGACGCCTTCCTCTACCTGAAGGCGCACGGCTGCAACCATGCGCAGGGATACTGGTTCAGCCGTCCTCTGCCGGCGGAACAGTTCGCCGAGTGGTGCATGCAGCAGATCTCATAGAGCGGTTTCGGCCCTGATCGGCCCGGCCGGCCGATCAGGGCCGAAACCGCGCTACCCGCTTATAATCGAACGCATGTTCCATTCTGCCGCCCAGAGGCCTACAAACATGACAACATCAGAGACAAACTCCGCTTCCATCCGCTTCGACGGTCAGGTCGCCATCGTGACCGGCGCAGGCGGCGGCCTCGGCCGCTCGCATGCGCTGCAGCTTGCCGCGCGCGGCGCCAGGGTCGTCGTCAATGATCTCGGCGTGTCGCGCGACGGCGCCGGTTCCGAAGTCTCGGCCGCGCAGCGCGTGGTCGACGAGATCCGCGCGGCCGGCGGCGAAGCGATTGCCAGTCCGGCGTCGGTGACCGATCCGGAAAGCGTGGCGCAGATGGCGGAGGCGGCCATGCGGCAGTGGGGCCGCATCGACATCCTCGTCAACAATGCCGGCTTCCTGCGCGACAAGAGCTTCTCGAAGATGAGCCTCGATGATTTCCGCGCCATCGTCGATGTGCATCTGATGGGCGCGGTCTACTGCACCAAGGCGGTGTGGGACATCATGAAGCAGCAGCAGTACGGCCGCATCGTGATGACGACATCGTCATCGGGGCTGTTCGGCAATTTCGGCCAGGCCAACTACGGCGCGGCCAAGATGGCGCTGGTGGGCCTGATGCAGACGCTGGCCATCGAAGGCGAGAAATACAATGTGCGGGTCAACTGCCTCGCGCCCACCGCCGCCACGCGCATGACGGAAGAGCTGATGCGCGCCGACGACCTCGCCCTGCTGACGCCGGAAAGCGTCACGCCCGGCATGCTGTATCTGGTCTCGCGCGACGCGCCGACCAAGACCGTGCTGTGCGCCGGCGCCGGCACCTTCTCCCGTTCCAACATCACGCTTACCGACGGCCTGCATATCGGCATGGCCGCGGATGCCGCCGAACGGCTCGCCGCGAACGCCGGCCATCTGGCGGACCGCAGCGGCGAGATCGTGCCGGCCTCCGGCTTCCAGCAGGGGCAGATGGAAGTGGCCAAGGCGCGCGCGGCGCGTTCCTGAGCGGCGCCATTTTCAAAAAGGGCGGCCCGCGGTCGAAGGCTGCCCTTTTTTCTGCAGGACTGTTATCTTGGTGCGGCGAGCTCCATCGTCCAGTACAGCTTGTAGGTCGAGGCATTGTTCTGCGCGCAGGATACGGCAACATCGACATAGCTGGCCTTCATGATGTTGGCGCAATGCCCCGGGCTTTGCAGCCAGCCGTTCATCGCCGACTGGATGCCGCTCTGTCCGGCCGCAATGTTCTCGCCCGCCGTTTTCCATGCATAGCCCGCCGCGGTGATCCGCTGGCTGAACGTGCTGCCGTCGAGGCCGGTATGCGAGAAGTAGTTCTTGCTCGCCATGTCGCTGGAATGGCCGGCGGCGGCATTGAACAGCTGGGCATTCCACTTCAGCGGCGGTGCCGCCGGATACAGCGTCGAACCGCAGTAGCGGCTCGATGCGCGCGCTTCGTTCACCAGGCGCATGATCTCCGCCTGGAAGTTGTTCAGGCCGCAGGTCAGCGACGCGGGCAGAGCCGCCGCCGTGGTTGAAGTCGCGGAAGTGGATGTGGATGTGCCTGCGGCTGTCGTGGTGGATGTCGTCGGCGTTGTTGCTGCTGTTGTTGATGCCGGCCGACGTGCCTGCGCGGCATCGGCGGTTGCGGTCTCGTCTGCGGGCGTGCCCGAAGCCGCCGGCGCTTGCCCCTGCTGTGCGCCGTCGGCTGTTTCGGTCACCGAGCTGGTCTGGCTGGCGGGTGCGGCCTGCGGTGCCTGCAGTGACGGCGAGGCTGCGCCGGATTGCGCGGATGTTCCGGCATCGGCGCCGTCGCCGCCGCCGCAGCCCGCAAGCACAAGGGCCAGGGCTGCAGCGCTGCAGGAAATGAAGGGGCCAAAAAACGGTTTTACTGAACTGTGTGATGCTGACAACGTGAACAAATTCGTCTCCCTGGGTACTCGAAAAAACTGGCTGCATGCAGCAAGGCTTCGATAAGTACTTCCGGGAAATGGTTCATTTTGTTAATTGACGAAAAGAAACAATGCTTGACGCATCGACAAATGCCTGCTCATTCATGCCGGGCTTGCAGAAACGCTATCATGCTCAAGCCGGAAACATCTCCAAGGATATTGAATGAACGACCAAGCCAACGACGCGCAGCAACAGCGCATTTGCGCCGACGAACTGATGCAATGGAGCGCCGATGCCTTCAGCGCCTCCGGCATGCGCAGGGAAGATGCCGAACTCGGCGCGCAAGTCCTGCTGCGCACCAGCCTGCGCGGCATCGACACCCATGGCATCGCGCGCATCCCGGCCTATCTCGACAAGCTGCGCAGCGGCGAAGTCGATCCGCTCGCGCAGCCGCTGATCGAAAGCCGCCACGGCGCGCTGCATTGCGACGGCGGGAAAGGTCTGGGGCAGGTCGTGGCCAGCCGCGCCATGGAGGCGGCGATTGCCGCGGCGCGCACGACGGCGATCGTCGGATGCACCATCCGCAACAGCGGCCACCTTGCCGCGCTCGGCATGTTCGTGCTGCAGGCCAGCGAACAGGGCATGTTTGCAATGCTGTGCCAGAGAACGCCGCCGCTGATGGCCTTGCCCGGCGCAACGGCGCGGGCCATCGGCAACAACCCGATCGCGTTTTCCATGCCGGTGACGGACGGACCGCCCGTGGTATTCGACATGGCGGCCAGCATCGTGGCGCGGGGCAACGTCCTGCAGGCGGTGCGCGACAAGCTGCCGGCGATACCGGAAGGCTGGGCCATCGACCCGGATGGCGAACCGACCACCGATCCCGCGAAGGCGCTGGCCGGCGCCATGCTGCCGATGGCGGGTTACAAGGGCATCGGCCTGGCCATGATGGTCGAATGCCTCGCGGGCAGCTTCAGCGGCGCGGAGCCCGAACAGAACCGCAACACGGGTACGGCGGCCTCGGCGGCGGATGCGAGCGCCTTCCTGCTGGTGATCAACCCGGAACTGATGTTCGGCCGCGCCGCCTTCGACATCTACTCGAGCGCATGGCTGCAGCATTACCTGCAGGCCTCCGGAACCTCCGGCCGCTATCCGGGGCAGCGCCAGGCCGCTTGCGAAACCGAGCGCCGGCGCGAAGGCATCCCGGTGCCGGCAGCCCTGCGGGAAGAACTGCGGCAGGCAGGAGAAACGCTGGGCGTCGGTTTCCGCTGGTAGACGGTTGCAGGTGCACTGATCCGGTAAAACCAGCTTTAGTCCTGCGGCAGAAGCCGAGGATTCCACACGACTTCCCACAAGTGCCCGTCGAGGTCCTGGAAGTAGCCGGCATATCCGCCCCAGAACGTATTCTGGGCAGGCTTTACCAGGTGCGCGCCGGCTCGTTCCGCCTGTCGCATGACGGTGTCGACTTCATCTTTCGACGAGACATTGTGTCCAAAGGTGAATTCCGTCGAACTTCTCGGGGCAACAGGCAGGCCGGAATCGTGCGCGATGCTCTTGCGCGGCCACAGCGCGAGCCTGAGACCGGCCTGCAAATCGAAAAATGCCACGGCGCCATGTTCGAATTCCTTGCCGATGATGCCTTCCGTCGGAAAGCCGAGGCCATCCCGATAAAACGATACGGCACGTTCAAGGTCATCGACGCCGAGCGTCAGCACGGTAATGCGAGGCTTCATGCGGCAGTCCTCCTTGAGGCAAAAGATGGGGCGAGTGGAAATACTTGCGGCATCCGGCATCCGGCATCCGGCATCCGGCATCCGGCATTTTGCTGGATGCCGGATACGGATGGTATCGCAGCGATCGATGCCGCCGGACTATTTCACCGTGATCACACCCTTCATTCCGGGGTGTAGAGTGCAAATATAGGGATAGACGCCCTTCTGTTTTGCTGTCCAGGCCCAAGGCTTTTCCGCTGCCATGTTCCCGGAATCGAACTTCCGGTCAACAGAGGTTGCAGTATGCGCAAAGGGATCGGCATTTTTCCATACGATGCGATCCCCGACGCGAACCTCGATCTCTGCAGGAGAGAACCGCATCGCTTCGATCTTTACCGTATGCACGGCAGCGGGCGGCTGCGCATGGCTTGCCATCGGGCAGAAGAAAGCGGCCAATGCAGCAAGCATTGCCAATGCCCGTCCATGCAGCGGCCATCCGTGCCGGCAAGCAGGAGCAAGCCCGTTCATGGCCGGTCCTGTTTCATGGATGCCTGGATCTGCTTCGCATGATCGAGGTGCGCAACGAACGCGGGCCTCACCTTGACCAGGGTATCCTTGAGTTCGGCGTTCTTCGCGTTCGGAATCAGCGTCTTGTCGAGCGCATCGATGACGCTCTGGTGATAGCTCACTTCGTTGTCGATGTAAGCCTTGTCGAACTCCTTGCCCTTGAGCGTCTTCAGCTTGCCGATCGCGGCATCCCCATCGCTCTTGAGGCTCTTGCTGATGTCGCTTTCCTCCGGCGTCACTTTCAGCTTCTTGACGAGCGCGGTGGCCTGCTTGTTCACGCCGGTATGGTCGGTCACCATCTGCTTTGCGAATTTCCTGACCTCGTTGTTCCTGGACACCTTCTCGGCCAGGTTTCCGGCATTGATATCCACGGTATTGGCCGCGACGACGATACCGGCGATCTGGGCGTCATTGGGCGTGTCGGACTGGGCGGACGACGTGACGGCAAATGCGGCCAACAACCCGGAAACGGCACAGTGCATGATGCGGTTCATGGTGAAGTCTCCTTGTTTTCAAGGGTCTTGCTGCCAATACATCCCCGGCGTATTCCCGAGGGCGTTCTTAGGTCCGGTCGGAAGACGGATCGCTCAATGTCTGCATGACGCCTTCGACGATCCGGTCGCATCGCGCGCCGTCGAATGCAAATGCCTCCTCGAGCGCGAAATCGATTTCCCGCGACAGCGATTCCCGCAGGAGGCTCTTTGCACGGAAGTAGCGGGTGCGCACGGTCGCCTCTGGAATGCCGAGGCAGGCGGCCGTTTCCTCGACTGTCATTTCCTCGATGGCCCTAAGCATGAACACGACGCGGAAGCTTTCCGGAAGCGCATCGATCTTCCTTTCGATCAGACCCCGCATTTCGGCGCGCGCCGTGCTTTGCTCCGGTAGTTCCGCGGTCATTGGAGTCATTGCCTGTTCAGGTACGGGTTCGTCCGGGTCAGCATTCGCATCGAGTTGAATGACTTGCGCGCGGCGCGCGGTCTTGCGCAGCCTTGCAACCGATTCGTTGACGACGATGCGCGTCAGCCAGGTCGCCAGGCTCGATTCGCCTCGGAAGAGATGCAGGTTCCGGTAGGCCAGCAGGTAGGATTCCTGGAGCGCGTCCTCGGCATCCGCATCGTCTCTGAGAATGCTGCGGGCGGTGCGGTACAGCGGCCTGTTATAACGCCGCATCAGCAGCTCGAAGGCATCCTTTTCGCCGTCGAGCACGCGCCGTATCACGTCGAGATCGGAAGCGCCCTGCCACGCTTGCCTTGCTGCTGCGGCCGTCATTGTCTCTTCCCCTTATCCGGTTTTCATGACATTAGATGAAACCGCGGAGCGCCGCGTTCCGGGAATTTCGGGAGCCCGGGCATGGCGGGATTGTCCTGCCCGAGGTTCAGGGCCGGCCGGCTAGTCCTTTTTTTCCCGAAACTCGACGTCGATGACGTTCCTGTCGTCCTGCGGTTTCGCAGGGCCGGCGGGCTGAAAGAATGAAGACACCGCGCGCGCCAGCAGCATCTGTCTCAGCCGCCGATAGCCGAGAAGAAAGCTCACGGCAAAGCCGAGGAACAGCACCGGCACCATTTCTCCCCGGTAAAGAAAGTGCAGCAGGCAGGACGCCAGCAATGCCGCCATCACCGGCAGCCGCGCCTTTCCCGGCAGCAGGCCGATGGCGCGCAGTTTTCCCTGGCGCACCCAGGGCAGCCTGGCGAACAGGATGCCGAGAAGAAGGCCGGCTACGAAACGATTGGTGCCCAGATAGAGCGAGACGGTGCTGACCAGAAGAAAGCCGGCATAGGTGGTCGCGCTGGCCAGTGCAACCAGGGCCAGCAGCACCACGGCGCCGGCCAGCTTGGGCATGCGCATCGCGCCTTGTAACAGTGAACGAAAGATTTGTCTTACTCCTGCAGAGGGAAAAGGAAGGCCGGACCAGGGGCTGCAGGCGGCTTACGACGGAAGCTTCAATGCCATGCTCTGATCCGGCGAACCTTCCACGTAATCATGCCCGTGGTTGGTCAGGCGCCAGACGCCGCTCTCCGGCTCGTGCACCAGATCCTTGTCCTGCAGCAGGTTCAGATGGTGGCGCACCACCGGCAGTTCCACATTCAGCCGCTGCGCAATGTGGCTTGTGCCCACCAGCGGGTCGGGAGACTGCAGCAGTTGGCCGAGAATGGCCTCCATCAGCATTTGATCGCGTTTCATCGCTAACCTCATTCGCAAAAAGCGCCATCTTAGCGGAATCTGCAATGCGGTTCGGGCGAGAAGCTTATCCGGCCGTCATGCCGTGCGCTTTAGCGGCGGCGCACTGCGGGCCGGCGGCATATTTCGCCTCGAATTCGGACGCCGGCAAGGGGCGGCTGATGACATACCCCTGGATTTCATCGCAGGAGGTGCCGCGCAGGAAGTCGAGATGTTCCGCATTTTCCACGCCTTCGGCGACCACGGTCAGCTTGAGCGCGTGGGCGAGGTCGATGATGGATTCGGCAAGGATCAGCGGATTGACGTCGGACGCCTGTTGCTCGTCGAGAAAGCTTCTGTCGAGTTTCAGGCAGTCCAGCGGGTACTTGCGCAGATGGGACAGCGAAGAATAGCCGGTGCCGAAGTCGTCGATGGAAAGACGCACGCCGAGCAGCTTCAATTCCCGCATCACCGAGATGGCGAGGCACTGGTCCTGCATCAGCGCCGATTCCGTGATTTCGAGCTCCAGCGCTTCCGCAGGCAATCCTTCGCGCGCGAGCACGTTGCGCACCGTATCGACGATGGAGCGGTCGTGCAGCTGGCGCGGCGACAGGTTGACCGATATCTTCAGCATGTGTCCGCTCTTTCTCCAGGCCGCGGCCTGCCTGACGGCTTCGGCCAGCACCCAGGCGCCGATTTCGGCGATGCAGCCGTTCTCCTCGGCCAGCGGGATGAAGCATCCCGGCGGAACATTGCCGAGCCTGGGATGCTGCCAGCGGATCAGCGCTTCGGCGGACACCGCTTTGAGGCTGTGCACGCTCACCCGGGGCTGGTAGTGCAATGCGAATTCGCCACGCGCCGCGGCGCCGCGCATGTCCTGCTGCAGGGTATGGCGCATCAGCGTCTTTTCCCGCATTTCCGACGTGAAGAAGCAGTACAGGCCGCCGCCCTGTTCCTTGGCGCGGTAGAGCGCGGTATCGGCCGCCGACAGCAGGGTTTCGCTGGCGGCGGCGTCGCGCGGATACAGGCTGATGCCGACCGAGCCGCCGACCTTGATTTTCTGCGATTCCACCACGATCGGAGCCGACAGCGCTTCGAGGAGCTTCTGCGCAAGCCGCGCCGCCGAGGCCTCGCCCCGGCGGCATTCGGCCAGCACGACGAACTCGTCGCCGCCGAGGCGCGCGACCAGGTCATCGGGGCGGGTGCAGGCGCGCAGGCGGCGCGCCACTTCGCGCAGCAGCTCGTCGCCGAAGCGGTGGCCGAGGGAATCGTTGACTTCCTTGAACCTGTCCAGATCGAGAAACAAGACGCCCAGCGGCGACGCGGCGCGGCGGTCGTTCAGGCGCGCCGAGAGCGTGGCGTCGAGCACGCTGCGGTTGGGCAGGTCGGTGAGGGCATCCAGGGTCGCCAGCTTCTGCATCTGCTGCGCGGTGCGGATTTCCCGGGTGACGTCGGTGGTGGCGCCGCGGTAGCCGGCATAGGCGCCGTCGACATAGAACGGTTCGCCCGACATGCGGATGTGCCTCACCACGCCCGGGTATTCCGGCAGGGCGACGGAAAACACCAGGTCGCGGAAGGGTTCGCGCGCGGCAAAGCAGCGGAGGAATTCCTTGACGCCTTCTTCCGACATGTCGCGCGCGGTGGAGGCCATGTGGCGTCCGATGAGGGCATCCGGCCGCAGCGCCAGCCGCTGCTCGATGCCCTCGGAGATGAAAGTGAACACCGCCTCGGTATCGACCTCCCAGTACCAGTCCGACGACAGCTTGGTCAGGCTGCGGAAGCGTTCCTCGCGCAATGCCAGCTCGCGCTCGGCCTCGACCTGCGGCGTGATGTCCCGGCTCACTGCAACCAGCCCCATGCGTTCACCGGTCTTGGGGTCGCGCACGGCGCGCAGGTTGATGCTCATCCAGAAGGTCGTCCCGTCGCGACGCCGGCCGCGCATCGTCGCCAGCCCGCGAGGACGCATGCCGCGCGTGGAGGCCGCGTGTTCCACATCTTCGGCCACCAGAAATTCGATGGCCCGCCTGCCCACCATCTCTTCCGGCTCGTAGCCGAAGAAGTCCCGGTGCGACGGCGACACATAGACATAGCGCCCTTCGGAGTTGAGATGCGCGATCATGTCGCCTGCGCTTTCCGTAAGCAGCCGGTGTTCGGCCTCGCTGCGCAGCAGGCGCTCCTTGCTTTCGTAATGGCTGGTCACGTCGGCCAGGCTGCCGAGCAGGCCGATCACGTTGCCGTCGGCATCATGGCGGGGGGCGGCGTTGCTGAGCAGCCAGCGCACGCTGCCGTCGCTGCGCACGATGCGGTACTCCATGGTGTGATGATGGCCGTCGCGGGCGCGCTCCGCGCCCACGGCGAACAAGGGCACGTCCTCGGGATGGACGTAGCTGATCCAGTCGTCGAAGCTGAATGCCTCCGGCGACACCACCTGCGCCGATCGGGGATCGAGGTAGATGCAGCGCCGGTTCATGTCCATTTCCCAGACGACGGCAGGCGCCTCGTCGGCAAGCCGGCGGGTGCCGTCCCGCATATCCATGTCGGGCTTCATACGCTTTGTCATAGTAGGTCTTATACCAATCCCAAGGCATGACATGCCATGAGATCGCGTCTTTTTCCGCCTGCCCGCGTTGTGCTCGTCATCCATCGCCCCGCCATGGAGTCCCGATCTGGAACCCCGGCCTTGCCAGACGAAAAATCCATCGCTCGCGTCTGGCACGTATGCCCTGGGGACTGGTATTAACTGCAAGGCGAAGGGGGCCTTGCCGCCGCCATGCGGTCATGCGTGTCTCGCCCCAATGTAACCATAGAAAGTTGATGTATGGCAACAATATTATGATGACGCAATCAATGTAAAAACAAAGTGAGAACTTTTGTCGCGCGGTGCAGTAGGGATGTCGTGGGACCGTGCGGGCTCGAGTCCGATGCGCCTTCATGCCTGCCCGCATCCCACTTAAGTAGGATTCATCTCCGGCAGCCTCATGCCTACAATGTTTGCACTTCCTGGAGGAGGGCGAGCATGAAAATCTTGCATGATGACGATCCGAGCCAGTTCGACTGGAAGGGCAAAGGTTTCGGCGCTGCGCCGGAATTCAAGACTGCCGGGCCGCCAGGCCTGTTGCTCTATCGATGCTGGGGCATCCGGCGCAAGACGGGGCCTGGAGAAAGAGACTTCATCGGAAGCGAAGAATGGGGACGCTACTATGCAATGGAAAAGCCGAAATCAGTACTGGACGCTGAACTGAGATTCAACATCCTTGAATGGGACAACGGCATTAATTTCGTCACGACTTTCCGGCTGAAGCAAGGTTTTTCATATTGGGTTGGTCCGGTCGCCCACGGAAAAAAAGACATGTCGATACCGGCGCTGCAGGTCTTCATAGAAGGTGATATCCCGCTACAGCAAATCAAATGTACCAAGATGCAAGAAGCGGAAGTCTTGCATCATGACGTGTGGGTCGGGCCAGTCGACTACATGGAGCCGGCGAAAAAGGGGCATTGATTCGAATCGCGCAGACAGCGGCATGCCGCATCGATACGACTCGAATCACGACCCGACCGCAAGCCGGGATTGCGCCATCGTCAATTCGGTTGCGGTGCCCTGGGACGGTACATCTTGAATTTGGCCTCCGGCTCGATCGTGAAATAATCCGCAGGTCCTCCCCCGCGCAGGATCGGCTGTGCCGACGCGGTGTCATAGATGCCTTCCACCAGCAGGCGGCGAGCGATATGCACGCCGACGACTTCTCCCAGCACCAGGTAGGAATCGATCTCTGCTCCCTGCCCATCGCGCAGCTGAATGATCTGCGTGAGCCTGCATTCGAAGGACACCGGGCTTTCGGCAACGCGCGGCACCGAGATGACGCGCGACGCCACCGGCGTGAGGCCGGCCAGGACGAACTCGTCGACTTCCGGCCCGACCGCCGTGCAGCTGATGTTCATCGCCTCCGCCAGCGGCCGCGTCGCGAGATTCCATGCAAACTCTCCCGTCTGTTCGACGTTGCGCAGGCTGTCCTTGCGCCCGATGCTGGAGAAGCCGATGATGGGCGGCACATAGTTGAAGCCGTTGAAGAAGCTGTACGGCGCCAGGTTGAGCCCTCCGGCGGCATTGCGTGATGAGATCCAGCCGATGGGGCGCGGCCCCACGATCGCGTTGAAGGGATCATGCGGCAGGCCATGGCCGGTTTTCGGCTCATAGAAGTGGATGTCGTCATTCACGTTAAGGATTCCCCAAGATAAAAGCCGGCGTGGCCGGCGAAAAAGCGGCGTACGGCATTTCGCTCCCGCAGGGTAATGGTATTGCTTTTCCTCAGCGCACGCACGACAAGGGCCGGATCCATAGTTGTTTTCCGCATATTGAAGGTGAGATCGGTTCGTTGCCTTATCGAAGGCATCGCCTTACCTTATGCCACTGGCCATTTCCGGCATTTAAGAACAACAACGAGACTGCCCGCGGCAGGTCTTTCACAACAATGGAGTGTTTATGTTCTCTGGTATTGCGGCATTGAAGCAGAACTTCCGTGTCCGGCCGCTGCACGTTGCGTCGCCATCGGCACCGGCTGGCCGCCGCAACCTGCGCATGGTCTGCGCGCTCATGGCCGCATCGCTTCTGCTGCCTTCCCTTTCCGCGCATGCGGAAGGCAAGATCCGGATCGCGCAGCAGTTCGGCATCGGATACCTGATCCTGGATGTGGTGCGCGACCGCCAGCTCATTCAGAAGCACGGCAGGCACGCGGGCATCGAGATCGATGTCGACTGGTCCAGCCTGTCAGGCGCCACCGGCATGAATGAAGCACTCATTGCCGGTTCCATCGATGTCGTCTCGGCCGGCGTGCCGCCGATGCTGACCATGTGGGACCGCACCCGCGGCAAGCAGAACGTCAAGGCGGTTGCCGCCCTCGGGTCCTTGCCGAACTATCTGCTGTCGAACAACCCGGCCGTGAAGACGATCAAGGACCTCAGCGGCAGGGACCGCATCGCGGTGCCTGCCGCCGGCGTCGGCTTCCAGTCGCGCACGCTGCAGATCGAGGCCGCCCGCGTGTTCGGCAAGGACGAGTTCAAGCGCCTCGACAACATTTCCGTGAGCCTTCCGCATCCGGACGCCACCGCCGCGCTGATTGCCGGCGGCTCCGAAATCAACACGCATTTCTCCAGCGCGCCTTTCTACTACCAGGCGCTCGCGGCCAACAAGAACGTGCACAAGGTCCTGAGCTCCTATGACATTCTCGGCGGGCCGGCGACCTTCAACGTGCTGTACAGCACGCAGAAATTCCACGACGAAAACCCGAAGACCTACAAGGCCTTCTACCATGCCCTGGTCGAGGCGGCGCAGCTGATCAAGGCCGACAAGGCCGCTGCCGCCGACATCTTCATCCGGGTGCAGAACTCGAAGCTGCCGCCCGATCTGGTGCGCAGGATCATCGACGATCCGGAAAACGATTTCACCGTATCGCCGCATCGCACCTATGTCTATGCGGAAGAACTGCACAAGCTGGGCGTGCTCAAGAACAAGGCGGCATCATGGAAGGAGTATTTCTTTGAAGAGGCCCACGCGCTGCCCGGCAGCTGACAGCCAGGGCAGGCGCGGCATTCCGGACCGCGAAGACAGTCGTTCCTGATAGGCGGGTGATGGCATCGGGGCAGCGACGCGCATGCGGCGTCGCGCTGTAGAAACGAGGATGCATCCTACGGTTGCTTCGACGCCTTCGCCAGCACATCGATGATCTGCTCCAGATTGTAGGGCTTGGGAAGCGACAGCGCCTTCAGCTTGTCGTCGTTGACGGCGCCATAGCCGGAGGAAAAGACGATGCGCATTGCGGGGTTGACATCGGCCGCCTCCGTGGCCAGTTCAATGCCGGATTTTCCCGGCAGCCGGACATCGGTGAGAAGAACATCGAAGACTTCGCTGCGCAGGATGCCTTGCGCCTCCTCGGCCGTTGATGCTCCCCGCGGCGAATGACCCAGCACGCCGAGCAGTTCGCACAGCATCTGCTGCGAATCGGCATTGTCTTCAACGACCAGAATGCGCAGGCCGGAAGCGGGCGCCGCAGTCGTGACGGCCGCCGGAGGTGCCGCTGCATCTGGCTGCGCCGGCGCAGCGGTTTTCGCCTTGTCCAGAACGTGGCGGACCTTTCGCGCCAGATCCTCGCGCAGGTAGGGCTTGCTGATCAGTTCGACGCCGGGATCAAGCCTGCCGCCGTGGACAATCGCATTCTGGGTGTAGCCCGAGGTAAAGAGCACGGCAATGCCCGGCATGATCACTTGCGCTTGCCTCGCCAGATCAGGACTCCGTACCGGGCCCGGCATGACGACATCGGTGAAGAGCAGGTCGATCGGGATGCCGCTTCGGAGAATGCTCAGCGCGCTCTGCCCATCCATCGCCTTGAGCACCTTGTAGCCAAGGCTCGACAGCATGTCCACGGCAATGGCCTGCACCGCCGGATCGTCTTCGACAATCAGAACCGTCTCGGCCCCGCCTTCCGCCGGCTTGTCGCGCAGGCTGATCTCGCGTGCCTCCGCTTCGAGTACGCGCGGCAGGTATATCTTGAACGTGGTCCCGACGCCGACTTCGCTGTAGACCTTGATGTGTCCGCCGCTCTGCTTGACGAAGCCATGCACCATGCTCAGGCCGAGACCGGTGCCTTCCCCTTCGGGTTTGGTCGTGAAGAAGGGTTCGAAGACCTGCTCCAGCATGTCGGAAGACATGCCGGACCCGGTGTCGGAAACGGCGAGCATCACATACTGCCCAGGAT
>Ga0194137_10001618_pt1 | contig 13721 bp, 13 predicted proteins | sample TARM_MetaG_T3_14_FD_134025 | JGI IMG/M metagenome (GOLD analysis project Ga0194137, IMG submission 134025) | Freshwater microbial communities from Pennsylvania, USA, analyzing microbe dynamics in response to fracking - TARM_MetaG_T3_14 (version 2) | ecosystem: Environmental > Aquatic >... | reverse complement strand
GTATTAGATGATGAGTTATTAAATCATAAGTTAAATTTCTTCAAGATTTCTGTTTATGTTAATAATAGAAAGATATTCTTAAAAAAGAATAGGAAATCTGAGTCAAATTCTGCACCATTATATTATACAATAATAAATGAAAAATTCGTTAAACTCATTAATGAATATCTCACCTCTTTAAAGGATAGGGATTACTGTGTTGAATATGACTTAAATGCGACAGAACGTATAATAGAAAAATATGGTACTATGATCCAAAGAATACTTGATGCTAATACGATGAACTAATACTTGTTAATTGTTTAAGAATACTTCCCCTAGGATATATTATATATACAAGGGGAGTATTTAAAAAACTATAGTTAAATGTTAGTTCAATTAAAAGAATCTTTACATACGGTACTGGGGTATAGTATAATAAAATAAGAGGGGGTTAGACTTATGAAAAATGTAACAAAAACATTACAAGTACAAGGCATGTCATGTACAGCATGTGCCATTTCTATTGAGAAAAATTTAAGTAAATTAGAAGGCGTTGAGAAAGCTAACGTAAATTTTGCAACTGAAAAACTGACAGTAACTTATGATGAAGGTGCAGTTGACCATGAAGAACTAATTAATAGAGTAGAAAAACTTGGATTTAAATTACAGGCTGAAGAAAGAATTAAGCAAATAACTATTCCCGTATCAGGGATGACTTGTACTGCGTGTGCAGCCACAATAGAAAGGGTATTAGGGAAGCTTGATGGGGTTGAAAGAGCTTCAGTTAACTTTGCAACTGAGAAGGTATTTGTGGAATATGATAGCAGCGTAGTAAGAATATCTAACATTAAGCAGAAAATTGAGAAGGCAGGTTATAAGCCTCTTGATATAGAAAATGATACGGGTATCGATCAGGAAAAATTAAGGAGAGAAAAGGAAACTAAGTCTCTTTGGTTAAAATTCATTATCTCAACTATATTTACAATACCACTATTTTATATATCAATGGGACATATGTTAGGTGCCCCACTCCCTATGTTTTTAGATTCGCATCACAATCCATTAAATTTTGCCATAGCACAGTTAATATTAACGATTCCGATTATTTTAGTTGGATATCGATTCTATACCGTAGGATTTACAAATCTGTTTAGAGGGATGCCGAATATGGATTCCTTAATTGCTATTGGCACAAGCGCAGCTTTTATTTATGGAGTATATGCCTTAATTGAAATTATGGGCGGTAATCATGCTATGGCTATGGAACTATATTTTGAAACCGCAGGTGTAATTATAACTTTAATTCTACTAGGTAAATATTTAGAGAATGTATCTAAGGGAAAAACCTCAGAGGCGATAAAACAACTTATGGGGCTGCAGCCGAAAACCGCTGTTGTGATACAAGATGAAAAGGAGATAATTATCCCCATAGATGAGGTTGAGGTGGGTGATATAATAGTTACAAAGCCAGGCGAAAAAATACCAGTCGATGGTACCATTATTAGAGGGTATACATCTATAGATGAATCAATGTTAACTGGTGAAAGTATGCCTGTGGAGAAAAAGGATGGAGATAGGGTAATAGGGGGAAGTATTAACAAAAACGGATTAATTCATTTTAGTGCTACGAAGGTGGGTAAAGATACAGCATTATCCCAGATCATAAAGCTTGTGGAGGATGCTCAGACTTCTAAGGCACCTATTGCTAAAATGGCCGACATAATTTCAGGGTACTTCGTACCAATAGTTATTGCAATTGCAATAATCTCATCCGTTTCGTGGATATTCGCAGGTTATTCTACAACATTTGCCTTAACAATCTTTATATCAGTGTTAGTAATTGCATGTCCTTGTGCATTAGGTCTAGCAACCCCAACGGCAATAATGGTAGGAACCGGAAAAGGAGCAGAGCATGGTGTATTAATTAAAGGAGGAGAGTCTCTGGAGACTGCCCATAAAATAGAAACCATAGTTTTCGATAAGACCGGAACAATAACTGAAGGTAAGCCTAAGGTGACTGATATCATTACAAATGGCAAAGTAACTGAAGAGGAAATTCTTATGTTGGCAGCATCCGCGGAGAAAGGTTCAGAGCATCCATTGGGTGAGGCAATTGTTAAAGCTGCAGAGGAGAAGGGACTTGGATTTAAAAATGTAGATAAATTTTCAGCAATACCAGGTCATGGGATTGAGGTTGAAATAGATGGTGTTAAACTGATATTAGGTAATAAAAAGTTGATGTTAGAGAAAAATATAAATATTGATTTACAGCAACAGTCTGATAAGCTAGCTAGTGAGGGAAAAACCCCAATGTATATAGGAATAGACGGTGAGTTAGCTGGGTTGATAGCTGTAGCTGATGTAGTTAAAGAAAGCAGTATAAGAGCAATTCAGAGGCTACACAAAATGGGTATTGAAGTAGCCATGATTACTGGAGATAATACATGGACAGCAGAGGCTATTGCAAAACAAGTCGGTATAGATATCGTGTTGGCAGAAGTACTTCCTGAAGACAAGGCTAATGAGGTTAAGAAGCTACAGGAGTTAGGAAAAAAAGTTGCAATGGTAGGCGATGGTATAAACGATGCACCAGCATTAGTTCAGGCCGATGTTGGAATGGCAATTGGGTCAGGTACCGATGTAGCGATGGAGTCTGCGGATATCGTACTAATGAGAAGTGATTTGATGGATGTAGTAACAGCCATTCAATTAAGTAAGAAGACGATCAACAACATAAAACAAAACTTATTCTGGGCATTTGCCTATAATACAGCAGGTATACCTTTGGCAGCGGGGTTACTCCATATATTTGGTGGCCCATTACTAAATCCAATGTTTGCTGCAGGTGCAATGGCTTTAAGTTCCGTTTCAGTACTAAGTAACGCATTAAGGTTGAGGAATTTTAAACCTTCAAATCATTAAAAATATGAAGACATTAAACAAGCTATTAGTAATTAATAGTATGAATTGGTAGTAAATGATAAATAATAGTTTTAGATTAAAAATATTTATTATATTAACTAATCAATAGTCCTATTTATTAATAATAGGACTATTTTTATACGCTCTTAAATGTACAACATAGGGTAGATGTACCATTGTTTGGAATATATATTATTGAATTTGATTGGCTAATATGGTATAATATCAAATATTAGTACCAAGTAATAAAACTAGTTAATAATATACATTAAGCATATAGAAATTTACTGATAATTACTTTAGGGAGGCCTTTTTAGATGGATGTAAAAGATATTAAGGATTTAATTTTAACAATCGATAAAACAAGTATTGAAAGTGTTGAAATAGAACAAAGTGGTTTTGTAATACGAGTAAATAAAAGATCTAAAATTGAAAACAACGTAATTGAAAAAGTAAGCAATACAGTTGTAGAGATGAAAAATGACACTCAAGAGACTAATGCTATAGAAGATAATGAGAATACATATTTAGTTAAATCACCGATGGTTGGTACTTTCTACGGATCACCAAGTCCTGATTCTGCATCTTTTGTGAAGGTAGGGGATAAGATTGAGAAGGGGCAAACATTATGTATTGTTGAAGCAATGAAAATGATGAATGAAGTTAAAAGTGATTCTGAAGGTATAGTGGTAGAAGTCCTTGTAAACTCAGAGGATATAGTTGAATACGGTCAACCTTTAATGAGGATCAGGGGGTAGTTATATGTTCAAAAAAATATTAATTGCTAACAGAGGAGAAATAGCACTAAGAATTATTAGGGCTTGTAAAGATATGGGAATACAAACTGTTGCCGTTTATTCGGAAATAGACGGGGACTCTGCTCATGTACATTTAGCAGATGAGGCAATTTGTATTGGGCCAGCACCTTCAAAGAAGAGTTATTTAAACATAGATAGTATTATTACAGCAGCACTGGTGACAAAATCTGAGGCTATACATCCGGGTTATGGCTTTCTGTCAGAGAATTCAAAACTAGTAGATGCATGTAAAGTAAATAATATAAAATTTATTGGTCCTACTAAAGAACATATGGAAAAGATGGGAAACAAGTCAGAAGCTAGAAAAACGATGATAGAAGCAGGAGTACCTGTAGTTCCTGGTTCACAAGGATCTACTAATATAGCTGAAGAGGCACTTGAAATTGCAAAATCAATCGGTTATCCTGTTATAATTAAGGCTGCCAGCGGTGGCGGTGGTAGGGGTATGAGGATAGTAGAATCAGAAAGAGAGTTTATTGAAAAATTTAACATGGCCAAATCTGAATCTTCTGTAGCTTTTAACGATGACTCAATGTATGTGGAAAAGTTTATTGAAGAACCTAGACATATAGAGTTTCAAATTTTAGCTGATGAGTATGGAAATGTAATACATTTAGGCGAGAGGGATTGCTCTATTCAAAGAAAAAATCAAAAGGTGTTAGAGGAAGCTCCTTGTACTGTAATAACCGAGGAACTAAGAAGTAAGATGGGTGAAATGGCAATCCGTGCAGCGAAGTCAGTTAATTACATAAATGCAGGTACGATAGAATTTCTATTAGATAAGTATAATAACTTCTACTTTATAGAAATGAACACTAGAATACAAGTTGAACACCCAGTAACTGAAATGACTACGGGAGTAGATTTAATTAAAGAACAAATCAAAATAGCCTCTGGAGAACCAATGGATATTACTTTAGATAAAATAAAAATAAATGGACACTCAATCGAATGCAGAATAAATGCAGAAGATCCTACACAAAACTTTAGACCATCTCCAGGCCATATCGAAGGATATTTTTCTCCAGGTGGGTATGGTGTTAGAGTGGATAGTCATATTTATAGTGGGTATGTAATACCACCTACTTACGATTCAATGATAGGAAAACTCATTGTTTGGGGAAAAGACAGAAATGAAGCAATAGATAGGATGAAAAGGGCTTTAAATGAACTTGTTATAACTGGTGTAAACACAAATATCGAATTTCAAAAAGAAATTTTAAATAATGAAAATTTCGTAGAGAATAAAATAGATACTTCTTTTATAGAAAAAGAAATTTATAAAGGTTAAGTAAGGGAGTGTAGATATGCTAAAGGACCTCTTTAGTAAAAAACAATACGTAACAATTAATTTACCTGAAAATAAGCAAGGTACCATATTACCTAGTGAAACTTATAAAAAAACTGTTAAAAGCACCGCAACGGCAGAGAAAACCAAAAGATTAGGTGCTAGGGATAGACTAAATGAAATGATAGATGAAAATACGTTTAAGGAATATGATATGGATTTAAAGACAGCGAATCCATTAAATTTTCCAGATTATGTTGAGAAAGTTTCATATGCAACTGAGTATTCAAATGAAGATGAAGCAGTTATTACAGGTGAAGGGAAGATTAACGGAGACGACTGTGTAATTTGCGTTATGGACCCTAATTTTATGATGGGAAGTATGGGCTCAGTAGTAGGTGAGAAAATTACTAGGGCTATCGAAAAGGCTATTGAAAAAAGATTTCCCGTAATTATTTTTTCTGCATCAGGTGGGGCGAGAATGCAAGAAGGAATAATATCACTAATGCAGATGGCTAAAACATCAGCTGCTATAGCTAGGCTTTCTGAGGAAGGCTTATTGTATATTTCTGTTCTTACAGACCCAACAACTGGAGGCGTTATTGCTAGCTTTGCTATGCTAGGAGATATAATTATTGCTGAGCCAGGGGCATTAATTGGTTTTGCAGGCCCTCGGGTTATAGAGCAAACGATAAGACAGAAATTACCTGAAGGATTCCAGAGAGCAGAATTTTTAAAAGAAAAAGGATTTTTAGACAAAATAGTGGCAAGAAGTGATATGAAGAGAGTCATATCTAAAATATTAAAAATCCACACTATAGGTGGTGAATTACATGAGTAATAATTTAGAGTTTGAAAAGCCAATTAAAGAACTTGAAAATAAAATTAATGAGCTACAAGGCTTTGCAGATGATAATAATTTAGACCTATCCCACGAGATAGAGATTTTAACCAACAAGCTTGATAATATGAGAAGGGAAGTATACGAGAAGTTAAGTCCATGGCAAAAAGTAAAAATTGCACGTCTTCAGGAGAGACCAACTTCACTTGATTATATTAAAAAGCTTATTACTGACTTTACTCAGCTTCATGGAGATAGATTCTATGGAAATGATAGAGCAATTATAGCCGGAATTGGTACATTCCAAGGCGTACCAGTTACTGTTGTAGGTCAACAAAAAGGTAAAGACTTAAACGAAAATATTAGAAGAAATTTTGGGATGCCACATCCTGAAGGCTATAGAAAGGCCCTAAGGCTAATGAAACAGGCAGAAAAATTTAAAAGACCTATTATTACTTTTGTTGATACGCCTGGGGCGTATCCTGGATTGGGAGCAGAAGAAAGAGGGCAGGGTGAAGCAATAGCTGTAAATCTTATGACTATGAGCAGACTTAAAACACCAATTATATCAGTTGTTATAGGAGAAGGTGGAAGCGGTGGAGCACTAGCCTTAGGGGTTGCAGATAGAGTTAGTATGTTAGAGAATTCTATATACTCTGTAATATCTCCAGAAGGACTTTCAAGTATTTTATGGAAAGATTCCAATTTGGCGTCAAAGGCTGCGGACATTATGAAATTAACAGCACAGGATCTATTATCCCTAAAGGTTATAGATAGCATAATAAAAGAGCCCCTAGGTGGAGCTCATAAGGATTTAGAATTCACAGCTAATAATATTAAACAGTATCTTATAAGTGAGTTAAAAACACTCCGTAAGCTAAGTGTATCTGAGTTATTAGACAAAAGGTATGAGAAACTTAGAGGTATTGGGGTTTGGGAATAGTTATAGTTTAAATAGGTGTTTATATCTATTTGAATTAATATATTTTAAGTGATGACATCAGTTTTACTTCTATCTATCGAAGTAGGCTGATGTTTTTTTATCGAAGTAATTGAGAAAAGTAAAATTTGCATCCTTAAATGGGGGTGTATTCTATATGAATACCATTAATGAGGTGCCGGATAGTAAAAGTTCTATTACTATACCAGGCATTTTTTTAGATAAGAAGTTAATAACAACAGGATCAATTACATATTTGTATAGATGTTTGAGAAAGATATAATAAATAGTTTTTAAATCTAAGAAGGAGTGGGGATCTATGATTAAGAAAAGTACTATAATAGTAATGATTATAATCATGTTTACTGTATCAAGTTGTGCGAATCGGAGAGAAACGCCGCCGCCTGGTGAGTCCCCGAGACAACAGGTTGAACAAAATAAGGAAGATAAGTTAGCAAAATCAGATAAAGAAGCAGTAGAAGAAAATATAAATGGATTTGGGATAGAGGATGACCTGGAAATTACTGAGAAGGAAGAGAATAAAGGTTCATATCTAAGTGAACAGCAGAAGGAAGATCTTATAGACGAGATTGGACCAAAGGGAAATAATACAATAGTAGAGGTGTTCAATACAACAATTCCTGAAGGCGTTAATTATGATTTACAGTATAACAAATATACTATATCCTTCGACTATTTTCTTATAACGTCTGAAAATGGTGCAGAAATTAGGGAAATTCCGAAGGATGAATCCCCAGCACTTGCAACAGTAGAGAATCTGGAGAAAATGACACTTTTTCATAGGGTTGAGGGAGAGGAATTAGAAGGGTCTAATATTTGGTATAGGGTAGCTTATGAAAAACAAGGGGAGTATATTAATGGATACGTTCACTCTTCACTAGGAACTCCAAGATTCTTTAAATTTGATGACATGGTGTCGGCAATATCTGAACTTAGAAGTCAAATTAATGAAGGGGAATTGCATTTTATTAGTAACTATAAAAATCAAAACGGGACACCACCACAGGTAGGAGATGCTGCTATTGATGAGTTTGGATATAGAGTGTATCATAGCGCTCCTGCATATGAACAGGCAGATACCGGAAGTAATTATAGATATATACCCGATGGTATGCTAGTGAGAATCCTAGATGAAACAGGAGACTTTTATCGGGTAGATGTACCTACTTTTGGACGGGAATATTTTGTACAAAAACAGTATATAGATAATAATGCTATATTAAGTCAATTAAACCATGTAGTAGTTATAGATAGGTCACAACAGAATCAGGCGGCTTTTGAGGTAACGGAAAATGGCCTTAATCTAGTATCGTATACGTTCTCTACCACAGGAATGCCCGGTGAATATTCCTTTGAGACTACATTAGGAAGCTATAAGGCGATACAAAAAAGAGACCGTTTTGAGTACTTAAAAAGTGGGACGCAGGAAATTGCAGGTTATGCACCATATGCTGTAAGATTTACGGGTGGAGCTTATATACATGGTGTACCAGTGAAATATGAGGAAGTTGATGGAGAGATGGTTGACCCAGGGGTAATTGAATATTTACATACAATTGGGACATTCCCACGTTCGAATATGTGTGTACGAAATTTAACAAGTCATGCTGAGTTTTTGCATAACTGGATTGATATTAAAAACGCTGCTGTTATAGTAATAGAATAACTCTCAAAAGAACATAGAATAATCTATGTTCTTTTTTTAATAGCAGGTCGTGAATACATTTAATCGAAGTTGACAAATGACAAACAATTCATTATATTGTTATGGTTAAGCTTTTTAAAATTCATCATAAGAAAAGGGGTTCAATATGTATTCGTTTACTACTAGTGGAGTATGTGCAAGCCAAATCATCTTTTCCGTAAAGGATGGAAGTATTGAAAAAGTATCCTTTATAGGAGGGTGCTCAGGGAATCTAAAAGGCATCAGTAGTTTAGTCGAAGGAATGAAGGTTGAAGATGCTATAGATAAATTAAGGGGTATATCCTGTGGAAGTAAAAAGACTTCGTGCCCTGATCAATTAGCTATAGCTTTGCAAGCAACTTTCAATAAAAAAGCTGTATAATTAATATACAATATTAATAGATTCCAAGTGATTAGAAATACTTTAAAACTTATGTAATATGGATTATAAAAAGGAGTGGGTACTAATAACCACTCCTTAAAAGTTTTTCATGCTAATGAATATGTTCAATAAATTCTGTTATAGGCGCATTTACATCCCCAGGGTTAATTATGTTGAATCATAAATTAAAGAGTATATATACAGCCTTAGTCTACGGAATAAGTGCATTAGTTATTAATACGGCGATTCCATTTGTTGTCTATAGTCGAAGCCAGTGTTATAATAGTATGACAGTTTAATAATTCCATAAAAAGGCTTTGAAAGGAGCTAAAGAATGGATAGTGGTAGCGTAGTATTAGTTACAGGTGGAAATTCAGGTATTGGAAAAGTAACTTGTATCGAAATTGCGAAGTTAGGTGCCCAAGTAATAATGCTTTGTAGAAATAAGGTACGAGGGGAAGAAGCATTGGCAGAAGTACGCAGATTAAGTGAAAATAAATCTGTTGATTTAATGATTTGCGATTTAAGCTCTATAAGAAGTATCGAAGATTTCTGTATAGAATTTAGAAAAAGGTATGATAAATTACATGTGATTATAAATAATGCTGGTGTTATTGTACCAGGAAGGCATGAAACTTTAGATGGATATGAGCTACAATTTGGAGTGAATCATCTCGGACACTTTCTTTTGACCAATAGACTTCTTAATCTTTTAGAAGATAGTGCACCCTCTAGAATTGTAAATGTTACGTCAGGAGCTCATAAAATTGGAAAGATATTTTTTAATGATTTAAATTTAAAAAGTAACTACACCCTTTGGCGTGCATATGCCCAGTCTAAGCTTGCAAATATACTGTTTACGTATGAGTTAGCAGATAGACTAAAGGACAAGAAAGTTGCTGTGAATTGTGTATATCCTGGGGCTGTCGCAACGAATATGGGTATTAATAGGGACACAGGATTTGGTACGTTAATTACTAGGATGTTAAAACCATTTTTCCAAACACCATTAGAGGGAGCAGAGACAATCATCTATCTTGCGGCTTCTAAAGAAACTGAAGGGATTAGTGGTAAATATTTTTATAGGAAAAAAGCTATTTATTCTTCAAAACTATCCTACAATAAAGAAATAGCTAAAAAGCTTTGGAATATAAGTGAAAGTATGGTAGGTTTAAAAGATATTTAAGAGTACAATTTAAAGATATTAGCATAATAAAAGAAGAGAAAATAAGAAAAAATAAGAATTAGAAAAATAAAATGAAAACGGAGGATTAATATGATAAAAGCATATTTAGTAGGAATTTCAACACAGATTGAAAATGAAGATATAGAGGTAAAATATCGTATTGTAAAAGGGGAAGAAACTATATTAGAAAAGTCTATATTGAAGGAGTATAAAAAGCCTTTAGTTGTTACCCATGCGGCCTTGTTAATATTACTAAAGGAACTAGGAAAACTTAATGAGGATGATGAGGTGGTAGTTGTAATAAATGATCCTGCATTAAACGAACAGATTAGAGGGACATCGACAACTAAGAATAGGGATGTAATAAAAATGGCAAACAAAGTAAGGGATGAGCTAAGCAAGTATAAAGGTACAATATCCGTAAAAGATATTAGTGGTAATCATGAAGAATTAATGGAATGGAATAACCAATTAAAATTTTAATGTTGAAGGTACTTTAGATATATATTTAAAAGTAACGAAAGGAAAATAAATTAAATGGATGGAACTAAGAGGGATAACATAAAAATTGGTGCTACTGTTTTGGTAGTACAAAAATTAGATCAACGTAGTGGTAAATTAACCGAGGGCGTAGTTAAGAGAATACTTACTAACTCTGGCAACCATAGCCATGGTATTAAAGTTATGCTTGAAGACGGTACTGTTGGAAGAGTTAAAGAAATTAAGTAAGGAGAGGGCGTTAATATGAACAATATAACTATTGAAACATTAGAAAGTTGTCTTAATTATACTGATACATCTAAAATATCTGGAATGGATTATGGTACCTTTATAAGGGCACTTGTGTACACAATTCAAAAGGGACTGCCTATTGAAATTATGGACAATTTAACAGGAATTATTACGAAGGCTGAGCTTAAGAGTTTCTCTTTATCATATAAAGAAGGCGAAGAAGGGGTTTCCGATAATATAAGTATTAAATATACTAAAATAGACGGGGATGTATTAAATACACTTGAACTAAAAGAAATAGGGCCAAGAAAAGTCACGAAGGATAAAAAAAGTGGTTCGCGTACTTTTTATAGATACTATTTGAAATTATCTAAAAACGAGGATTATAGAATTACATTTAACAGAAGGATCTCTAAAGAGTAGAGTAGAATAGAATATAAAAATTTGCAAATATTTTCTAATTGTGTTATAGTAAATAAGTTAGTTGGTTAGTTAGATAAAAAGCTGTTAAGTAAACTGAGTGTGTTTTGAAATAATCATTTTGTTGTTACAAAATTACTGTATAGAAGTACTTTTCATTTCTCTTGAATTATTTTAAGGATATAGATGCCTTCCTTAGTCTGTTGTATAAGAGACTCCATAATATCTAATAAAAAAGTAGACTATTTATTCTATGTTTTAATTATGAATTATTATAACAATAATTACATAACAAATTCACTTATGGTGTGAATTTTTGGAATAATACATTTTAACTAACATATAATATTATGTTAGTTTTTTTATTGTAAAAAGTGGTCTACTAAACTAATCAAAGATATTTACAGATAAAAGGGAGGTGTCTTAATGACACAAAGTATTATGTTAACACTTGTTGGTCTGTTTTTAATAACAGCACTTACAAATATTTTTGCGACATTAAAAAGTATATTATTGGCCAAAAAGATAATGAATCCTGTTTACTTTTTAGTGTTCGCTGATGCGATTATTTTCGCTGCTGTACTAGGTAAAGTTGCTTCTTCAGAAGGCATTAGTTTTGCTATGGCGTATGCTCTGGGTAAAACCTTAGGCGTATTTATCGGTAATAAGATTGAAGATCAATTAGCTCTAGGGATTTTAGAGGTTGACTTATTCTTAAGTAATAAGACGAAGATGATTGAGATTGCTGAGAAACTTAGGGAAGAGGGCTATACTGTAAACAATTATTTAGCCAGGGGTAGTAATGGTGATAGAAGATATAAAATAGAAGTTGTAATAAGAAGAAAGGAATTTAAAATCCTTGAGAGTATAATGGAAGAGTGCGGTGTAACAAATCCAACTCTAAAAATAAAAAACTTGAACAAGGTTGAAGGAAAGATATCTGTTTCTAGAGTTAAAACAATTTAGTCATTATAAAGAACTGCATATAGTTTGGTAGTTCTTTTTTTATTCAAACAAGTAGGCATTAATAGAAAGTCGTAGTTAGGTAAGTTCTCCAATAAGGTTCTGAGCTTATAGAAGCTGCTTAATAGCTTTTAATTGTCACCACGGAGTATATTGGTTGCATTTCGAGAAAATATTCCATATTTGACTATTTAGAAGAGGTCAGGTAGGTAATTAGATATTAAAAGACACAAAAATACCCTCAATAAATTGAGGGTATTTTATATGAATAATTACTATTCGTTTATAATTAACGAAGAATTGATCCAGCAACGATCATTCTCATAGCTTGGTTAGTTCCTTCGTATATTTGACAGATCTTAGCATCACGCATGAATCTCTCTGCAGAGTACTCACGAGTAAATCCGTATCCACCGTGGATTTGTACAGCATTTGTAGTTACCCACATAGCCACGTCTGAAGCGAAACATTTAGCAGTAGCAGCTTCTTCTGAGTAAGGAAGTCCATTTTCTTTACACCAAGCAGCTTTCATTACTAAGTGTCTAGCAGCTTCAATTCTCATTTTCATATCAGCTAAAGTAAAGTTTACCCATTGTTGAGCAGATATTGGTTTACCAAATTGTTTACGCTCTTTTGAGTATTGTAGTGCAAGGTTGTATGCTCCTTCAGCGATTCCTAATGATTGAGCAGCAACTCCAATACGTCCTCCATCAAGAGTAGTCATTGCAATTTTGAAACCTTGACCTTCTTTTCCAAGAAGATTTTCTTTTGGTACACGGCAGTTCTCGAAGCTAAGCTCTCTTTGAACAGATGCACGGATACCCATTTTTACTTCTGGTTTACCAAAGGTAAATCCAGGAGTACCTTTTTCTACTATGAAAGCACTTAATCCTTTAGGCCCTTTAGTTTTGTCAGTTGATGCAAATACAACGTAGAACTCTGACTCTCCAGCATTTGTAATAAAGATTTTTGTTCCATTAAGTACATAGTGATCTCCATCAAGTACAGCTGTACTTTGACCACCACTAACGTCAGTACCAGCGTTTGGCTCAGTTAAACCAAATGAACCCATAGCTTCTCCTGAAGCTAATTTTGGTAAGTATTTTGCTTTTTGCTCTGCGTTTCCATACTTAAATATTGGCCATGTAGCAAGAGAAGTATGTACTGATACACCAATTGCAGTTGATGGGTCAATTTTAGCAATTTCAGCTACTGCTAAAGCGTAAGCAACATCTCCAGCTCCAGCTCCACCGAACTCTTTAGGGTATGGGATTCCCATAATTCCTACAGAACCTAGTTTTGCCATTATGTCTAAATCAAATATTTCTTGCTCATCTCTTTCTGCAATACTTGGTGCAAGTTCTTTCTCAGAAAATTCTGCCACCATTTTAACAGTCATTTCCTGAACTTTACTTAAATTAAAATCCATAGATATAGCCTCCTTAGATTTAGTTTAGATTATATATATGAGGGAGATTTGTCTTTTTATATAATAGTCCAAAAATCCCTTAATATATTGTTTATAATACCTCTTAATATAAG
>Ga0194137_10001617_pt1 | contig 13723 bp, 8 predicted proteins | sample TARM_MetaG_T3_14_FD_134025 | JGI IMG/M metagenome (GOLD analysis project Ga0194137, IMG submission 134025) | Freshwater microbial communities from Pennsylvania, USA, analyzing microbe dynamics in response to fracking - TARM_MetaG_T3_14 (version 2) | ecosystem: Environmental > Aquatic >... | reverse complement strand
GTTATGAACTCGCGCGCAGGCTGCGCATGCAGCCCGGATCGGCGAAGTTGCTGCTGGTTGCGCTTACCGGCTACGGCCAGGCGAAGGACCACGAGGAATCACGGGCCGCCGGCTTCGATCATCATCTGGTCAAGCCTGCGGACATCAGGCAGGTGCTGGCGATTCTGGCGGGCTACGCAGCGCAGCAGGCTTAGATCCGCTGCAGGCAACGGTGCCGGCAATGGCAATGGCAATGCGCCGCCGCTCATCGATAGTCGGCGGTCCCGTAACGGGAGAAGAGGGAAGAAAAAGACGGGGGAAAACGGGGAAAAGAAAGCGGCGAAGATGCAGTGATCTTCGCCGCGAAAATCGTGCCGCTCTCAGGCTGCCATCAGCCGTTGACGGCGTCCTTGAATGCCTTGCCTGCGGAGAACTTGACCGTCTTGGCCGAAGCAATCTTGATTTCCTCGCCGGTACGCGGGTTACGTCCGGTGCGCTCGGCGCGGGTGCCGCTGCCGAAGCTGCCGAAACCCACCAGCTGCACGGTCTTGCCTTCGGCAACCGCTTTCACGATATTGTTGATGACCGAGTCCAGGGCGCGCTGAGCGGCTGTTTTCGACAGGTCGCACTCCGCTGCAATTGCGTCTACCAGTTCAGTTTTGTTCATCATGTTCCTTTCAGAAAAGGCCCTGATTCTAACAAAAGAAATGGCGTCTGGCTGCGGGTTTGCGCCGAAATTTACGCTTGGAAGCAAATAAAACAGACGGTGTGGCGGCTTTGTCCGCACGCTTTCCGGATACCGTCATTTTTCAAGCATGTTTTCCTTACGCCAGAATGACGGCGGCATGACAGGGCCATGACAGCCGTTCATCTCACGCCCCTGCGCTGACGCCGACATTCAGGCTGGCGACCAGCCCGCTCGCCGCGCTGCCGCTCACCGTGGCCGTCTGCAGGCGGCCGTCTCCGCTGAACAGGCCGTCGTCGGCAATGTCGCGCACCGTGCCGTTCTGTCCGCGCGGATAGGCGGAGGTCGCATACACGCTGCGCACGACGTCGTCGGGAAACGCCAGCTGGCTGGTTGCGGCAGCCCGGCCACCCTTGGCATCGCGTAGATACACCTGAAAATGGATATGCGTGATGCGGCCGGGATACCAGCCGGGAAAGATGGTGGTGAAGCTGACCCGCCCCTGCTCGTCGCTCATCTGTATCCCGCGCAGGAAGGTGCCGCCGCGATGGTCTGCGTTGCTGCCGTTGCTGTAGCCGGAGTAGCTCCCGTCGCGGTCGCAATGCCAGACATAGACGGCGGCATTGCGGATCGGCGCGCAGCCCGCGTCGATGTTCTGCAGCCGGATGTTCAGCGTCAGCGGCACGCCGGGCCGGGATTCGCGGATATCGCTGCGTACCGCTGCCCTGGTGCCGAGAAAGGCCAGCAGCGGAAACGGCCCCGCCGTCGCGGCGGGAATGAGGGCGCAGGCAGCGCTCGCCTGCGCGGCCGCCTTGCTTCCTGTGAAACCGGTGCCGAGCACCGCGCCAAGCCCGAGCGCATTCAGACGGACCATGGCGCGCCGGCGTCCGGCATGCACATAGGTTTTCCCGGCAGACATCATCCGACTCCTTTCCATCATTCAGCAAGCGAAACGGCTTGCCATGCCGTCCGATCCGCCATGGCGACGGGCCGCATGCATCAGGCGACAGGCAATGATCAGCATGCGCGGCATACCGCCAGCGGATTTGATGCACCGCATCGAATGCGCGGATTGCTTCGCATGCGCAATCATCCCCGGCGAACGCCCGGCCTGAATTGGAATCACAAACTGTACAGGTACTTCACCGCGCCGGTTCTTCCTGGCTACCGCCGAACCAACCACCGTCATCAATGATGCTGCGACTTTCCCTGGTATCGAATGAATTGCCGCCTTACCGCATCCCCTTCTTCGAGGCGCTCGACAGGATGCCGGGCGTGACGCTGCAGGCGCTGTTCTGCACCCGGCGCGAACCGAACCGGCACTGGGAAATTCCCGCCCTGAATTTCGGCCATGAGTTCCTGAAGGAACGCATCATCACCATCAAGGGCCGCTACATCCATAACAATCCTGGCGTGGTCGCGGCGCTGCACAGGTTTTCGCCTGACGTGATCATCACCGGCGGTTTCAACCCCACGCATTTGTATGCGTTCGCATTCGCCGTGGCGCGCCGCATTCCGCATGTCGCGATGACCGACGGTACGGTTCGGTCGGAACAGGGCCTGGGACGCTGGCACAAGGCGGTACGCCGCATGGTCTATGCGCGTTCGTCGGCATTCGTTGCCGCCAGCAAGAGCGGCACGCAGCTGCATCAGGGTTACGGCGTGGCCGGCGATGCCTGTTTCCGCTCCTGCCTGTGCGTGGACAACGCCATATTCGCCCCGTCGCCCGAAGTCCGGCGCGAGGTGGACTTCCTGTTCTGCGGCCGCATCGAAGCGGTCAAGAATCCGCTGTTTGCCTTTGAAGTGGCACTTGCTGCGGCACGCAAGCTAGGCCGCAGCACCAGCATCATGTTCGTCGGCGCGGGGCCGCAGGAAGCCGAGCTGCGCGAGCTCGCGGCGCGCCATGCCGGCCTGGTCGATGCCCGCTTCCACGGCTTCACGTCGCATCAGGAACTGCCTCGCATCTACCAGGCGGCGAGGCTGTTTCTCTTCCCGACCAGCTGGGATCCCTGGGGCGTGGTGGCCAACGAAGCCTGCGCCGCAGGCTTGCCGGTACTGGTCACGCCCGAGGCCGGCGTGGCGGGCGAACTCGTCGTGCACGGACACAACGGCTATGTCGAAGCGCTCGATGTCGAATCCTGGAGCGCGAATGCGGCGCGCCTGCTGACGCAGGCCGAAGAATGGAATGCGCTCTCGCGCAACAGCACGGCGATGGCAAGCCAGTACACCTATGCCAATGCTGCCGGCGGCGTGGTTGATGCCTGCCGCCACGCAATCGCGCGGCGGCATCCGGCCGCTGCCGGCAGCCGCCCGCACGCATGACGGCGCGCGGCGATTACTGGCGGTAGACCCGGTCGTTCTCGATGCGCACGCGGCTGCCGACATACAGGTCGCCGACGCTGTCCTGCAGGACGGTGCGGTAGCTGCCGTTGTCCAGGCGCACGCCGACCTGATAGGCGTTTTGCGCCTGGGTGTTGCGCTCCATCTGATTGCCCACCATGGCGCCGCCGATCACGCCGGCCACCGTGGCCGCTTTCCTGCCGCTGCCGCCGCCGACCTGATTGCCCAGCAGACCGCCGACCACGCCGCCGACCACGGTGCCGACGCCGATGCCGCTGTTCTGAGCCGCGCCTTGCACCGCCTGGATGGAGTCGATCGTGCCGAACTGGTAGCCGTAGCCCGGCTGGGTCGTTGTCTGCGCGGGGTACGCGGGATAGGGATAAGGCGAAGGAGCCGGCGAGGCGGGATACGGATAGGACGACGATGAAGCGGGAAGCGGATAGTTGGGGCTTGCGCAGCCGGCGAGGACGGCGCCGGCAAGCAGGGTGGCGAAGAGCCTGGATGCAGTGATTTTCATGGGAAGCTCGCTGTTGAAACGGTAACGGGAACAATGACGAATGCGCTCATTAAACGCCAGCGGCTGCGCCGAAACCAGTGTCGTTGCGTAAGGGTTGCAACAACTTGTATCGGCGCCGTCCGGTCGCCGCAGCACATCCTATTTCGTCTCGAAAGTCGTGACGCCATCCCAGTCCTGCCCCGGCGGATTGCTGCGGTAATATGCCACCCGATCCAGGTAAAGCCGGTACAGGCCCTCCTCCGGATGCCGCGCATGCAGCGCCTGCAATGCGGTCTCGGCATCATTCCAGAATTGCCGGCGCACCAGTTCCAGCGCCGCATGCCACTGGATCAGTTCATCCTTTGCCTCGTCGCCGAGTTCTTCCTGCAGGCAAAGCGGCTCGAAGATCGGAACCGGCTCGTTCTTGCCCTTGACCCTTACCCTGTCGAGTTCCCGATAGGCAAATTCCGGCGCGGCGGTGCGCGTGGCGGGACCGACCGCAACGCCCGCGCCATACACCTTGGTGATGCCTTCCAGCCGCGACGACAGGTTCACAGCATCGCCCATCACGGTATAGGCGCGGCGGATCTTCGAGCCCATGTCGCCGACCCGCATCTCGCCGGTGTTCAGGCCGATGCCGATCCTCAGCGGCGGCCAGCCGCGTGCGACGAAGTCATCGTTCAGCTTGCGCGCGGTCTGCTGCATCTGCAGCGCGGTGGCGACGGCGCGCGAGGCGTGATCAGGCAGGTGCACCGGCGCGCCCCAGAAGGCCATCACCGCATCGCCGATATATTTGTCGAGCGTGCCGCGGTTGCCGCGGATGTCTTCCGACATGGCGGTGAGGTAGAGATTGATGTATTCGCGCAGGGCGTTCGGATCGAGTCCTTCGGAAATCGTGGTGAAGCCGCGCACGTCGCAGAACAGCACGGTCAGATCCCGGCTCTCGCCCTCCATGCTGTAGCTGCGCGGATCGGCCGCCATTTCCGCGACCAGTTCGGGCGCCACGTATTCGCCGAACAGGTTCACCATGGCCCTGCCCCTGCGGTATTCGAACAGATAGCCCCAGGCGAGATTGAAGACGGACAGCGCAATGATCAGCAGCATGGCGGCCGCCAGCGGCACGACCCAGCTGAAGACATGGTACATCGCAAGATTCCAGCCGATGACTGCCGCGGCGGCAAGCAGCGACAGCAGGATGGACCACACCGGTGTCAGCACCGGCAGCAGCAGGCCGAGCACGAGGCCGATGGCGGCGATCTGGAACAGTTCGACGGCGATGCTGAAATCCGGCTGCTGCTTGAAGTCGCCGTCGAGAATGGAGGCGATGATGTTGGCATGCAGCTCCACGCCCGGGTAATCGATGTTGACCGGCGTCGCCCGCAGATCCTTCAGTCCGGCCGCGGTGGTGCCGACCAGGACGATGGCGTCAGCCAGCTGCTCCGTCGGCACGCTGCCGTTGAGCACGTCGACGGCGGATACGTAACGGAAGTGCCCGCCCTGCGGTCCGCCGGGGCCGCGGAAATTGACCAGCGCGGTCAGGTTGCGTTCCAGCGGCACCATCGTGGTCTGCGGCTTGCTGTTCATGCGGATGGCTTTCAGCGCGCCGTAATCGCGGCTGAGCCGCGCCGAGAACAGCGTTTCGTCGCTGGAGAAGAACACCGGCCGCACCACGCTTGCGCCGAGCCCGACGCGGGCGGTGGCCAGCGCCAGCGACTCGTAATAGTTGTCGCCGACGCGGGCCAGCAGCGGCAGGCGGCGGATTGCGCCGTCGGCATCCGGCGTGGGGTTCATGAAGCCGCCGGCCTTGGCCGCGCCTTGCAAGGCATCCAGATTGCCGCTGTAGGCGCGGTAGACCGGCGACTCGATCTCCCTGCCCTTCAGATGGCCGACCGTGAACGCCGGCGGCGGCAGCCGCCCCTTGCTGACGGCACTGGTTTCGTTGGAAAGGTAGTAGCCGAGGATGGTCGGCCGATCGCGCAGCGACTCGGCCATGCGCCCGTCATAGTCGAAGTGCGGCTTGAGCGCGCGGATGCGTTCGCGGAAGCCGTCGACATCGCGCAATTCCCTTTTCGCCAAGGCTTCCAGCGTCGCATAGCCGGAGCTGGTATCGGCCTCGGAAAAGATGACGTCGAAGGCGACGGTGCGCGCATGGTACTGATCGCTGAGACGGTCGATCAGCCTGGCCACCGTATCGCGGCTCCATGGCCAGCGTCCGACGCCGGCGATGCTGCGCTCGTCGATGTCGACGATCACGATGCGTGGATCGAGCTCCGGCTTTTCCAGGCGCATGCGCATGTCATAGGCGAACACATCGATGCGCTCGATCAGCGCCGTCGGCAGGTAATGCAGCACCGCAGCGGCGGCGGCCAGCGTGAAGGTCATGCCGATCAGCCAGCGCAGGCCGTATTTGTGCAGGAGGCGCCGCATCTGTTCTCCTATTGTTTCATGCGGCTATGGCGTGTAGCCAGGTATCGCGCTCTCGTCCACATGGTCGATCTGCGCCGGGTCCATGAAGCGCCTGGCGTATTGGAGATAGACCTTCTGCCGGATGAAGACGTCGAACAGGTCGGGATCGATATGGTTGCGCTGGCGGAAGCCGCCGAGGATGCGCAGCGACTCCGACAGGCTCTTGCCCTTCTTGTACGGCCGGTCCTTGGCGGTGAGCGCCTCGAAGATGTCGGCAATGGCCATCATGCGCGCCTGCACCGGCATCTGGTCGCCGCGCAGGCCGCGCGGGTAGCCCTGCCCGTCCATACGCTCATGGTGCCCGCCCGCATACTCGGGCACGTTCTGCAGGTGCTTGGGCCAGGGCAGTGACTCCAGCATGCGGATGGTCACCGAAATATGGTTGTTGATGATGTCGCGCTCCTGCGGATTGAGCGTGCCGGCGCGGATGTTGAGGTTGCCCATCTCTTCGTCGTCCAGCAGGTCTCGCTCCATGCCGTCGGGGGCGATCCAGCGGTATTTCCGGGCGATGTCGATCACCCGCTTCTGATCGTCGGCCGACATGCTTTCGCTGCCGACGTTGGCATGGCGCAGGAAGGCGCGGTCGTCGTCCATGCGCGCAAGCTCGGCGGACAGGCGGCGGTTGATTTCCGCGTGGTGGCGCATATCGGCGCCGCAAGCCAGCTTCTCCTTGAGCGCGCGGATTTCCGCATCGCGCTTGAGCACTTCGAAGCGGGTATCGACCAGGTGGATGCGGTCGAAGATGGTTTCCAGCTTGGTCGCCTTTTCCACCACGTGCACCGGCGTGGTGATCTTGCCGCAGTCGTGCAGCAGGCCGGCGATCCACAGCTGGCGCCGGTCGCGATCCGTCATTTCGAAGTCGGCCAACGGCCCGGTCCTGGTGTCATGCACCGCCTGGGCGAGCATCATGGTCAGTTCGGGCACCTGCTCGCAGTGCCGGCCGGTGTGCGGCGACTTTTCATCGATGCCGATGTTGATCAGCTTGATGAAGGACTCGAACAGGTCTTCCAGGCGCGCGATGAGCTGCGAGTTGGTGATGGCGATGGCCGCCTGCGAGGCCAGCGCCTCGATGAATCGCTGGTCGGTATCGGTGAACGGTTTCGGCTTGCCGGTCTTGAGGTCCTTGGCATTGACCAGCTGCAGCACCCCGATCAGCTCATCCTCATGGTTGCGCATCGGCACCGTCAGGAAGGATTGGGAGTGGTAGTTGTACTGCTCGTCGAACTGGCGCATGCCGGAGAAGTTGAAGCCGTCGGCCTGGTAGACATCGGCGATATTGACCGAGGTGCCGGTGTTGGCGGCATAGGCAGCCACCGAGCTGAGATTCCTGCTGCCGTCGGCATGGAAGAGCGGCATGTCGGGAATGTTGATCTTGTGTCCGCTGACGCCGCCCTGGTACATGCCGAGCGAATCGTTGATCGAGATGTGGAAGCTCAGGCTGCGGCCGTCCGGGCTGGTCCGGTAGAGCGTGCCGCCGTCGGAGTGCGTCATGCTCTTGGCGGCCTTCAGGATGCGGTCCTGCAGCGAAGCGATATCGCGGTTGGTGCTCAGCTCCAGGCTGAGTTCGGTCAGCTTTTCAAGCCTCTTGGCGATTTCCGTGTAGCTCTGGTCGGTCATGGTCTGCGTGCTGCCGCTGCGTATTTTTGTCGAGTGGCCTGTCGTGCCCGGTGCACCGGCGGCCGCGCCGTCATCCCTATTGATTCGGCCCGAAAAATGGTTGATTTTTCAGGTCGCTGATCTCACCCTCTCCCTCAGGGAGAGGGTCGGGGTGAAGGGATCCGGCTCAACCTATTTTCGGGCCGGATCCATAACGGTTCGAAGCCGTCAGAATTCGAAAATGTCTCCGCACTTGAGCGCCCGGAATGCGCGCCCGCGTCCGCCGGTCTCCAGCTGCTGCATGATCAGTTCCTCCTGGCCGGGCTTCAGATGATAGATCAGGAACTCGACCGCATCCGGCACCGCGTCGATATCAGCGATCAGCGAGCTCGGGCAGAAATGCATCGAGCGCGCGGCCAGCTCCTTGTCGGCATCGGAAAACGAACAGTCGACGATGATCTTGGACAGGCGCTTCTCTTCGCGCATCGCCTGCCACAGTTCCGGCGTGGAAGCCATGTCGCCGGTGAACAGGAAGCCCGAGCGTTCGTTCTGCACGAGGTAGGCGGCCGAACCGACGGTATGGTTGACCGGGAGCGAGGTCAGGCTGCAGCCCTTGAACTGCACGGTGGCGCCGTGATCGACGATGTTCCACTGCATCGAGGGACTGGTCTTGTCGGGAATCATCGCAAAGTCGGGCCACAGCACCCAGTTGAACAGATGGCGCTGCAGGGCAGCGACGATTCTTTCGGTGGCATGCACGGTGACGGGCGTGGTCCTGCGGCCCTGCACCGCGTCCACCAGGAGCGCGAGGCCGGCGACGTGATCGAGATGGCTGTGCGTGATGAAGACATGGTCGATCAGGGCCAGCTGCTCGACGTCGAGGCTGGTCAGGCCGGTGCCCGCGTCCAGCAGAATGGTGTCGTCGACGAGCAGGCTTGTGGTCAGTCGTTCGCGACCGCCGATGCCGCCCGCGCATCCAAGTACTTGAAGCTTCATCACGCAATGCCCGGCATGCCCGGGCGGAATGGTATTGTGCGGCACATCCGCAGTACAGGCCGGCGCACCGGCCCTCGGCGCATGACGCCGCCATCCGGAACTACCGCCCCCCTTTGCTTTTTTGAACGATTGTAGACTGAAACCGCTTGATTGCGGCTTTTTCGTCACCATATCGCATGGCTCCGAAAAACTGCCGGAGCCGATGATACATTTAAGCAACGCCATCCTTTATGATGGCGGCTTGCATGATCGCCCGGCCCACTCCGGCCCATGTTGCAAAGGATGCAACGCAGCGGGGAGACGAGTCAGCGATGCTTGTCAATTCTGAAACCCAATGGAAGAGCAGGACCACATGAGCGCGGTTCTCGGTACACCTACAAACAGCGGCGCCAATGGAACCGTCGCACCTGGCGCTGCGGATGATGCGAACGCCCGGCTCGGCTTCTTCAGGAAGCTGCAGGCCGTCACCAACAAGATCCACGCAACCAGCAATCTCGACGAAATCATGCTCGACCTGTCGCAGGATATCTGCGATCTGTTCGACAGCGACCGGCTCACGCTGTATGTGCTAAGCGAGGACAAGTCCTGCATCGTGTCCAGGGTGAAGACCGGTCTCAATTCCTTCAGGGATTTCCAGCTGCCTATCTCTTCGCAGAGCATCGCCGGCTATGCGGCGATGTCGCGGCGCGTGATCAACCTGCGCGACGTCTACGACGACAGCGAACTCAAGACGCTCTCACCCGACCTGCAGTTCCAGCGCGGCGTCGATCAGCAGACCGGCTACCGCACGCGGCAGATGCTGGTGGCGCCGCTGGTCGACCAGCAAAGCAATGCCCTGCTCGGCGCCATCCAGCTGATCAACAACCGCAGCGGCGGCGCCTTCTCGCAGGTGGCCGAAGAAGGCCTCAGGGAATTGTGCAAGACGCTGGCCATTGCCTATGCCCAGCGCCTCAAGCCGGCCCCGGTGATCCGCTCCAAGTACGGCGCGCTGGTGGCCGAGGCGGTGCTCGCCGCCGGCGAACTCGAACTGGCGATGCGATCGGCGCGCCGCAAGAGCGACGATATCGAGGAAGTCCTGATCCGGGACTTCCAGGTCAGGCCGGCCGCGATCGGCCAGGCGCTGTCGAAATTCTTCGGCGTGCCTTATGAAGGCTTCCGCGGCGACCGGGTCAAGCCGGTCGATCTGCTCAGGCACCTGAAGCGGGAATTCGTCGAGCAGAACCAGTGGATACCGATCGAGGACGGCGCGCAAGGCATGGTCATCCTGGCCACCGATCCCGAGCATGTACGCAATGCGCGCATCGTCAACAATGTCTTTCCCAAGGCCCGCCTCTCCTACCGCGTCACCACCAACCGGGAATTCAGGCAGACCATCGACCTGTTCTTCGGCAGCGAAGGCGATATTGCCTCCGTGGGAGAACTGCTGTCCGGCCTCGACGGCGGCGATGACGACGATGCGCAGGAACTGTCGGAAGCCGAGCTGTCGGCGGCGGCCGAGAACGAGCTGGTCAAGCTGGTCAACAAGGTGATCGTCGACGCCTACCGCCAGGGCGCCTCCGACATCCATATCGAACCGCGGCCCGGCAAGGAAAAAACAGTGATCCGGTTCCGCAAGGACGGCACGCTCGAACCCTATATCGAGATTCCCGGCAGCTACCGCAATGCGCTCGCCGCGCGCATCAAGATCATGTGCGACCTCGACATCTCCGAGCGACGCAAGCCGCAGGACGGCAAGATCAAGTTCAAGAAGTTCAGCCCGCTCGACATCGAACTGCGCGTCGCCACCATTCCGTCGGCCGGCGGCGTCGAAGACATCGTCATGCGCATACTCGCGGCCGGCGAACCGATCCCGCTCGACAAGCTGGGCGTGCTGCCGCACAACCTCGAACGCCTGCGCGGCGCGATCGGCAAGCCCTACGGCCTGTTCTTCGTCTGCGGCCCTACCGGCTCGGGCAAGACCACCACGCTGCACTCGGTGCTGCATCACCTCAATACGCCCGAGACCAAGATCTGGACCGCGGAAGACCCGGTCGAAATCACCCAGAAGGGCTTGCGCCAGGTGCAGGTCAACCGCAAGAGCGGCCTCGACTTCGCCACCGCCATGCGCGCCTTCCTGCGCGCCGATCCCGACGTCATCATGGTCGGCGAAATGCGCGACAAGGAAACCGTGGCGATGGGCATCGAAGCCTCGCTCACCGGCCACCTGGTCTTCTCCACGCTGCACACCAATAGCGCGCCGGAATCCATCGTTCGCCTGCTCGACATGGGCATGGATCCCTTCAACTTCGCCGACGCGCTGCTCGGCGTGCTGGCGCAGCGCCTGGCCAAGCGTTTGTGCTCGCACTGCAAGGAGGCCTATGAACCCGGCGAAGAGGAGCTGCAGCTGCTGCTCGCGGAATACTGCGAGGAGCTGCGCCATACCGAAGCATTCAAGGATCCGCAGGCGGGCCGGCAATCGGTGCTGCGGCAGTGGAAGAAACACCATGCCGACGCCGGCGGCAAGTTCCGCCTCTACCGCGCGGTCGGCTGCGACCAGTGCAGCGGCGGCTACAAGGGCCGGGTCGGCCTGCATGAGCTCATGCTCGGCACCGACAAGCTCAAGCGCCTGATCCAGGAGCACAGCCGGGTCGCGCTCATGCTCGCCGCCGCACTCGAAGACGGCATGCTGACGCTCAAGATGGATGGCATCGAAAAGATCCTGTCGGGCATCACCGACATCAAGCAGGTGCGGGCGGTGTGCATCAAGTAGGCTGTGCGGCTTGGCCGGCGTATCGGAGAAAATTCCGGTGGCGCGCTGGCAACCGGCGACAACGTGAAACTGCAACCGCAAACTTGCAACTTCGCAAGCATCGGCTCGGCCCGCGCCATACATTCCATCGCGAAACTATCGCGCGAGCCCCTGATCAGTCTTGAACTTATTGCATTTCGTGCATCGCCATGGTTGCGTTCAGGACACGCCGACGCTGAGTGAAAGCCGCCGGCCGCCTCGTCTTTGCCTCGCTGGACGAACGTGAAAATCCGGTCGAGAGCCGCAGAAACCATTGTTTTGAAAAGACGTCATAGCAAAAATGAGCGGGCCGCCATGTTTGCGCCAATTCAACAGAATATGAAACAAAGAATGGCATATTGATCAGGCCGGTCGTGCAGCGACACGCTCGACTTGACACGCTCGACTTCTACATCGCTTCTCCTACGGAAGGCCTGGGATGAACTTGTTCAGTATTCTGAAAAGTCATGCGAGCCGACAAACCTTGCCGGACCGATGGGCAGGAAGCGTGTCCTACTTCTGCGCATTTGTCCTTTTCACCTTTCTGTATTACCTGAGCTGCCGCCTGTCCTTCGGCTTCGGCATGCTGCCCGGCATGGTGAGCCCCTTGTGGCCGCCGGCGGCGCTGGCCGTTCTTGCAGTACTGAGGCTGGGCTACTGGCTCGCCCCGGCAATCGTGATCGGCGCCATCCTCAGCACCTCGCTGTCGACCGGACTTCCATGGATCTCGTCCGTGGCGATCGGGATCGGCAGCGCGCTGGAAGCCTGCGCGGTGGTCTACCTGATCGATCGCTTCTATCCGTCGCGCAAGGGCTTCATTCACCAGGGACCGATCTTTCGCTTCGTCGGCATCGCGGTGCTGTGCGCCATCGTCGGCGCCACATTCGGAGCGGCTGCCATCGCCCATGCCTATCCGGACCGGGCAGGCGCTCCGGAGCAGGCGGCCATGACATGGCTGACCTGGCTGCTGGGAGATGCAACCGGCATGATCGTCGGCGTGCCATGGCTGATGGCGCTGAATGTTTCAGGCCGCCGGCACTGGTCCCGCGCGAAACTGTTCGAGGCTGGCATGTTCCTCCTGCTGCTGCTGGCAGTCACCGAACTCGCATTCGCGGGCGCTTTGCCTTTCAAGCCCATCGTCTACCTGCCCATTCCCTTCCTGCTGTGGGCGGCGTTCCGCTTCAATTTTGCCGCCGTCAACTGGACCACGGCGACCATCTGCGCCATTGCGGCCTGGCATACCGCGCGCGGCAGCAGCCCCTTTGCGAGCGCAGACGTGTCAACTTCGCTCATGTTGCTGATGGTGTATATCTGCGTGATCGGCACCACCGGCCTGGCGCTGGCCAGCCTGGTGTATCGCCATGCCGCCGTCGAACAGGCACTGCGCGCCGAACGCGACAGCCTGGAACAGCGGGTGCGGGAACGCACCGATGCGCTGATGGAAGACATCGAGGCGCGCAAGCAGGTGGAGCGCGAACTGGCGCAGAGCGAACGGCAGCTGTCGGAGGCGCAGTCGCTGGCGCAGATCGGCAGCTGGAACTGGGACCTGCAAACGAATGAATTCACCTGGTCGGACGAACTGTACCGGCTCTACCAGGTCAGCAAGGACCAGTTCCCCGCGACGCTCGACAACGCCAGGCAGCTCATTCATCCGGATGACCGCGAGATGCTGGGCCGGGCCATCAGCGCATGCCGCGACTTGGGCCAGCCCTTCCATCTCGAATACCGTATCGTTCCGCCGGGCGGCGGAGTGCGCCATGTCGCCGGCCGCGGGCAATTGCAGACGGATGACCAGGGCCGGCCGGCCAAGATGTTCGGCACCGTGCAGGACATCAGCGACATCAAGGAAGCCGAAGCTTCCCTGCGCGAAGCCGAGGAACGCTACCGCACCGTTGTCGAGCTTTCGCCCGACGCCATACTTGCGCAGCAGGACGGCCATTTCGTGCTGGCCAACCAGACTGCGGTCTGCCTGCTCGGCGCATCCCACCGCAACCAGATCATCGGCCGCTCGCTGTATGAATTTCTGATGCCGCAGTTCTACGACACCGTGCGGCAGCGCATCGAGCAGGTGCGCGAAGGCGATGCGGTGGGGCCGGTGGAACTCGGCATCCGGCGTCTCGACGGCATCGTGCTGGACCTGGAGCTCAATTCCTCGGTCTTCATGTACCGCGGCCGGCCGGCTTCGCTGTTCATTGCCCGCGATGTGACCGAGCGCAAGCGCACCGCGCAGCAGATGGCCTACCTCGCGCACTACGACTCGCTGACCGGCCTGCCCAACCGCATCCTGTTCTACCAGCGGCTGGAGCATGCGCTGTCGATCGCGGAGCGGCCCGCCAGATCGCTGGAAGTGCTGTTCCTCGACCTCGACCGGTTCAAGCTGATCAACGATACGCTGGGC
>Ga0194137_10001616_pt1 | contig 13723 bp, 9 predicted proteins | sample TARM_MetaG_T3_14_FD_134025 | JGI IMG/M metagenome (GOLD analysis project Ga0194137, IMG submission 134025) | Freshwater microbial communities from Pennsylvania, USA, analyzing microbe dynamics in response to fracking - TARM_MetaG_T3_14 (version 2) | ecosystem: Environmental > Aquatic >... | reverse complement strand
TTGTACTTACAACTGAGTTTTATAGTAATTATATTAATTATAATAGTTAGAAATGATAGGATTCTATTTTTCTTGAATACTTTCATTTCTTTTTAAGTAAAGAAGAATGTTTAACAAGTATTATGGTATTTGGTAGTAATAAAATGCAACTAAGAAGTATTTATTTTGCAAAATTACAAATTTGCATTATAAAAGATTACATTTAATAAATTATATTGATTAAATGCATATTGAAATTTTTTTATGTATAAACTCCATAAATACAATAAAAATAGTGCTTATCAAATATAAAAAGTGCAAGATACGGTAATTAAAGGACATTTTCTGAGTACTTGTGAATATATATGAATTATGCTATAATAAAAATTGCAATAAATAACTAGTTTAAATAATCAATGCCGGGTAAAGTCTAACAGATTATGGGATATATTCATAAGGTCAGGCTTTGCCATTTGCAAATTATACATATTACAAATTCAAATAACAGAATTTTACATTTGGCATTGAGTGTTTTATAAAAAAATTAGGGGGAGATACAAAATGAAAAAGTTTAAAATGTTATCAATTTTACTTGCTTGTATTGTTATGTTTTCTGCAATTTTGGTAGGATGTGATAAAAAAACTGAGCGTTTATCAGTTGCAACTGGTGGTACTTCGGGAGTTTATTTCCCATTAGGAGGTGCTATTGCAAATATTATAACTGATCAAGTAGATGGAGTTACTGCCAGTGCAGAGTCGACTGGAGCTTCATTAGAGAATGTTAACTTATTAAACGCTGGAGATGTTGACTTCGCATTAGTACAAAATGATATTTCACATTATGCATTTAATGGAATTGAAATGTTTGAAGATAAAGAACCTATGAAAAATATTAAAGTTGTAGCTTCTTTATATCCAGAAACTATTCAAGTAATTGCTCGTTCTTCAGCAGATATTAGCTCTATTGAAGATCTAAAAGGTAAAAGAGTTGCTGTAGGTGCTCCTGGTAGTGGTGTTGAAGGTAATGCCCGTCAAATCCTTGCAGCCCATGGTTTAACATATGACGATATTGAAGAAGACTTCTTATCATTTGGGGAAGCTGCAGACGGAATTAAAGATGGTCATGTTGATGCCGCGTTTTTAACGGCTGGTACTCCAACAGCAGCAGTAACTGACTTATCTACTACACACAGTATAAATGTTGTTTCAATAGACCCACAAAAGGCTGATGAATTAATTACACAATATCCATACTATTTTAAAACAGTAGTTCCTGCTGGAACGTACAAAAACCAAGAGGAAGATGTTGATACTATAGCAGTTATGGCAATGTTAACTGTAAGAGCTGACTTAAGTGATGAGTTAGTGTATGACACAACTAAAGCGTTCTTTGAAAATCTAGAGGCTCTTGGTGCTGCACATAGTAGAGGACTAGACGTTACTTTAGAAGGAGCAAAAGATGGTATTTCTTTAGAAATACATCCGGGTGCACAACGTTACTATGATGAAATCGGTAAGTAGATTTTTCAGAGATGGGCATGGTTCAAAATGCCCATTTCTTTTATTAATTATTGGATCTATTGTATGTACTTTAATAGTATTGGGTCTATATTTTTTAAGGACTTCAAATGTGGTTGAAATTATTTTTAACGGTGATGTTGTACAGACTTTCCCTGTAGAACTAGAGAGTGAAATGTATATTGACTATACACACTCAGTAGCGAAAACAAATGTTAGGGATGTATTTGTAATAAAAGAAGATAATTCACTAGTTCTAACAAGAACAGAATATGAGTCCTTTGGTGCAGGATTGCCAACGGAAAATTATGGTAGCTTCGAGCATATCCATGGGAAGTATATTAATAGTGGTATCAATGTGACATTTGACGAGGTTCCACTAAGAGTAGGTATAATTGCAAATCATAGGCTAACTTTTCAAGATGGTAGAGGGGTTGTATTCTCAGACTTAATAGAAGCTGGGAATTTAGTAATAGTAAAACCTAATAAAGTATCCAGATTGAAAGTACTGTTTATTAAAGGAGGAATGAAGATTGGACAAAATGAATAAATCAATTCAAGATAGTGTAGAAGAACAGATAAACATTGAAGAAACATTAGCTGAGTACGATAGTTCTTCTAATTTTCGTGATTTAAAGGGTAAAATTAAAATAGTGATATCGTTAATGGCCGTAGCAATGTCCCTTTTTCACCTGTACACTGCTGGGCTAGGAAGCTTATTAATAATGAAACAGCGTTCAACACATCTATTATTTGTATTCGCCCTTGGTTTTATATTATATCCGCTTAGTAAGAAATCAAATAAGAAAAAAATACCGTTCTATGACTGGATTTTTACTGGAGCAGGCATTACGGTTACATCATATATATTTTTAAACTATGAAAATTTAGTTAGACGTGGGGGATTACCAACAACTCTAGATTTAGTTTTTGGTATAATTGCAGTCTTACTTGTATTAGAAATAACTAGACGTAGTATTGGTCCAGAATTACCAATTATTGCAATAGTATTTATAGCATACGCCTTTATAGGCCCGTATTTACCAGGTGCATTAGGACACAGAGGATATAGTCTTACGAGAATAATAAACCAATTATATATGACTACTGAAGGTATATTTGGTACTCCCATAGGGGTTTCATCTACCTATGTATTTATGTTTATTTTATTTGGCTCTTTTTTAGAGATTACAGGTGTAGGTCAATTCTTTATTGATATGGCTTTTTCCTTAGCAGGTCATAAAAAAGGTGGTCCAGCTAAAGCCGCTGTTCTAGCAAGTGGGTTTATGGGATCAATATCAGGTAGTTCTATTGCTAATACAGTTACAACTGGGGCGTTTACAATACCACTTATGAAAAAAGTTGGCTATAAGCCAAACTTTGCAGGTGCTGTTGAGGCCGCAGCTTCTACGGGAGGACAAATATTACCTCCAGTAATGGGAGCAGCTGCGTTTATAATGTCTGAATTTACGAGCATACCATATATAACTATTGTTAAAAGTGCTGTAGTACCAGCATTATTATATTATTTAGGTGTTACTGTTATGGTACATCTTGAAGCATCGAAGCTCGGGTTAGTGGGAATACCTAAGGAGGAATTACCACAGGCTAGAGCGACATTTAAAAGAGGATTTCATTTATTGATTCCATTAATAGCAGTAGTGGGTTTGCTGATTATATATACACCTTTAAGAGCGGCTTTCTTTAGTATACTACTTGCACTGGTAGTTGCTTTATTTCGAAAACATACTAGATATAAACCGATGGCAGTATTTTATGCATTAGAAGATGGAGCTAAGAAAGCAGTAAGTGTTGCCGCAGCTTGTGCATGTGCAGGTATTATTGTTGGAATAGTAACAATGACAGGGTTAGGATTAACCTTTGCAAACCTAATTGTTAAACTTGCTGGTGGAATGCTCTTACCAACTCTATTTTTAACTATGATAGCATCTATTATTTTAGGTATGGGACTTCCAACTACAGCTAAATATATTGTACTGGCAACAATGGCTGCACCTGCGTTAGTTCAATTAGGTGTACCTTTAATAGCTGCCCATTTATTTATACTATACTTTGGGGTTATTGCAGATGTTACACCTCCAGTTGCCCTAGCAGCATATGCCGGAGCTGGAATTGCAGGTGGAGAGTCATTTAAGACTGGGGTTCAAGCCCTTAAGTTAGGGTCAGCAGGTCTTATTGTACCGTTCATCTTTGCATTAAATCCTACTTTGCTATTAATCGATGTTTCAATACCTCGTGCAGTTGTGACAATAGCGACTGCATGTATCGGAATTGTTTGTTTTGGTAGTGGTATTCAGGGTTATATGTTTACAAAAGCTAGACTATATGAGAGAGTCTTGCTTATAGCTGCATCCCTAATGCTAATAGATCCAGGTGTATTCATAGATATGGTTGGACTAGTAGTTGTTGCAATTATAACATTGTCACAGTATAAAAGATCTAAGGATGAAAATGAGACGATTACTACTCAGCGAGTAGTACTTAGTGATGAAACACAATTATAATAAGCTATAACTATGGCAAGTCGACTTCGTTATTACGTTGTCGGCTTTTTTTATTTAATTTTCTTCAAGCTACTGTACTATAATCAGTGGTAGTATAATGAACAGCTACATTATTTATAAAAAAAATTGACAAAGTCTTTAGTTAAGTGCTACAATAATGAAGTCACCGCGTGAAAATGATAATCATTACTACTACTTACTTGGAATTTAGGAATATACATATATATTTACTTATTATTTTCTTAAAGCCTACGAAGTTGTTAGTATGTTTGTAACGCAATGATAAATATTAACGAGTATGTTAACACTGTTGGGAGGACTAAACGTGAAAAAAACGTTATCAATTATTTTAGCATCAATTTTAGTAAGTGGTATATTAGTAGGTTGTCAAGGAGCAAAGCAGACGAGTGAAGTTGTAGTTTCAAATAATGATCTGGTTGAAGTAGTATATGAAAATGGTAGATATAGAGGTATTTATGAAGATGGTGGAGAACAACAAGTAAGTATTGAGTTTGATCTAGAAGAGGGTATTTTTACAGACATTAGCTTTAGACATCTATTCTATAAGGATACTGACTATAGACAAATAGAGGAAGGTAATGAATTTTATCCAGTTGTAGCGCAATATGAACAAATCTTAGAATACTTAAATGGTAAGGAAGTTGATGCAATCTATGATCTATATACTCCGGAAAATATTGTTGAAGATATTGATGGATTTACAGGAGCATCGATTAGGGGTAGTAAAGTGCTTTCTGCAATTAGAGATGGTCTAAACAGAGGACTGTATACCCCATCTGGAGAATTTAGTAGAGAAATTGGTGCGTATGAAGATGGAAGATATAGAGGAATTTTTGGAGATGGTGGAGTACAGCAGGTGGGTATTCAATTTGACCTAGAAGATAACAAACTTAAAGATTTAAGCTTTAGACATCTATATTATAAAGGTGACGACTATCGTAAAATAGAAGAGGGTCAAGAGTTGTATCCGATAGTAGAACAACATCAACAATTATTAGAGCATTTAGAAGGAAAACCTCTTGAAACAATATTTGATCTGTATACACCTGGAGATTTTATCGATGATGTTGATAGCTTTACAGGAGCATCGATTAGAGCAAATAAAGTTTTATCTGCAATTAGAGATGGTTTAAACAGAGGTATGTACACACCAGTGGTTGAGTTTAGTAGAGAAATCGGTGAGTATGAAGATGGAAGGTATAGAGGAATGTTTGGGGATGGGGGAATACAGCAGGTAAGTATTCAATTTAACTTAGAAAATAATATTTTTAAAGATATAAGCTATAGACATTTATTCTATAAGGGTGATGATTATCGTAAGGTAGAAGAAGGACATGAGCTATATCCTGTAGTACTTCAACATCAACAGTTATTAGATTACTTAGAAGGAAAACCACTTGAAACTATTTTTGATCTTTATGAACCTGGAGATTTTATAGATGATGTGGATACGTTTACTGGAGCATCTGTTAGAGCAAATAAAGTTTTATCTGCGATTAAAGATGGTTTAAATAGAGGAATATATTAATATAAAATATTAAAATTAAATAATAAACTGTTTACAAGGGGAGGTATTCGAAAGAGTACCTCCCCTTAATATGGTTCTATTTATTTCTCATAAAAATATCATTATTATTTTCATATAACTAAGATATTATGGGAAGTTAAGTAAGTTTATAGTTGAATAAAGCTATGATATAATCACATCTAAAGGTAGTATATTCAATTATTTATTAAGTAATCGAATATAGAATCGTTATTATAAGGGGCGGGTGAAATATATGAAAATACTACATACAGGGGATTGGCATATAGGAAAAATTGTAAATGAATTTAGTATGATAGATGATCAGGCTCATGCATTAGACCAAATGATTGAAATAATAAGAGAAGAGAAACCGGATGCTATCGTTATTGCAGGAGATATATATGATAGAAGTATACCTCCAATTGAAGCGATTGAATTATTAGATAGAGTATTCACTACAATCCTATTAGAGTTAAGTACTCCTATATTAGCTATTGCAGGTAATCATGATAGCGCAGAACGATTATCATTTGCTGGTAAAGTTTTAACACAAAAGGGTTTACATATAGCTGGGATTTTTGATAAGGATATAAAGAAAATTACCTTAGAGGGAAAGAGTGGTAAGGTAAATTTCTATTTACTGCCCTATGCAGATCCAAAGGATATTAAGCATGTACTTGATAGTAAAGAAATCTCAAATCATGATGATGCTATGGAAAAGGTAATTGAAGGACTTAAGAGAGGTCTTGCTGAAGATAGTATAAATGTCTTAGTTGCCCATGGATATGTGGCAAATATTAAATTTGAAAGCAACGTGAGTATAGAAGACATTGAAAAGTCAGGTATTGTTACATCTGATTCAGAGAGACCACTAAGTATAGGGGGTACAGATATAATTAGAGTAGAACATTTTGACTCATTTAATTATACTGCCCTGGGCCATTTACATGGACCACAGAAAATAGGTAGCGACAAAGTAAGATATTCTGGTTCATTATTAAAATATTCTTTTTCTGAGACAAGCCATAAGAAGGGCTTTACAATTGTTAGTATAGGTGAAAAAGGAGATGTGACTATAGAATTAAAGGAGATAAAACCCAGAAGGGATATGAGGGTTATAAGAGGTCCTTTGAATGAACTAATAAGCATTGAAGTTTATGGGGGGACAAATGTAGAGGACTACATTTATGCAATACTTACGGATGAAAATGAATTAATAGATCCCATATCAAAACTAAGGGCGGTATATCCAAACATAATGGGTTTAAGTAGAGAGTCGATAGTAAATAAAGAGGTAAGTAGGACTTCAGCTTCAAAAGGATATCAAAATAAATCAAAACTGGATATATTTGACGAATTTTATTATTCAATTAGTGGAAAGAGGTTGGATGAAAAAAGGGTTGAAGTATTAAAGGATGTTATTGCAAATGTTGAACGGGAGGGGATTTAATGAAGCCATTAAAACTATCAGTAAGTGCCTTTGGTCCCTATGCTAATCTGCAAACCGTCGACTTTGGAGAGTTAGGTGGCAATAATATATTTCTAATAACAGGGCCTACGGGGGCTGGTAAAACAACAATTTTCGATGCTATAAGTTATGCACTGTTCGGTGAAGCTTCTGGGAGTAGTAGAAGTAAGGACAGTCTCAGAAGTGACTTTGCTTTACCGAATATATTAACTTACGTAGAACTTGATTTCGAATTAAGGGGCAAACAATATAGAATTAAAAGAATACCTCAGCAGGAGAGGATGAAACTTAAGGGTGAAGGAACTGTAATTAAAAATACTGAGGCGGAATTAATCCTACCTAATGGAGATATTGTAACAAGGGTAACAGCAGTGGATGAAAAGATTAATGAGATTTTAGGTATTAATAAAAGTCAATTTAGGCAGATAGTTATGCTTCCGCAGGGTGAGTTTAGAAAACTATTAGAGGCAGATAGTCAGGAAAGAGAATCTATATTTAGAAAGATTTTTGGGACAGAGGCCTTTGAAACTATACAAAGGAAATTAGAGGAACAGAGGAAGGCTATTTACAAGAAAGTGAGTGAAAAACAGACTAGACGGGATGCCCATACTAAATATATAGATGCCGAGGGAGACGATATATTACCTTCTTTAATAAACTCAAAGGATTTAAATATTACAGAAATTATTAATATGACAAGAACATATATAGAAGAGGACCTCAAGCAGAATGAAGGTGTATGTAAAGAAATAAAATTGATAGATGAGACACAGAAAAAGCTTCAGCAAAGGATTATAGAAGGACAGGAAATAAATAAGAAGTTAAAAGATAGGGAAAAGTTAGACCAACAATTAATTGAGTGTAATTTGAAGGAGGATACTTATAGGGAAAAGGTACATCTACATGAAATGGGTAGGAAAACTCTTCCTATAATAGAGATGGAACGTGCATATACTCAGCGGGAGAATAACTTAAGGATAAAGCAGTTGGAATTTAACAAGATTTCAGAGGAGCTTAGTTTAGCTAATGAAAAGCTGATTGGTACAACTAATGAGTTAAGGGTACAAGAATCAAAGGAACAGGAAAGAAAGTTACTTTCCGATAAACTTATAACTCTAAAAAATTATGAAGAAAAGGTACGGGAGTACGAATTAAAAACCTCCAAAATAAATCAATTAAAAATTACCTTAAGTGACAAAGAGAAAAAGATCTCAGATATGAAACTATCAGTCATGAATGAAAAGGCTAACCGGGAAAAGATTTATTCAAAAATCGGAGAAGTACAGAAGGCGGAAATAGACTATGAGAAATATAACAAGGAATTACGTGTAAAGGAAAGTATTCTAACAGCATGTAGGGATTTAATAACATATAACCAACAATATACAAAGAAAGTTAAAGAATTTCAGAAAAACAGTATTGAATTTGAGCTAATAGATAGTAGGTTTAAAGAAAGCAAATCAGCTTATGAGTTAATGGAAGATAACTTTAGAAGAGGACAGGCTGGATTGTTGGCTCAGGACTTAAGGGACGGAAAAGAATGTCCTGTCTGTGGAGCTACCCACCATCCAAGACCAGCTGAAAACCTTAACGAAGTACCTACGGAAAATAGTCTTAAAGAAGTCAATTTTAAATTAGACAAATTATCATCTGAAAGGGAAGAAAAGCTCAGGGAGCTATCTGACTTAAACGGAGATATAAAGGCAAATAAAGAGGAATTATCTTCAAGACTAGAACGTTTTAGTGTAGACTTAGGAATTGAATTAAAAGCAATAGAACTGGAGGAAGTAGGCTCCTTTGTCACAACGAAAGTTATAGATTTAGAGAATGAGATATCCTCGCTGAAGGATATATTAGATAGTTTAGAAGTAGCTATAAAAAGTAAATCTAGTTTACATAGTTCATTTAATAAGTGTGAGGAAATTATTAATAGTAGTGGACAAGCCTTGGAGGAACTAGAAAAGGGCTATACTGAGTTATACGGTATTGTTAGGGCAGAAATTGAGTTAATTACAAGTATGGAAAAGGAAATTTCAATAGAATTAAGATCTATTAGGAAATTGAATGAGAAAATTGATGAGATAGAGAATTTATATAATACTCTAGATAAAGCCTATAAAAAAGCCCAGGAGAATTATAACCAGATTTTTAACTATACTTCGACTACCCAAACAAATTGTGCATTGCAGCGTAAGGGTTTAGAGGAATTAAATGAAGAACTTGGGGAGTTTGAAATACAAATTGAAAACAGAATCAAAGCCTCTGGTTTTACTGATAAAAATGAATATGATACTTTGAAAATGGATGAGGACTCTCTGAAGAAGTTAGAAAAGGATATATCAGATTTCTATCAAACATTAAAATCATTAAGAGATGCATCCGAAAGAATAGGCAAGGAAACAGAAAATTTAATAGAAGTTAATGTTGAGGGTTTAAATAGGGAATTGGGGCAAATAACACTAGAAAAAACTACACTGGAAATAAAAGAAAAGAACTTGTTTTCAAGAATTAATAATAATAATAAGGCCCTTACAGAAATAGAGAAAATTAGTGAGAGTATAAAAAAAGACGAAGAAGAGTACGGAATAATAGCAGACCTATCTAAAATTGCTAATGGTGAGAATGATGAAAGAATAACCTTTGAAAGATATGTTTTGGCCGCTTATTTTGATGAAATAATAAATGCTTCTAACTTAAGGTTAAATACTATGACCGGTGGAAGATATAGACTTAGAAGAAAGGAAGAAAAGGGTAAGGGTAGAAAACAGGAGGGCCTAGAACTAGAAGTATTCGATAATTACACTGGTAAAGCCCGACATGTTAAAACCTTATCTGGAGGGGAAAGTTTTAAAGCATCCCTAGCCTTGGCTTTAGGTTTAGCTGATGTTGTGCAATCATATGCAGGAGGCATAAGTCTAGATACTATGTTTGTTGACGAGGGATTTGGCACATTAGATCCTGAATCTCTGGATAATGCTATTCAATGTTTAATTGAGCTACAAAAGGGCGGCAGGCTAGTAGGTATAATATCCCATGTACCTGAGCTAAAGGAAAGAATAGGTGTACGATTAGAAATAACCCCGGCAAAGGAAGGAAGTAAGGCATTCTTTAGAGTTTAGGATAATTGAACAAGAATCCTCTCTATTTTAGTCAGTACTCACCTCTATCAGCAAGGGTATTAAAAAAGCATACTCAAAAATCAAATAGAAAATATAGAGGACTCATAAAGACAATAGTACTATATTTAATGCAGACAGTGTAGGTGCGTTTAAAATAATGAGGCTATATCTTCAGTCAGTCAAAAAAGAGGTAAAAATAAGAGCTGCTGGGTTGAGCAACCCAACAACTCTAAAATTGAATCAGCAGAGAAAGTACATGTGTAACCCGCTAGGGTAGCAGTAGTGGTATCAGATATACCATAGTGGTAACAGGCGTAGCCTGCCACACCAGAAGTTTGCTATTTCAATAGCGAGTAGTTTACTGGGTTAACTTTACGTTTTCATTAAGAAAACTTAATGATTAATTAACAATAAAAATAGGTATTTAGTGCATAACATAGAAATATACGGTAATACATGATCAATGGAAAATTAGAAAAAAATAAAAAAAGTTTAGTCATAAATTAATTTCTTTACCATATACTGAAGAATAGGTTTTTTTTACGAAAAGATTATAAAGTAACCTGTTATTTAGTAGCTACTATTATAAATGAAGAAATTAGCCCTTATTATACTCTATCCAGATTAATATATATAAACATTTTGCTGGGTGTTATCCTTGTTTGATACTAAAAAATAGTTAGCTATTTAAATTATATTTCGACTTCAAAGAGTGACAAAAGTGTTATTAGACATCATGTATAATATCTAAGTTAGAAAGGAGGCAATGGTTAAATTATTACATTTTTAACTAAAGATAAATAACTTTTGAAAAAAATCAGCAGTTAAAAAAAAAATAAAACACTATTGTAATAACTAGGGGGAAATAATTTATGGTATCAAATAATATGTTTAACCAAGCGATGGAAGCACAGAAAAACATGTTCGAACTATGGCAAAAGGCAACAAATCCTATGGCGGATGCAGCTGCTGAGAAGTTTAAAGAATTAGAAGCAAATAACCCGTTTAATTATTTTAAAGATGTAATGGAACTAAGTAATAAATTAAATAGCAATTACTTGGGTGATCCGTACCAGGTTTTAAATAAAATGTATGAAAGTACTGATGCATATTACAGCATCTATAAGATGTGGCAGAAGTTAAAAGAAGATACTTTCGAACCATCTATAGAGGCAATGCAAGAGGCTTATGATGAGTGGAAGGATCAATATTCAGAGTATATGAATAAGCACTATATTCCATTTTTACCAGACCCAATTAAAAATGTTCTAGAGCAATCTATGTCGGTTATGGAGTCATATAGATCTGCTACGAGTAAGTTTTGGGAGCCATGGATAAAAACAGAAACTGAACTGACGGATACTTTTTTCAAAGGGCTTTTAAATGATCCTTCAGCTTATTTAGAGTTTTTAAAACTGTGGAAAGATAATTATGACAAATCTTTTAGTAAGTTTTTAAACGCACCGATGATGGGGATTAATAGAGAATTTCTAGAGAAGCAATTCGATAGTTTAGATAAATATATTCGTTTTAATGTTTTGTTAACTGAATACCTGACTAATATTCATAAATTAGGCCAAGAAACTATGAAGAAGACCCTTAATGATTATGCTACAAAGTTTAAAGAGGGAATCCAACCAAAAACCTTTGAAGAATTTTATAAATATTGGACTAAAGAGATTAATGCGGCATTTGATAAATTATTCTTTTCAGATGATTTCAGTAAACTGGTAGGGCATACATTAGATGCTATGACTAGTTTTAAATCAGAGGTAGATAAACTATGGGAGGAATATCTTACTTTTATGCCTATAGCAAAAAGATCAGAAATGGATAGCCTATATAAGACAGTTTATGATATGAAGAAGGAAATTAAAAGTATGAGGAAAGAAATAGAGGACCTAAAGAAGCAAAATGGAGAAAAAGAGATCAAGGAAAAGACAAAGGGTACCAAATAAAGTACTAATAAATTATCCTTAATAGAAGAGGTGACTATTTTTGAATCAAGCTTTTAATATAAATATATATTTAGAATCAATGTCTAAAGTATTACAAAAACAAGAAAAATTAGTTAATGGTGTAGACGTTTTAATGAATGTTAAATATGAAGAGTATGATAAAACACCAAAGGAATTAGTTTACCAAGAAGACAAGATGAAACTTTATAGATATATTTCAACTACTAAACCTAAAACTAAAATACCAACCCTCGTAGTATATGCTTTAATGAATAGATCGTATATTATGGATATTCAGAAAGAGAAAAGCTTTATACGTAAAATGCTAGATGAAGGTTTAGACCTTTATATAATTGATTGGGGATACCCTACTGCAGAGGATAGATATATAACTTTAGACGACTATATAGAAGGTTATTTAGGTAACGCAATTGACTTTATAAGAAAAAGACACAATCTTGACAAAATAAATATTATATCTAAATGCCAAGGCGGAACATTTTGTACTATTTACTCGGCTCTACACCCTGAGAAAGTTAAAAACTTAGTTACAATTGCATCACCAGTAGATTTTAGTACTAATGATGGGTTACTCTTCAAGTGGGCTAAGGATATGAATGTAGATGGTCTAGTTGATGCTTACGGTATCGTACCAGGTTCATTTTTAAATATGTGTTTTGTATCTTTAAAACCATACAGCCTTTTGGTAGATAAGTACCTTGGTCTAATTGATGGATTAGATGATCCTAATTTTATAGCAGATTTCTTAGGTATGGAAAAATGGATCTTTGATAGCCCTGGTCAAGCGGGGGAAGCATATAGAAAGTATATGAAGGACCTGTGGCAGGATAATAAGCTTATTAAGGGTGAATTTAAAATAGGCAATGAAAAAGTAGATTTAAAAAACGTAACTATGCCCCTCCTAAACATTTATGGTGATAAGGACAATTTAATTGTTCCTGCTGCATCCATACCTTTAAATGATGCGGTTGGAAGTAAAGACAAGGAACTTGTTAGTTATCCTGTGGGCCATGCTGGTATTGTTGCTAGCTCCCGTTCTCAAAAAGAAATCGCACCTAAGGTAGCTAAATGGATTTTAGAAAGAAGTAAGTAGTAAAATAAGAAATACAAAATAACTAGAGATATATTAGATGGCCTCTCATTATATATGGGGGGTCATTTACCGTTTTTTATTACTCTTAGTAAAAATATTACATTAATAGAAATTTAATTCAGTAACTTTTGAATGAATTGTATTTAACATATTAATACTAAACTAATCGGAAGAGGATTCGAAAAGTTCACTTAAAGAAGCGATATAGTTAAATTTGTAGTTTTTTCCTCAGAGGATAATTAGCTGTTTTCTACAAATAATATCAAAGAAGGTACTCATATCTTCAGTAAATTACAAAAGGAGGTTCTTAAATGGAAGCTAATAAGAATATTGGATGTACTATTAATGAATGTAAATATCACTCTAAAAAAGAATCTTATTGTAGTTTAGATCATATCAACGTAGTAAAACATGAAAATAAGGCAAGAAATCAAGAATCAACAGACTGTGGAAGTTTTGAATTAAAGTAGAAATATAAATGAAAGCCCGCTAA
>Ga0194137_10001615_pt1 | contig 13736 bp, 13 predicted proteins | sample TARM_MetaG_T3_14_FD_134025 | JGI IMG/M metagenome (GOLD analysis project Ga0194137, IMG submission 134025) | Freshwater microbial communities from Pennsylvania, USA, analyzing microbe dynamics in response to fracking - TARM_MetaG_T3_14 (version 2) | ecosystem: Environmental > Aquatic >... | reverse complement strand
TAAGAGCGTTTCTCTTAGGATTTTAGATATAAAAAGTCTCATCAAATTCGTTTGGCTAACTCATTGTATCAAATACTTTTAATTTAAACAACCTGTATCAGTACTTTTCTTGAACACAGCTTAGCGTTTTAAAAATGTCAAAATAATACCGTTATTAAGAACTTGGTTGGTATTTTCAAATCGTAAATGTATAATACTGAGAAATTTAAATCACCTTCACAGTTTATTCAAGCTTTAAAAGTGTATATCATGGACTATAATGAAGAACGTTTTTTAATCAAACTAAAAGGAATGACTCTGGTACAATACCATCATCATTCCTTAATTAGTACTATTTAATTTTTATTTGTCTAACTCTTGGGGTTCACTACATTTCTGACAACCCTTTTTTTTTAGGTTTTAATAAATGATTGAATAGATTGAATCACTTTATCTTGTTCATCAAGAAGTGGAGCATGTGAGACCCCTTCTAAGATTTCAAGGGTTGCGGTTTCTTTTAAGGCTTCATAGTTGTCTTCTGCAACACTGACTGGGACAACTTTATCCTCACTTCCATGAATGATTAAAACCGGACAATCAATAGAATTAACCAAATTATTTCCATCTGTCACACCATTATGGACATCACTAATATTGAAATAACTTAGCGCAAGGTTGACCTCAGCTAAATTTCTTTGCTTGATCATTGCCTCAATATAAGTGTTGTACGTTTCTTCATCTGGTGTAGTGTGTGAATATAATGAGCGGTTGAATAAACGTTTAATAAACTGCGTGTGATGATTTCTTTTTAAACGTTCAATAGGTTTTACAGTTTTTTTCATGTCATCTAAGGTTGTGATATAGTGTTTACTTTTGAAAAACCCTAGTAGTATTCGTTTTCGAATTGGAAAGCCTTTGATACTACCTGAGGCCATCAGGATAAGCGTTTTAACATCTTCAGGATAATCGATAGTGTATTGCATGGCAACATTACCACCTAAACTCCATCCAACCAAAGTGAAATGTTTAAGGTTTAATGCAGTCGCAAACCGTTTGATATCCTCAGAAAAGTCTTTAATAGAAGTAATTTGTGTCTCATAACTTGAATCACCAAAGCCTCTTAAATCAGGCGCGTAACAGGTAAAGTCTTCATCGCAGTGGTTGAGGAAAATATCCCAGTTGATCCCGGCGTTCATATTCCCATGTAGTAAAATAATAACTTCTTTGCCTTCACCACTTTTCAAATACGCAATCTCTTCATTGTTTTCTAAAGTAATCGCATGTTTTTGCATGATTTGCCTCCTTTATTCAAAATATTGGACCAGTAGTTCTAAATCTTTATAATTATTAAATGGGATTTCAATATCTGGTGTAATTCCAAATTCTATACTTTCATATTGATTATTCGTTAATAAATTATCACTGCTCATCATTAAGATACTACCACTTGGTAAAATGTTCGTTGTAATACTTGCAGCACCCCCGCGTGATTGTTCACCGATGATTGTGGCAAGACCATCATCTTTGGCCATAGAACTAAATAAATTTGCTGCACTAAAGGTGTTTTTTGACTGTAAGACATACCACTCAACATCAAGTTTTGGATTTTCACTCGTAATTGAAACGGCAAATTGAGAATCATCTCCAGTGTTTTTCGCATGATACATAAATGGCTCATCTGTTAAATAACCAATCGTTTGCCAGGCCGTACCAATGACACCCCCGCCATTACAAGCAAGGTTAACAATGACATTCTCAATCCCGCCATGCGCAATAATTTCATCGACACTCTCTTGCATAATGATTGGTGTATCTTCACTAAATTCTTTTAAAGAAATCATCGCAGTTTTTCCATCACTAAGAACCGTCATGTCATCTAATGTATTACAGTATGGTGATAAACGCTCATCTTCATTCAAATAATTTCTTGTGCGCGAACCTAAATCATTAAGTGTAAGTTGCGGATATAACGCTTCTGAGAAAGGCCCATTTAGAAGATAAGATGTATGTAAATCATCAAGTGCATAAACCGCTTTAAAGATGGCATCATAATGCGTACTTTCTGACAACATGGTATCAGCATAAGCGTTTAATCTTGTTTCATAAGATTCTACGTTTTGATCCTCTTTTAAACCATAAAAATAATCTAAAGTAAAAAATAAATGATGATAACTCGCACGCATTAAATGATTCGATAATTCAGTCGCTTCACCTTTTAATGTTTGTAAAGTAAACCGGTCTGATATTTGATAAGTATCAACGCCATATAAAACCTCTTGATTATAATAAGTATCATACATACTACCAGAGAAGAATAAGTTCGCAAGCTCTAGTGGCATATAAAACGTTCCGTCGTCTTCAAAAAGTTCTATGCGGTATTGATTAAAATCAAAAGTTGTCGCTTCAAAACGCTCAACCTCATAATCAATAATCTCAAGCCCCACCCCAAAATCAGTGTCGGTTTCTGCTGAAAAGCTTGAGAAGAAATCAAATTCAGATACTGTCGCAGTATTATCACTAAAATCGATAATCAGTTCATAGGTTTCATCTTCTAAATAATCTTCTTCATTTTGTTCGGTAAAGCTAATTGTTACAATTTCCCCATCAACCTCAACATCTAAACGCTCTCTTGTAATCGCGCCATCTAACAAATCAAGATAGGCCATTAAAGGCACATAAGTAATGTCGCGATTAGAAGTGAATAAATCGATTGTAGAATCATCCACTTGATACTCTGTAGCAATATTTTCAAAGGCAACAGTCTGAGTGTCTATAAAATCAATCGCATCATAAGGCTGAATAAAAACCTCATATTCATGCGTCTCTTCAAAACCTTCATAACTAAATACCGCCTCAACCATAACCCCTTGGTTGCCAGCATGATTTAACATCGGCAGTTGTTTACCACTATCTAAAAGCAGGGAATGATTTTGGCTTTCATAGGTAATATCAACCCCATCATACTCTGTGATAAAGGCATAGTCATGGTCTAATACTTTATCATCTAACCCAACATGTTCAATCGCAGCTTGAATCTTATCCTGTGCAATACTTTCTTCACTCTGACAGGCATTTAAAACAAAAACACTTGTAAAAACAAGTAAAAACAAAACGACTTTCTTCATAGTATCCTCTCCTTATCCCTTATTATAGCAAAACAAAACGGTCATTAAAAAGTTTTTTAAAAATTGTTCATAAAATCGATTTTAAATGTCAAAATTTGATATAATAAAGCATACTATATACAGGATGTGATGACTTTGTTACTAATGGTAGGCGCAAGCGCAAGCGGAAAAACAGAAATTGCAAAATTATTGATCAAAGACTATGGCTTTAAAAAAATGGTAACGACCACAACACGCATAAAAAGACACGATGAAATTGATGGGGTTGATTACCATTTTTTAGATGAAGAAACATTTTTAGAAAAACAAAAAGCAAAAAGCTTTTTAGAAGTAACACTCTATAACAACAACTACTACGGAACAGCGCTAAAAGATATTGGAAAAGATAAGGTATTGATTGTTGATCCTCAAGGGGCAAATGTATTTTATCAAAAACTCAAAGATGAGGTCACAATATTTTTTATCAAAACTAGTAAAGAGTTACGTAAAGAACGCATGATTTTAAGAGGAGATGCAGTCTCGCAAATTGATGAAAGACTTGCGCTGGATGATCACTATTTTAATGAAGCGCATCTTTTACATATTGACTATATTATTCATAATGACGATCATGATTTAAACACACTCACTGAAAAAATTGCCTCATTATATAAAAAACACCGCTAATTAAAGCGGTGTTTTTCGTGTTTAAACAAATACGGTAGGTTTACCATGTAAGATAATGGTAATTAAATCAATAATCCAAAGGATTGACCAACCCACTAAAATCCAAATTAGACCTGCGATAATACGGCCTCTGGCAATACGGTAAATCCCCCATGCAATACCGTCTATAAACGGTAGTGCTAAGATAATCTTTACGATTAGCGGTAAATTATCAAATGTTTTTACTAAATCATTCATAAAAAATCCCTCCTAGGTTAAATTATACCATAAATTTAATGCGACAAAGCCTAAAAATGCAGCAAAAGGAATAACTAAAAGGCTTAACCGGTACTGTTTTTTATAAGGACTATCGTTTGACATAAAATAAAACACGGTATATAAAACATATAACATGGTCAAGAAAAAGCCAGAAAACGCTAAAAACATACCGGCAGGATTGCCATCCCAGGCAATTTGAAACCCAATATCATATAGAGGCATACTCATAAAGCCTAAGATAAACGCTAATATAAAAGGTTGACGTTTTTTCAAATAGTTAGCTCTTTATTATTGTAAAATGTTTTATGTAAAAAGACAAATGTAAAAATGACTAAAATGTGTTATCATGTTATTAATCATGATAAAAGCGAGGGTTCTTATGAAAAAATTATTATTTATTATACCTTTATTATTAATGCTTACACTCGCAGGATGTGGAAGCGATGAAACAAATTTAGAAGCAGCAGCTACAAAGTATCTAGATGAGTTACTGATCAAACTTGAATCAGAAGTTGCGCCAATAAATAGTGTTGAAAAATTCGAATGGGTATGTACAGAAATCGATGCAAATAATGCAAATTTTACTGATTGTACCTATTTAATTGAGTATAACAATGAACATTTTATTGTGGGTTATATGCTTAATGAAGGAGAAGACTATTTTGTAGAAGTGCAACAACCATCTTTAGAAGAGTATGAAATTCATTATGAAGAGATTTACCAAGCAGTGGCGTATCTTGAGTTAAATCCTGAAGAAGCAGAAGCCAATTATACAACATTTGAGTACGGTGAATTTAGTGAACAAGCAATTTTAGATCGTGTAAATTAATAATATAGATGGTTGATTGAAACCATCTTTTTTTATGGAATATTTCTTGTGACGAACTATATAAAAGCTATGTTCAGGTATTAAATTATGGCATGAAATATGTTATACTATTTACGAAAACGTTTTAGTTATAGGAGGACTACTGTGAAAAAGATACCATTAAAAGAGAAAATTAAATTAACAAGTGGACAAAACAATTGGCATTTTTTTGAAAGTGATGCGTTAAATGGGCGGAAAATTAACGTTGCGGATGGTCCGCACGGCGTTAGGGTATATGGTAAAAAAGTAGAAGATGGGGATTTCTTAGGAAAACAATATTTAAAACCCACTACACTATTTCCTAGTGCTTCAGCTATGGCATCAACCTGGAATAAAGCATTAATTGAAGAAGCGGGGAAGACCATTGGTAAAGAATGTAGACATCATCAAGTTGATGTTTTGTTAGGGCCAGGTATAAACTTAAAACGTAGTCCCTTAGGCGGACGTAATTTTGAGTATTATAGTGAAGACCCTTACCTTACAAGCAAGATTGCAGAAGGGTTTATCAAAGGTGTTCAATCTGAACAAGTTGGAGCATGTATTAAACATTTTGGACTTAATGAGCAAGAAACGATGCGTCGCTGGGTGAATGTAAATATCGATGAACGCACGATGCATGAAATGTATTTATATCCCTTTTATAAAACCATTCAATCTGTCAATCCTTGGATGGTAATGAGTAGTTACAATAAACTCAATGGGGATTATGCATCAGAATCAAAGGTGTTATTACTAGATATCTTGCGCAAGCAATGGGGATATGACGGTGCAGTTGTTTCTGATTGGGGGGCAGTTCAAGATAAGGTAAAATCGATTAAAAACGGTATGAATGTTGAAATGCCTGGGCCTTCTAGTTTTGAAGACGATGTCTTAAAGGCAATTGATGAAAACCGTTTAACAGAAGCTGAACTTGATGCATCCTTTGCGCCGTTATTTGATTTACATGAAAAGGTTAAAGCCATAAAGCCCTTAGAAACTATTGATTTAAAAGCCCACCATAATGTTGCTAAGAAAGTGGCAAGTGAAGCCATTGTGTTACTTGAAAATGATGGTATTTTACCATTTAATGATGACGCTCAATCTGTTGGTGTAATCGGTTCTTTTGCGAAAAATCCACGAATTAATGGTGGCGGAAGTGCAACGGTAAAACCTTATCATCAAGAGATTCCTTTAGAAGCACTTAAACAAGAATTTAGTCATTTAACTTATGCGGAAGGTTATGAAGAGGATCATACAGACGATTCTATGATTGAAGAGGCTGTTAGTGTCGCAAAAGAAAGTGATATTGTCTTTTTCTTTACTGGGACAACTGATACGATTGAAACAGAAGGCAAAGACCGTGAACACTTAGCATTACCAGAGGGACATATCAAGCTTTTCAAAGCAATCAGCAAGGTCAATAAAAATCTCGTCGTTCTATTAAGTAACGGAAGTGCCCTAGATTTAAGAGACATAAAAAAACATAGCCGTGCCATTTTAGAAACATGGTTCTTAGGGGGCGCTGCGGCTGATGCGATTGTTGATATTATCACCGGGAAAATCTCACCGAGTGGAAGATTACAAGAAACCTTCCCACTCAGTCTTAAACATACACCGCATTATGGAACATTTCCACCGCTTAAAGAGGTTGATTATCGTCAAGATTTAATAATGAATGGCTATCGCTACTATGATACACATGACTATGAAGTGTTATATCCATTTGGGTATGGGTTAAGTTATGCAACCATTCTTTATCAAGGGGTTCATGTGGATGATACGCACCTTGAAAACACCCACAAAGTCATGATTGATGTTACCCTTGAAAACACCAGTGATATTGATGCGTATGAAACTGTACAAGTTTATATTGGAGCCAGTGTTCAAGCATTAATCAAACCAGAAAAAGAGTTAAAAGCGTTCAAAAAAGTGATGGTTAAAGCACACTCTAAAAAGACCGTTCAACTTGAAGTGCCCCTTGAAGCATTTGAAAGTTATAGCGAACGTGTCTGCGGGTTTGTTGTCTATAATGGGGACTATACCATTCATGTTGGGCGTCATAGCAAAGAAATTTATCAAACCCATGCATTGACCATTGATCATCAAGAAGACTATATTCCAGCGATTACTTTTGATTATCCCGTGGAATATTTAAGACTTTATTATCCAAAATGGTTTCATTATATAGAAAAGCATTTTAGAGCTCTTTGGTGGCATGAAAAAGAAGAACCTATTTGGCGTATTTTAGATCGTTATAAACGTCATAAAAATATCAGTGAAGACGCAATGAGTAACCTAATAAAAAAAATAAAGGATGATATACATGTATAAAGCAGCAGAAAATCGTTATGAAACAATGATTTATAACCGTGTTGGAAAAAGTGGATTAAAACTGCCTCAATTATCACTTGGTTTATGGCAAAACTTTGGGGACGAGAAAGACTTTGGTGAGATTAAAGAAATCGTTTTAAAAGCGTTTGATAGTGGTATTACCCATTTTGACCTTGCCAACAATTATGGGCGTCCTGCAGGCAGTGCTGAACGCAATCTTGGGAAGATTTTACAAAATGAGTTAGCGCCTTACCGTGATGAACTCATCATTTCTACGAAAGCAGGTTATGGAATGTGGGAAGGTCCTTATGGGGATTTAGGGAGTCGTAAATATTTAATGGCTTCAATCGATCAGTCATTAGAACGTTTAGGATTAGACTATGTCGATATTTTCTATCATCACCGTCCTGACTATGACACCCCGCTTGAAGAAACAATGCAGGCACTTGCTGATATTGTTAAACAAGGAAAAGCGCTTTACGTTGGTATTAGTAATTATCCAGCAGAACGTGCAAGAAGAGCGGTTGAGCTCCTACGTGAGTATGGTGTTAAAATGTTAATTACGCAACCCCATTTTAGTATGTTAGACCGCTGGATTCAAAAAGAAGGACTCGTGGATGCGATGGTTGATGAAGGGGTAGGGATTATCCCATTTAGCATTCTTGCACAAGGCTTACTTACAAATAAATACATCGACTCAATTCCTAAAGATTCACGGGTTGCCAATCCGGATGTATGGTTTTTAAATGAGAAAAATATCACTGATGCATTACGTAATAAACTAAGAAAATTGAATACCATTGCTGAAAAACGTAACCAAAGTTTAGCAGAAATGACCATTGCTTGGACATGCGCTCAAAAAGGGATTTCTTCTGTACTGATTGGGGTTTCAAAACTTTCTCAATTAGAAAGTAACTTAAAAGCAATTAAGCAATTAAGTTTTACAAGTGAAGAACTAGAAATAATCAACGATGTTTTAGAATCAGAATAAGATAATGGGCCTTTTAAAACAAAACTTACCACAGTGTAAGTTTTGTTTTATATACCCAAGATTTTAAACAGTATTTCCCTAAGACTAGGGTACAACTAAAGACAATTATGCTATAATAAAAGTATCTTTTGGAGGTCTTTTATGAAAAAAACAATATATGACATCGCTAAAGACTTAGATGTTGCGCCATCAACGGTATCAAAGGCGTTAAACAACAGAAGTGGGATTAGCGAAAAGCTTAAAACAAAAATACAAAATTATGCTAATGAAGTACGCTATTACGCCAATGCTAGTGCTTCAAAATTAAAAATGAAAAAGAGTTTTTCCATCGGTATTATTTATTCTGAAGATCTTAATATTGGACTAGAACACAATTTTTTTTCGAGCATATTGCAAAGTTTTAAAACCTATGTAGAAGCACATGGTTATGAAATTACATTTGTAATTAACAACTTAGCAAACCGAAAAATATCGTATCTAGATTTTTGTATGCAAAAAAATATTGATGGCGTTTTTATTGTAACCAGTACTGCTCATGATCCTTTATTAAAAGAATTAGTAGAATCAGATATTGCTTGTGTGTCAACTGATGTCTATTATGATAATCTATTTACAGTGATTAGTGATAATATAGATGGTGCAAAACAAGCGGTTGATTATTTTTATCAAATGGGGCATGAAAAAATTGGAATCATTACTGAAGCTTATGATACAGTGGCCTCACAAGAAAGACTTAGAGGGTTCAAAGAAAAAATGCAAGCACTTCATTTAGAAGTCATCGATGATTATATTATTCCAGCAAGAAAATATGCTTATGAAGATGGGTATGATGCAGGGCAGAAGTTTTTAAAACTTAATACTAAGCCAACCGCTGTGTTTGTAGTTTCTGATGTCATAGCCATGGGATTTATTAAAGCATTAAAAGACGGGGGTCTAAAAGTCCCTGATGATATTTCAGTGATTGGATTTGACGATATTCCTTTTGCAAAACATTATGAACCACGTCTTACAACCATTAACCAAAATACCAAAACAATTGGCGAACGAGCAGCGATTAAATTGTTGCATCTAATGGAATGTAATCAAGAAAAAACCACGGGTATTGAAAAAGTACCGGTCACACTTGTGAAACGTGATTCTGTCAAAAACCTTAAACAGTAGGATTAAGCTACTGTTTTTTATGGGTCAAAATTTAAAAAATTAGCCCTTTACGGAAACCGGTTTTTATATTATACTAGTATCATATTATGGAATTTAGAAAACGTTTTACTATTCGTAAAATTCTAAAGAATGGAGTTTATATATGAAACCTAAGCTAACCTTACACGGTAAAGGTGACTTTCATATTAACAACGTAGACAAGTTAAGCTATACTTATTTTCCGCTTTGCAATACGTTGAGTATGAAAAGTTCAATCAGTCCTGCTTTATCAGGATCAGCAACGATTGATCACAATAGTCAGTTATTACCCCCAACCTCAATAGTAGATTTAGATAATTCACTCTTTAAACGAAACGTCTTTTTCAAAGTGAACGATTCGTTTATTTGGAGCATCACCGGTCAAACCCCAAAACAAATCCTGACACCAGATAAAACTGATTTATATGGTGATTTTTTAGTGCATACAATCAAACGAACCAACGATTTATTTACATGCACCATTGAAAGCTTTGTACCAAATAATGATACTTATCAAGAATTACACAAAGTCACCATGAAAAACACGACCGATAACCCTCTTACTTTAAAAAGTGTTGTCGGTGTTCCAATTTACGGAAGAAGTGCAGACACATTAAGAGATCACCGTCATGTCACATCATTATTAAACCGTGTTAAAGTTGTTAATCACGGAATAATAAATCATCCAACATTCTCTTTTGATGAGCGCGGGCATATTATTAATGATAAACACTACGGTGTGTTTGCGAAGAGTTCACATCATGCATCGGTTAAACACTATTATCCAACCTTAGAAAGATTTACCGGAGAAGGGCATACACTATTAGACCCAGAAGTCGTTAGATCTGATTGTCATTCACCTTATAAAGTAGGCGATGTTGTCAATGGTTATGAAGCCATTGCAGGACTTGAATATGAAGGGGTGACCTTAAAGAAAAATGAAAGCCTAACCCTTGTTTTATCACTTGGTGTTGGTGAATCTGAAGATACACTACTAGCTATGGAAAAGGCTTTGAGTGTAGAATCATTTGAACAAGAAAAAGAAGCAACACTTAAATACTGGAAAGAAGCGTTATCACCACTTGAATTTAATTTTCCTAATCAACCGTTTAATGGCTGGTTAAAGTGGGTCACATTACAACCTACCTTAAGAAGATTATATGGTAATTCATTCATGCCTTATCATGATTATGGCCGCGGCGGACGTGGATGGCGTGATTTATGGCAAGATTTATTAGCCCTTATCTTAATGGAACCATCAAGTGTTCGCGCGTTATTAATGAATAACTTTAAAGGGGTTCGTATCGATGGAAGTAACGCAACAATTATTGGAGAAAAACCCGGTGAATTCATTGCAGATCGGAACAATATTCCAAGAATTTGGATGGACCATGGGAGCTGGCCGTTACTGACTACGAAACTTTATTTAGATCAAAGTGGAGATACTGAGATTTTATTTGAAAAATTAAGTTATTTTCAAGATCAATTTACTCATTACACAAAACAAACCAATCCTTCATTAATTAACAAAGACAATACCTTAAAAACATTCGAGGGTAAAGAGTATGAAGGGACATTGTTAGAACACCTGTTCATCCAAAATCTTGTGCCGTTTTATAATGTCGGGAAACATAATAATATCCGTTTAGAAGATGCTGATTGGAATGACGGATTAGACATGGCACCAGGAAATGGAGAGTCTGTGGCTTTTACATCATTTTATGGTCAAAACCTTATAACACTCGCTGATTTAATTCGTGAATTAGGTCAATCAGGGATGGAAAGTGTACAGTTTTTTAAAGAGATTGAACCGTTATTAAACAGTGTCAATCATCATGATGTCGCTTTAAAAAATGCAGTACTTAATAGCTATTTTAATGAAGTTAAAAATGGTGTGTCAGGTGAACTAAAATCCTATTCAACAGATACCTTAGAAACAATACTCCGTGAAAAGGGTCAAGCCTTATTAGAACAAGTAAGAGATAATGAATGGTTAGAGCATAACGGTGAAGGGTGGTTTAATGGGTATTATGATGATGATTCAGTTGCTTTAGATAATGTTGAGAAAAACCATATGACCTTAACCGGCCAAGTCTTTTCTATCATGAGTGATGCAGCGACTGACCAACAAGTTGAGAAAGTCATCAATTGTGCTGATAAATATCTTTATGATAAAGCCGTTGGTGGGTACCGATTAAACACAGATTTTAATGAAGTGAAGACTAATATGGGAAGACTATTTGGCTTTGCCTATGGACATAAAGAAAATGGCGCAATGTTTAGTCATATGGCGCTTATGTATGCGAATGCCCTTTATAAACGAGGCTTCGTAGAAGCGGGTTATAAAGTTTTAAATACCATTTATACACAATCTATGCAGTTAGACACTGCAAAAATGTATCCAGGGATTCCTGAGTACTTTGATCCAAGTGGTCGTGGGATGTATCCATACTTAACAGGATCTGCCAGTTGGTATATACTAACAATGGTTACAGAAGTCTTTGGTGTTAAAGGGGATTTAGGACTACCTGTTTTTGAACCGAAACTTTTAAAGCACCAGTTTGAAGATTCTACAACATTAACTATAAAAACAGTCGTTGGCTCGAAACTTGTTGAAGTTAATTATGAAAATCCTTTAAAATTATCGTTTAAGGATTATGAAATAGAAACTGTTTTAGTTAATGATGAACCCATAGATTTTATAAGAACACAATATGGTGTCAAACTAACACAAAAACTTACTCAAAGTTCAATTACCATTCGTTTTAAAAAAAGAAATGAAAGCGGGAAACAATTATGATGGAATAAAAAGCGTGCAAAATACGGGTATATGTTTATTGCGCCAATGCTAATTGTCTTTTTAGTTTTTAGTATTTATCCAATTTTATATACCTTTTACTTAAGTTTCACAAGTTTTAATGGATGGACAGATCCTGTTTGGATTGGGACTGCGAACTACGTTAGAGTCTTTGGCGATTCTAATTTTACAGAATCCTTATTCAATACGGTGAGGGTTTGGGGAATAAATATTGTTTTACAAATCGGACTGGCCTTTTTACTTATCATGATTTTCTCAGACTTACAGTACCGATTTAAAGGCGTAAAACTCTTTAGAATTCTCTTTTATTTACCAAACCTAGTTGCAGCAGCATCGGTTGCATTAATATTTAGAATGTTGCTGAACAAAGATTATGGGGCGATGAAGCAACATTCCCAGCAGAAGATACTGAGAACTACAACCAAGCAGTATCTGATTGGGTAAGTACCAATAAATTTAACACACTTGAAGGCTTAGTTGATGCATCAGAAGAAGTTAAAGCTTATAATAATAATTGGCGTTTATTCCCTAATGACGATGCAGTTCGTTGGTTCTCACAAGGGACAGACGATGCACCAAGTTGGTTAGGTGAAGATGGTCTTATTAATGCTGATCGTTTACTAACTGAGGAAACTTACATGGAAACAGTAAAAAGTTTATACGGTGAAACATTAGATGAATCATTAACCGCAAATATTGGTGAATGGTATGGCGGTATGGGTGAATCATTTGAAGATACCAGTGGTGAAACCTATCAAACAATGGCTTATTCACTACCTACATGGGGATTATTCCATGTATTAGAACCAGAAGTAGAAACTGATGAAGACGGAAACCCATTAGGAAACTGGGGAATGGCATCAGGACCAAACAGTTATTTCTGGGGTGGAACTTACTTAAGTATTTATGCTGATTCAAGTCTTAAAAACCCTGCGTATGATTTCGTAAAATCAATGTTATTTGATACTGACAGAATGAAAGAAAGAGCAGAAAACGGTGACGTTTATGCACGCCTTTCAATTATGGATCAAATGATTGAAGAATATGAAGGAAATGATACACTTGGTGGGATGAACCATTTAGAATATTTCTTAGACGAAGCGGAAAAAATTAATCTTGAAAATATTACAAGATTTGACCGTACTTTAAATGAAATCATGGGTGATGTTGTGAATGATTACAAACAAGGTAATTATGATACAATCAATGATGCATTTGATGAATTCTATAATCAATTACAAAATGCACATCCAGAAATTTATAGAGACAGTGGACTACCATATCAAGATTAATGGATTTATATCTTTATGGATAGACTATAACCAATAATAAATTGCTCTTAAGCTTCGTGCTTAGGGCTTTTTTTAATGGAAAAATATCAAATCGTAAGACTATGATATACTATTTATATAAATAAAATAGCTGTGTTCAAGAAAAGTACTGATACAGGTTGTTTAAATTAAAAGTATTTGATACAATGAGTTAGCCAAACGAATTTGATGAGACTTTTTATATCTAAAATCCTAAGAGAAACGCTCTTAG
>Ga0194137_10001614_pt1 | contig 13739 bp, 10 predicted proteins | sample TARM_MetaG_T3_14_FD_134025 | JGI IMG/M metagenome (GOLD analysis project Ga0194137, IMG submission 134025) | Freshwater microbial communities from Pennsylvania, USA, analyzing microbe dynamics in response to fracking - TARM_MetaG_T3_14 (version 2) | ecosystem: Environmental > Aquatic >... | reverse complement strand
GGTGCTACTCCTCCGGGCTGCGTTCCGTTTTGAGCGATATGGCGGGGCTGAGCCGGTGATTCAGGTCTGCGTGGGCAGTCGACAAGCTCGCATCTGCGCCGTCGTGGTGGCTTACAGGCCTGACCCGGCGATGGTGTTGGAGGTGTTCGATGCGGTGCGCCCGCAGGTGGATGAACTGCTGGTGTTCGACAACGCCAGCGGCAACGGATTCGATGCGCTATTCGAGGCCGAGGCTGCGCATGGCAGTCATGTGCTGCGTTCGCCGGACAATATCGGCATCGGGGCGGCCATCAATCGTGCTGCCGGATGGGCGATCGGTTCGGGGTGCACGCACTTGTTGATGCTCGATCAGGACAGCGTGCTCGAATCCGGCGCGGTCCAGGTGCTTTTCGATGCTTTGGAAAGGCTCGGCGCCGCTGCGGTCGGACCACAGTTCCGAGACGCCCGCAGTGGGCAGCTGGCGCCATTCGTCAAGATCGGTTTTCCCTTCAATGAAAAGTTGCAGGGCGGGCCCGGGCAAGCGGTCGAAGCGGACTTCCTGATCACGTCAGGCACGTTGGTGAATTTGCAGGATTTCATCGCATCCGGAGGTCTTGATGAAGGCATCTTCATCGACAATGTGGATCTGGAATGGAGTTTCCGCATTCGCCACCGCGGTGGTCGGTTGTACGGCATTTGCGACGCGCGCATGCGTCATGCGATCGGTGAACGCCTGGCTTGGCGTGGTTTGAAACGTTCCGGCGTGATCCTGCATTCGCCGTTGCGGCTGTACTACATCATGCGCAACCGGGTGCTTTTGTACCGTCGCACGGAGACGCCGGCAATCTGGATAGCCCAGGACGTTCCGCGCCTGCTCTTGCGTTTCGTCGGCACCGGCCTGTTCGTCGCGCCACGGCTGCGCTATCTGCGCGAAATGGTGCGTGGGTTGTTCGACGGCATCCGTGGACGTTCCGGGCCCTACCCGGGCTGACGTGCGGCTTGGGAGTGAACCGCCGCCGGATGGTTCGTCGCCAAGTCCCGGCCGGGGAATGCCCGACGCGCTAGACTCATGCAGTCCCACATGTCCGCATCCCCGTGCCCAGACGCTACGACTACGACCCCGAAGAATTTGACGACGAAGACGGCGACGAGGGTTCGCCGGAATGGCGGCAGCGGCTGATCACCTGGGGGCTGGCGGCCGTCGCGCTGGGGCTGGGATTCATGATCCCCTACGTGCTGTACCTGAACCATCAGGTGACGCTGCGTTTCGGCGAGCTGCGCTGGCAGGTGCCCACGCGCGTCTATGGGCGGCCGCTGGATCTCTCGCCCGGACTGGCGATGGACGCGGCCACGCTGAAGACCGAGCTGGACGCGGCGTCCTACCACGAGGACGCGACGGCCAAGGCCCCGGGCAACTACGTGCGCAATGGTGGCCGTTTCGTGATTTCCAACCGCGGTTTCATCGACGTGGACGGCAAGGTGCCGGCGCGCCGCATCGAGGTCACGCTGTCCGGCAGCCGCGTGGCCGGCCTGCGCGATGCGAGCACCAAGAAATCCCTGCGCGCGGCCCGGCTGGACCCGGCCCGTATCGCCACGCTGTACGGGCAGAAGCAGGAGGAGCGCCGGCTGGTGCGGGTGGACGAGGTGCCCGACCTGCTGGTCACCGGGCTGCAGGCGGTGGAAGACCGCGACTTCAAGTACCACCACGGCATCGACCTGAGCGGCATGGCGCGCGCGCTGTGGCTGATGATCAAGTCCGGCGGCCACGTCAAGCAGGGCGCCAGCACCTTGACCCAGCAGCTGGCGCGCAGCGGCCTGCTCGGCATCGGCAAGGAGCAGACCCTCACCCGCAAGTTCAACGAGGTCCTGTACGCGCTGATCATGGAGGCGCGCTACGACAAGCGCACCATCCTGGAGGCCTACCTCAACCAGGTGTATCTGGGCCAGCACGGCAGCCAGGCCATCCACGGCGTGGCCTCGGGGGCCGAGTTCTGGTTCGGGCGCGACCTCAAGTCGCTCAGCGACGAGCAGATCGCGCTGCTGATCGGCATGGTGAAGGGGCCCTCGTATTACGACCCGCGCCGCAACCCGGAGCGTGCCACCGAACGCCGCAACTACGCGTTGGCCAAGATGCATGAAACCGGCCTGATCGACGATGCGGCCTGGGCCAAGGCCAAGGCCGCGCCGCTGGAAGTCACTAAGGAGCCGGGCATCGTCGCCGCCAACCGTTTCCCGGCCTACGTGGATCTGGTCCGCCGCCAGCTGGCCCGCGACTATCCCGAGGACGCCCTGCAAGGCGCCGGGCTGACCGTGCTGACCGGCATGTCGCCGTCGGCGCAGGCCTATGCCGAAGGCGCGGTGACGCGCACGATCAAGTCGCTGCAGGTGGGCAAGCGTCCGCCCTTGCAGGCCGGCATGGTGTTGACCGACGTGCACGACGGCGACGTGCTGGCCGTGGTCGGCAGTGCCCAGCCGGACAAGCCCGGTTTCGACCGTGCACTGGATGCGCAGCGTCCGGTCGGTTCGTTGATCAAGCCGTTCCTGTACTTGCTTGCACTGGCCCAGCCGGAGCGCTGGACGCTGGCCAGCTGGATCGAGGACACGCCGATCACCGTGCAACTGGACAAGGGCCGCAACTGGACACCGGACAATTCCGACCATCGCAGCCACGGCACCGTGCGGCTGGTGGATGCCTTGGCCCATTCATACAACCAGGCCACGGTACGGCTGGGCATGCAGGTCCGGCCCGAACGCGTGGCCCAGCTGATCCACGTGCTGGCCGGGCTGGACGCCGATGCCAACCCGTCGCTGCTGCTGGGTTCCACCGACCAGAGTCCGTACGCGATGGCGCAGCTGTACCAGTTCCTCGCCTCCGGGGGCGAGATCCAGCCGCTGCACGCGGTGCGCGGCGTGCTCGACCCGCAGGGCAAGCTGCTCAATCGCTACGACAAGGCGCCGGCACCGGCGCAGGCGGGTGATTCCGTGGCCGCCAACCTGATCGGCGTGGCCATGCAGCAGGTGGTCAGCAACGGCACCGCACACCAGCTGGTGGCCGACGGCCTTGGCCGACTGTCGCCCGCAGGCAAGACCGGCACGTCCAACGATGGCCGCGACAGCTGGTTTGCCGGCTTCACCGGCGACCATCTGGCGGTGATCTGGATGGGCAACGACCAGAACGAACAGACCGGCCTGTACGGCGCCACCGGCGCGATGCGGGTGTGGTCGGGCATCTTCACCCGCTTGCCCAGCGCGCCGTTGCGCGTGTCCGGCAAGGGCATGGACTGGCAATGGGTGGAGGCCAGCGGCACCAACAGCACCGACCCGGCCTGCCCCGGCGCGCGGCAGTTCCCGTTCGTGGCCGGCTTCGCGCCGCAATACGCACCCTGCACGACGCCGATGCCGGTCGAGGAAGGCAACGATCCGGCCGCGGCCGAAGGCGGCGAGCAGGCGCAAAGCGGCGGCTGGCGCAGCTGGTTCGGTCTGGACCGCAAACCCGCCGAAGCGCCGTCGCAGGCCGCCGCAGCGCCCGCGCCCGCCGGCAAGTGACCGATAATCCCGTCCATCTCTTCCCCACGCCCTCGATGCCGATGCCTTCTGCCCGTTCCGCTTCCCATGCCTTGCTGCGCGCCGTGGTGCCGATGCTGGCCGTTGCTCTGGCGGCTTGCAGCATGACGCCGCCACCGCCTTCCGCGCCGCCGGCTCCGGTGGTGACGCCGGCGCAGCGTCTGGCGGCCGTGGATGCGGCAGCCGATGCGGATGCCACGGAACTGGACGTGCAGCCGCTGCGCGACCCGGAAGTGGACGACTTGCGCGCCGCCGCATCCAGGGCACGTGCGGCCGGCGCCTTCCCGGCTGCGGCCGATGCGCTGGACCATGCGTTGAAGCTCTCGCCGGAAGACCCGGGCCTGTGGCAGGAGCGCGCCGAGGTGGCGATGCTCGAAGGCCGCTACGCGGAGGCCGAGACCTTCGCCCGCAAGGCGATCGGCCTGGGCTCGCGTACCGGCCCGCTGTGCCGGCGGCACTGGGCGATGATCGAGCAATCCCAACTGGCGCGCGGGGAAACCGTCAATGCCGCGTCTGCGCATGCGCAGATCGCCGGCTGCACGGTGCCCGGCATCAAGCGCTACTGATCCACTGCGGCCGGCCAGCCCGGCCTTCGGCGCCCCATGTCCCGACTTGCCCAAGCCAGCAGCGACGCCCTCGGCGAGGACGGCGCGCTGGCCACCCACATCGACGGCTTCGTCCCGCGCGAGGCCCAATTGCACCTGACCCGCGCCATTGCCGATGCCTTCGACAGCCGCGACGTGCTGCTGGCCGAGGCCGGCACCGGTACCGGCAAGACCTATGCCTACCTCGTGCCGGCGCTGCTGTCCGGGCTCAAGACCATCGTGTCCACCGGCACCCGCGCGCTGCAGGACCAGCTCTATCACCGCGACCTGCCGCGCGTGCGCAACGCGCTGGGCACCGGCCTGCGTTCGGCCCTGCTGAAAGGCCGCGCCAACTACCTGTGCCGCTACCGGCTCAAGCAAGCGCAGGACGACCCGCAACTGGCCAAAGGGCTGTTTTCCGCGCGCGAGCAGGTGGCCCAGTTCCAGCGCATCGTCGCATGGAGCGGGCGCACCCAGTTCGGCGACATGGCCGAGCTGGACGCGCTGCCGGACGATTCGCCGCTGCTGCCTCTGGTGACGTCCACGACTGAAAACTGCCTGGGCAACGAGTGTCCGTTCTGGGACGACTGCTTCGTGGTGCAGGCGCGCCAACGGGCGCAGTCGGCCGATCTGGTGGTGGTCAACCACCACTTGCTGCTGGCCGATCTGGCGCTCAAGCAGGAAGGTTTCGGCGAAATCCTGCCCGGTGCGCAGGCCTTCGTGATCGACGAGGCGCACCAGTTGCCGGAGCTGGCGGCCAACTTCTTCGGCGAAGGCTTCGGCATGCGCCAGTTGCAAGAGCTGGGCCGCGACTGCATCGCAGAATGCCGGCTGGTGACCGGTGCGCTGGCCACGCTGCAAGGGCCGGTGCAATCGCTTGAACAGGCGCTGCGCACGCTGCGCGCGGCGATGGATTCGCTGCCAACCCGCGGCACCCGCGACCGCGCGTTGGCGTGGCCCGCCGTGAGCCACGGTTTGGAAACCCTGCTCGACGAGTTGCGCCTGCTGCAGGCCGCGCTGGAACCGCTGAAGGAGGCCAGTGCCGGCTTCGACGCCTGCCTGGCGCGCACGGTTGACCTGGTCGGGCGCCTTCGGCGCTGGATCGACGGAGGTGCCGCCGCAAGCGAGGCGTTCGACGATGGCGTCGCTGCCTTGCCGATGTTCGCCACGCCGATGCCGGCCGAAAGCGATGTCGACGGAGCCGTTGCCGGCGTGGCCGTTGCGGAACCCGCCGCGACAGGGGATGCGGCCGCCGATGGGGATGGCGCCGCGGGCGACGGCGAGGGCGAGGGCGACGTGTTCTGGTATGAATTGAGTCCGCGCGGGTTCCGCTGCCAACGCACGCCGCTGGACGTGTCCGGGCCCTTGCGCCGGCATCGCGAGCGTTCGCAGGCGGCTTGGGTGTTCACTTCCGCAACGCTGGCGGTGGGCGGCGAGTTCTGGCACATCGCGCGCCGGCTGGGTCTGTACGACCCGATGACCCTGCTCCAGCCCAGCCCGTTCGAGTGGGCGCGGCAGGCGCTGTGCTATCTGCCTCCGGGCCTGCCGGACCCGAATGCGCGCGATTTCGGCGCGGCGCTGATCGCCGCGGTGCGCCCGGTGCTGGAAGCCTCCGGCGGCCGCGCGTTCCTGCTGTTCGCCTCGCACCGCGCTTTGAAGGAGGCGGCCGATGCCCTGCGCGACGGGCCGTGGCCGCTGTTCGTGCAGGGCGAGGCACCACGCGCCACGCTGCTGGAACGCTTCCGCGCCTCCGGCAATGGCGTGCTGCTCGGTTCGGCCTCGTTCCGCGAAGGCGTGGACGTGCAGGGCGAGGCGCTGAGCGTGGTGGTGATCGACAAGCTGCCCTTCGCCTCGCCGGACGACCCGGTGTTCGAGGCGCGGCTGGATGCGATCCGCCGCGAGGGCGGCAATCCGTTCCGCGACGAGCAGCTGCCGCAGGCGGTGATCGCGCTCAAGCAGGGCGTGGGCCGCCTGATCCGCAGCGAGCGCGACCGCGGCGTGCTGGTGCTGTGCGACCCGCGTTTGACCGGCAAGCCCTATGGCCGGGTGTTCATGAACTCGCTGCCGCCGTTTGCGCGTACCCGTTCGCTGGCCGACGTGCAGGCGTTCTTCGCCCCGCAGGCGGGCGAAGCGCCGGCCGCTCAGGCGCCATAGCGCGGCCGCGCGCTACCCTGTGCGCCGTCATTTCTTGTTGCCGTCCCGCCCATGAAACTGCTCGCGTTCGAAACCGCCACCGAAGCCTGTTCCGTTGCCGTTTGGGATGACGGCCGTGTGCTTGAGCGTTTCGAGGTCGCGCCGCGTCGGCATGCCGAACTGGCGCTGCCGTGGGCCGATGCCGTGCTGGCCGAGGCCGGCATCGCGCGCGCGCAGCTGGATGCCATTGCGGTCGGGCGCGGCCCGGGTGCGTTCACCGGCGTGCGTCTGGCGATCGGGCTGGCGCAGGGCATCGCGCTGGCGCTGGACCGGCCGGTGCTGCCGGTATCCACGCTGGCCGCACTGGCCTTGCGTGCGCCGGCGGATGCCGGCGACATCCTGAGCGCGATCGATGCGCGGATGGGCGAGGTCTATACCGCGGCCTTCCGTCGTGAGGGCGAGGGCGTGGCGCCGCTGTCGGAGGAGCGCGTCTGGGCGCCGGATGCCGCCGAGCTGCCGGCAGGCGCGCAGCGCTGGGATGCGGTGGGGACCGGTCTGGCTGCCCTCGACGGGGCCTTGCAGGCGCGCCTGCAACCGCGGCTGGGGCGGGTGGATGCCGCCGCGCTGCCGCACGCGGCCGATGTCGCGCGGCTGGCCGCCCTCGATTTCGCCGACGGCAAGGCCGTCGCCGCGGAACTGATCGAGCCGGCCTACCTGCGCAACAACGTCGCGCTCACCCTCCAAGAGCAGCAAGCCCTGCGCGCCGCGCGCGGCTGATACTCCGTCTTGCCGTTCAGGGTTGCGGCACGTCGCGCAGCCGGCCGTCGGCGAGGAACAACCACGTGCGGGTGATCTGCAGCACGTCGACCTTTTCCCGCGTGTGCGGCAGCGGAGGGAAGGGCGCCGCCAGCCTGACGATGCGCAAGGCCGTGTCGTCCAGCAGCGGCACGCCGCTGGAGCGCAGCACGCGCGCGCTTTCGATGCTGCCGTCGCGGCGGATGCCGACGTTGAGCACCACCCGGCCGCTGAGCCGGCGCCGGCGCACGTCGTCGGGGAAGTTCAGGTTGCCCACGCGCTCGGCCCGGTCCACCCATGCGCGCAGGTAGCCGGCGTAGGCGTATTCCTTCGTGCTGGCCGAAACGAACTTGCGCGAGGGGCGCTTGGCATACAGCGCCTGGCGTTCGGCAATTTCGGCCGACAGGCGCGCCATCTCGGCGGCCTGCTGGTCGCTTGCGTCGCTCCCGGGCGCGGCCTGGTTCAGGGCGCGAGGATGTTCGGGGGGCGACGGAATCGGGTCCTTGCCGCGCGGGCCGGCCACCACGCGCGTTTCGGGCGGCGGTGCGGCGGCGGCGACCTGTTCGGCGCGTTGTTCCGGGGCCAGCCCGGTGCGATCGGTCGGCACGCTGCCCGGCTGGCTGTCGCGCGGGCGTTGCGGCGCATCGCTGTTGCCGCCGCCCTGCTGGCTGGCTTCGGCGAGGAAGTCGGCTTCCTTCGGTGTCAGCGGCGTGCTGGTGCGGCTGAAGATCACGTCCAGCGTCGGCACCACCGGCGCGGCATCGTCGATGGCGAAGCCGACGCCGAGGATCAGCAGCCCGTGCACCAGCAGCGACAGCACCAGCGTGGCGCCGAGCCGTTCGTTCGATCCGATGCCGGGAGGACGTGTCGCCGCCGTGGCCATTGCCGGTCAGCCGGCCTCGATGGCGTCGAACAATTGGCCGGCGATGTTCAGGCCGAACTGCGCGTCCAGCTCGCGCACGCAGGTCGGGCTGGTGACGTTGACTTCGGTGAGGTAGTCGCCGATCACGTCCAACCCGACGAAGCGCATGCCGCGACGCTTCATTTCCGGTCCGACCTGGGCGGCGATCCAGCGGTCGCGCTCGCTGAGCGGGCGTCCTTCGCCGCGGCCGCCGGCGGCGAGATTGCCGCGGAATTCGTCGCCCTGCGGGATGCGTGCCAGCGCGTAGTCCACCGGCACGCCGTCGATCAGCAGGATGCGCTTGTCGCCGTCGCGGATCTCGGGGATGTAGCGCTGCGCCAACGCCAGGCTGCGGCCGCCGTGGGTGAGGGTTTCGAGGATGACGTTGAGGTTGGGGTCGCCGGTGCGGGCGCGGAAGATCGACTGCCCGCCCATCAGGTCCAGCGTCTTCAGCACCGCATCGCCATGCTGGTTGACGAAGGTCTTCAACTCGGCGGCATCGCGGCTCACCAGCGTCGGCGGGCAGCACTGCGGGAACAGCAGCGCGGCCAGCTTCTCGTTGAAGTCGCGCAGGCCCTGCGGGTCGTTGACGACCATCGCGCCGGCCTGCTGGGCCAATCCGAGGATGTGGGTATCGTGCAGGTACTCGGCATCGACCGGCGGGTCCTTTCGCATCAGCACCACCTGGCCGGGGCCGAAGGCATGTTCGGCAAAGTCGCCCAGCGCGTACCAGCCGGCCTTGTCGTCGCGCACGCCCAGCGGCGCGGTGACGGCAACGGCACGGCCGTCGCGCACCGACAGCCCGCCCGGGCGCACGTAGTGCAGGTGGTGGCCGCGCCGCTGGGCTTCCAGCAGCATGGCGAAGGTGGTGTCCTTGGCGATCTTGATGTGCGCGATGGGGTCCATCACGACGACGACATCCAGCGGCATGGTCCGGCCTTGGCAAAACGCGAGGAGGCGATGGTAGCCGAAGCCGCCGCCCGCCCGGGCCGGAAACGCCGGGACACTGCGATCCGGAATCGCGCAATAGTGGGAGATCCGTCGCACAATCCGTCCGGCGGATGCACGGCCGGTGCTGGCCGTTGCGTTGAATCCTTGCAGTGGCGGCGGGGCTGGGATATAGATTCGCAACGCACTGGTGCCGCGAACGAGAAGAGCGCCTACGCGCTCGGGGACATCTGAATGACTGACACGACGGCGCAAGCCGGTGGGCTGGCCGGGGATCTGGAAGGACTCCGGGTAATGGTGATCGACGACTCCAAGACCATCCGGCGCACGGCCGAAACCCTGCTCAAGCGAGAAGGCTGTGACGTGACCACCGCCAGCGACGGTTTCGAGGCGCTGGCCAAGATCGCCGATACCCAGCCGCAGATCATCTTCGTCGACATCATGATGCCGCGGCTGGATGGCTATCAGACCTGCGCGCTGATCAAGGGCAACCAGCTGTTCAAGGCCACGCCGGTGATCATGCTGTCCTCCAAGGACGGCCTGTTCGACAAGGCGCGCGGACGCATCGTCGGCTCGGAGCAGTACCTGACCAAGCCTTTCACGCGCGAGGAACTCCTCGGCGCGATCCACACCCACGTACAACACGCACACGCCTGACCGGGGGGTAAGGCACCATGGCTCGCATTCTGCTGATCGAGGATTCGCCCACCGACCGGGCCGTGTTCACCCAATGGCTCGAACGCGGCGGGCACGCCGTGACCGTGGCCGCCAATGCCGAGGACGGGCTCGACATCGCCAAGCGCGACAAGCCGGACCTGATCATGATGGACGTGGTGCTGCCGGGCATGAGCGGTTTCCAGGCCACGCGCGCACTGTCCCGGGACCTCGGCACCAAGGCCATCCCGGTGCTGATCGTCAGCACCAAGGGCATGGAAACCGACAAGGCCTGGGGCATTCGCCAGGGCGCGGCCGACTACGTGGTCAAGCCGCCGCGCGAAGACGACCTGCTTGCCCGCGTCAATCATCTGGTCGGCGCCGCCTGATGCGTTCGGCCTTCGACATCCTGGCCGATTACGAGCGGCGCAGCCTTGCCCACAAGGTCCAGCTGCCGGCGCGCGAGCTGTCCCCGGACATGTGGCGCGGGGTCGGTTATCGCATTGGTGATCGGCGGCTGGTGTCGGATTTCCGCGAGGTGGTCGAAATCGTGCCGATGCCGCCGGTCACGCCCGTGCCCGGCGCACAGCCGTGGTTGTTGGGCGTGGGCAACCTGCGCGGCAACCTGTTCCCGGTGGTGGACCTGAAGCTGTTCCTGCAGGGCGAACGCACCGAGTTCCAGGAAGGCCAGCGCGTGCTGATCATGCGCCAGCAGGGCGGCGACGTGGCCCTGACCATCGCCGAGCTCTACGGCCAGCGCGGCTTCATGCCCGGCCAGCGCATCGCGGCCGGAGACCTGGCATCGGGCCGGTTCGGCCATTTCGTCGAATACGGTTTCCACGGCGAGGACGGCCACGACTGGGCCGTGTTCTCGCTGTCCGTGCTGTCACGCACCCCTGAATTCCGCCAGGCCGCCGCTGCCTGAGCGTCCACGGCAACTCCATTCAAGCCCGAGGTCGAACCACGATGAGTACTGCACCCGATTCCTCCAAGGCCGGCAAACTCGGCGGCGCCGGGAGCGGTTTCTGGCTGGGATTGCTGCTGTTGTCGGTCGTGGTGTTCGGCGCCAACACCGGCGTGTCCACGTGGCAGGGCAACCGGCTGGCCGGCGCGGGTACCGGTGCGGCCGATCTGCAGGTGCTGTCCCAGCAGTTGGCCAACCAGGGCCGCGATGCGGTCACCGGCAACGCTTCGGCCTACAAGGCGTTCAAGGACACCAAGGGCAGGATCGATTCGACCGTCGCAGCCTTGCAGGACCGCTTCGGGCAGGAGCCGGGCGTTTCCGGCGCGCTGGCGCAGGTGGTCGCGACGTGGGCCCCGCTGGACAAGAGCGCGCAGCAGATCATCGCGGCCGAGCCGGCGGTGCTGGCACTGGCCGGCAACGCCGACCGTTTCTCCCGGCGCGTGCCTCAACTGCAGGCACAGTTGAACGAAGTGGTGCGTGCGATGTCCGGCAGCGGTGCGCCGTCCGGACAGGTGTACAGCGCGCTGCAGGAAGTGGTGGTGGCCGGCACGATGGCGCGGCGCATCGCCGAAATCCGCGCTGGCGGTAGCGGTGCGGCCATGTCCGGCGACGCGCTTGGCCGCGATGCGCTGGTGGTCGCCCGGGTGCTGGACGGCATGGACAAGGGCAATGCGGAGCTGGGCATCGCGCCGGTGCGCAACCCGGCCGCGCAGGCTTCGCTCGGCCAGGCGCGCGCGTTGTGGGAGCAGATGCAGAAGGATCTGGATGCGATCACCGGGTCGTCGAAGAACCTTTTCGCCGCTCAGGCGGCAGCCACCACGCTCACCGGCGGTTCAACGCGGATGCTCGATGACAGCAAGAAGCTGTTCGACGCGTTTTCCGCGTTCGGCTCGGCACGCGACACGCGCCTGTTCCCCAACTTCTGGATCGGCGTGGTATCCGGCGGCCTGCTGCTGGTGTCGATCATCAGCTTCGTCTGGAGTTCGGTGCGTTCGCGCCAGCGCGAACAGGACATCCGCTATCAGGCCCAGGTGGAATTCAACAGCCGCAACCAGCAGGCGATCATGCGGCTGCTGGACGAAATCAGCTCGCTCGGCGAAGGCGACCTGACGGTGAAGGCCTCGGTGACCGAGGACATGACCGGCGCCATCGCGGACGCCATCAACTACGCCGTGGACGAGCTGCGCAACCTGGTGACCACGATCAACGGCACTTCGGTGCAGGTGGCCGCTTCCGCCCAGGAGACGCAGGCCACCGCGATGCAGCTGGCCGAAGCGGCCGGCCACCAGTCCGACGAGATCAACAGCGCGTCCGAGCGCATCAACGAAATCGCCGCAAGCATCGAGCAGGTATCCAACAACTCCACCGAATCGGCCGACGTGGCACAGAAATCGGTGCAGATCGCCACCGAAGGCGCCGGCGTGGTGCGCGAGACCATCAAGGGCATGGACCAGATCCGCGACCAGATCCAGGAAACCTCCAAGCGCATCAAGCGGCTGGGCGAATCCTCCCAGGAGATTGGCTCGATCGTGGAGCTGATCAACGACATTTCCGAGCAGACCAACATTCTGGCGCTCAACGCGGCCGTGCAGGCGGCGTCGGCGGGCGAGGCCGGCCGCGGTTTTGCGGTGGTGGCCGATGAAGTGCAGCGGCTGGCCGAACGCACTTCCGGCGCGACCCGGCGCATCGAGGGCCTGGTGCAGACCATTCAGGCCGATACCAACGAGGCGGTCAGCTCGATGGAGCAGACCACGGCCGAAGTGGTGTCCGGCGCGCGTCTGGCCGAGGACGCCGGCACCGCGCTGACCGAAATCGAGCGTGTGTCCAATGCGTTGAACGACCTCATCAAGAACATCTCCCAGGCCGCACAGCAGCAGGCCGGCGCGGCCGCCGACATCACCCGCACGATGGGTGTCGTGCGGCGCATTGCCGCGCAGACCTCCAGCGGCGCCGGACAGACCTCCGAGTCGATCGGTCGCCTGGCGCAGCTGGCCACGGACCTGCAGCGTTCGGTCGCCGACTTCAAGTTGCCGGCCTGACGGATGCGGACGCAGGGGGACGGGACGATTCCGATGAAGCGAGCCAAGACATCCGACACCGGTTGCCGTGCACTGTGCGGCAGGGCCGCGATTGCCCGCGGAGGCCGTGCATGAGCGCGCTTCGTCATGCGATGAGCCATGCCGTGCTGGGCTGGGTCAAGCCCGAACTCGACGAGACCCTGCGCAAGGCGCGGGCCGAGATCGAGGCCCATGTCGAGGCTCCCGCCGAGGCGGGCCACATGGGGGCCTGTGCGGCCTACCTGCACCAGGTGCAAGGCACGCTGCGCATGGTCGAGCTGTACGCCCCGGCGATGGTCGCCGAGGAAATGGAACAGCTGGCGCAGGCATTGCAGCAAGCTGGCGTCGGCAATGTGGAGGACGCCGCCGCCACGCTGATGCGCGGCACGATGCTTCTCCCGGATTATCTGGAGCGCCTGCAGGACGGGCACCGCGACATCCCCATCGTGCTGCTGCCGTTGCTCAACGAAATCCGCGCCGCGCGCGGTGCTGCGGGGCTCAGCGAAAGCGCGTTGCTGGCCGCCGGGCTGGCCGACGACGGTCCGGAGCCGAGCGAAGAGGAAATCGAACACGCACGCGGCAGCCTGAGCGGGCGCAATCGCGCGTTGCTCGACAGCGTCGGCGGCGCGTTGAAGGAAGAACTGCTGCGCACCAAGGATGCGCTCGACCTGCATCTGCGCACCGGTGGCGACATCGGCGCGCTGAAGCCGCAACTGGATGCCTTGTCCAGCGCGGCCGACACGCTCGGCATGATGGGGCTGGGCATGGCGCGCAACGTCGTGCAGCAGCAGCGCGACGCCTTGGCCTCCATGATCGACGGCACGGCGCCGGCCGATGACGGCGCCTTGCTCGACATTGCCGGGGCCTTGCTCTACGTCGATGCGATGCTCGACGAACAGGTCGATCATCTCGGCGCTCCCGCCGAGACCGAGGACGGCGCAGGTGCCGTCGAAATGCGGCGCACGCTCGACGTGCTGTCGCAGGAGGCCATCGCCAACTTCGCCCGTGCCCGCGAGGATTTCGTCGCCTTCATCGAAACCGGCTGGGATCACGCGCGCCTGACCGAGGTGCCGGCGCTGCTCGGCGAGGTGGTCGGTGCGCTGCGCATGCTCGACTTGCCACAGGCCGCCGATTACCTGGAAGGCGTGCGCCGCTACATC
>Ga0194137_10001611_pt1 | contig 13755 bp, 12 predicted proteins | sample TARM_MetaG_T3_14_FD_134025 | JGI IMG/M metagenome (GOLD analysis project Ga0194137, IMG submission 134025) | Freshwater microbial communities from Pennsylvania, USA, analyzing microbe dynamics in response to fracking - TARM_MetaG_T3_14 (version 2) | ecosystem: Environmental > Aquatic >... | reverse complement strand
GTTTTGCTTTTAACTCAAGCTCGCTTGATAGTCACGTTCCTCTATCGCGTTAATGATCCATTCGTGTACCTCTGAATCTACCCAGCCTACCGAACGACCACCCAGTGAAATTGGTTTAGGAAACGCACCTGATTCGACATATTTGTAAATAGTTGATCTGGCCAGTCCCGTTTTTTCGATTACGTCATTCAGTCTAAGAATTCGCATGGCAATTTCTCCCGATTCGATTTCCTCAAAAGATGAGAGATGCCAGTAAGAAATGATGAATTTTGTTGGAAGTTGATGGACGCACTTAGTTATTTAATAGCCGATAAGCCGAAACAGTCTTATCCGTTGAATGCAAGGCGTTGCATATGAAATTTTCTGTTTCGATGTTTGCGAATCTGTGATGGTCTGATTTTATGATCTGTCAGCGTTGAGTGCCGTCGTTGTCAAAGCGCGGTGAGGACAGGCTTTAGGGAAAATTATGGTAAGCCAGTGCTTGTCTTTGTCGCTGATTCAGACTCAGGAAGGAGATAGGGTGCCTTACGGAATTGAGTATCAAAAATGACGTTAGACCAGAAACGCTAAAATCCCACACGAGTAAGATATAGGACTCTGATTAATAACACGAAGAAATAAATAAGCATACCTATTAAACACCTAGGTTAGCACTATAAAAACTCTACTTGCACACTAAAGTTTGGCTACAGCGTAGCTAGACTTGAAGGTAGGTTTTGGGTTAAATTGGGCTTTGGTTAGTGGTATGAGGTATCAGTAATGGCCCTATATTGGGAGTGGGAAAAAAGAAGGCCGCTTGGTCTGTCTGGTTTTAAGAATAGAGAAATGCTTTGGCTCTGGTGCCGTCTCGAACAAGATGGCTATAAATTTAATCAGGAGTTATTGGCTAACGCTAACATCCGCGCTAATCACATAATCGATCGTATTGAAGATGTAGAAACTGTTGGGCGTTTAGCTGAGTATCGCGACGAACTTTTTGCAAATAGACTGGAAGACGATGAGTTTTCCTGGATTAAAAAAGCTGGAGACAGATTAATTTATTGGATTCATGAAAGGTTATGGGCTCGGTCTTTGCTGGTTTCTCCTGCCGACACAAATTTTGATCAGTCTATATTGAAAAGGTTCGATCAAATTGTTCTGGCTTTTGATTTAAGTAAAGCCCCAATTTCAGTAAAAAAGGAGGCAATTAAAAATCTTCGGCGTGAATGGTCTCAATTAATCGAAATTGATCCTTATCTGACCTGGATTAAGGAGAAGGATGACAGTCAGTGCAGGTGGTTAGTTGACGAAATAAATAAAAGTGATCTTTATAGGTTTGTGCTACCGGATCTTGCTTTTCCTGTCGATAATCAGGATCGTCTTCTTCTTTTCGTAAACGCACTTGATAGATCGGGCTACGTTACAAAGCTTAAAGTATTATTTTTAAATGACCTAAAGAATAAGTGGGCGCGAAAGAAGAAGAAAGACGATGCTGAAAAGGTGCAATGTAATCTGAATGTTAACGCGATAACAAAAGAGGATATAAAGAAGTTAGCTGATGGGAGGGGGCTTAAGATGGGCGAGTATATAGACGCTATTGTAGCCGAAGATAAGGAAAGGGTGTTAGGTCAGTCTGAGCTTTGACGTAAAGTTTCAAGGTAATCAGCCCATGCTTGCATCATTCTAGTCCGTTCCTTTAATCGGGCGGATCGATTGTACGCAGCGGCTACTTGATCCCGCTGTTTGTGCGCCAACTGCAGCTCAATCACTTGATGGTCCCAGCCATGCTCGTGAAGTAACGTGGATGCGGTAGCACGAAAGCCGTGGCCAACCATTGTTTTTCCATCAAACCCCATCGATCTCAATGCGACATTGATAGTGTTTTCTGAGAGGGGGCGGCCGGCGCGGATGGATTCGAATACCAAATTTTTACCGCCTGTAATTGTGTGGAGCTCTTTCAGTACTGACACAGCCTGCCTCGGTAGAGGAACAATGTGATCCGGTACTTGACCGGCTCGTTTTGCTTTGAGCGTGCCTTTCATCCGTTTTCCCGGGATAACCCAGGTGGCGGATTTGAGATCTATCTCCGTCCACTCAGCATTGCGGAGTTCGCCAGGGCGCAAGAAGAGCATAGGGGCTAGCTTCAGTGCTGCTCTGGTGGAGGCATGGCCACCGTAGGCCTCAATGGCCTTCAACAGAGAACCGAGTTCGGTCTGTGTTGTAATCGCAGCTCTATTCTTCGTGGGAACGGTCTTGAGTAGACCCTGCAGAGCTGACGTGGGATCTGTTTCTGCTCGGCCTTCGGCCACGGCGTACCGGTAGATCTCACCAATGCGCTGACGGATCCGGTGCGCGGTTTCGTGTTTACCCTGGTTCTCGATTTCGCGAAGTGTTTCCATAACCTTGGCAGGCTTGATGTCTGCGATAGGCAAGTGGCCAAGTTTAGGGAAGGCCCAGGTTTCCAGCCTTCTGCGTGCAACTCGCAAGGTGCCTTCGGAGAGCTCGCCTTTTTTTAGCTTCAGCCATTCCTCGGCGACGAGTTTGAAGGTGTCGCTTTTTTCCTGCTCAGTGGCTTTTTGTTGCTTTTTGACCTCATTGGGGTCTACGTCGTCAGCGATTAGCGCTCGTGCCTCAGAGCGTCTCTGACGGGCAAGTTTCAACGAAACGTCTGGGTATACCCCCAAGGCCAGCGTTTTTTCTTTGCCGCCGAACCGGTACTTCATGCGCCAGTACTTGCCCGACGGCTGGATATCCAGGTACATACCTGCGCCATCTGAGAGTTTGGTGCGCTTGCCGTACTTATCAAAGCTGGCAGATTTGATCTGTCTGTCGGTCAGCTTGTCCGTCGCCATTGGGGGTGTCCTGCAGCGGTTGGGGGTATAAATCTTACTATAGCGGGGTGCATTTCAGTTTTCACCCCCAGATGTACCCCCATAAGTCGTGGCTGAGCATGGATGTCAATGGATGCTGATGGACTAACGGTAAGGTTAAAATCCTTTAAAAACGGTAGGTTGTGGAACTGGGTGGATCTTGGTGGAAGGCTGGCTGGTACCCCCGGCAGGACTCGAACCTGCTACCTTCCCCTTAGGAGGGGGACGCTCTATCCAGATGAGCTACGGGGGCATTCTCTCGAGAAGGGCGGTATGATAGCGGGCTGAGCCCTATGGCTCAAGGTGCAACCCTGTTTCGGTGAATTTCGTGGAGTCCGTCTTGGCTGAAGCTTACTCGTTGAGCGTGATTATCCCGGTCTGGATGGAGGCTGGAAGCGTTACCGCCACGCTCCGGGCATTGCGGCCGATTCGCGCCCACGGCCATGAAGTGATCGTGGTGGATGGGGGCAGCACGGATGGCACTGGCGATCTGGCGCGGCCGCTTTGTGATCGGGTGGTGAGCTCTGAAAAGGGGCGGGCTGTTCAGATGAACGCCGGAGCGGCAGTGGCCAGAGGCGAGCTGCTGCTTTTTCTCCATGCGGATACGCGCCTGCCGCATAATGCCCTGGATCATCTTGCCGGGTTTTTTCGCTCACGCCGTGCCTGGGGCCGGTTTGATGTGCGTCTCAGTGGCCAGCGGCCGGTCTTCCGGATGATTGCCTGGTTTATGAATCAGCGTTCCCGCCTGACCGGCATCTGCACCGGTGATCAGGCGATGTTCGTGCGCCGGGATGTGTTCGAGGCGTTGGCCGGTTTCCACCCCATGCCGTTAATGGAAGACGTGGAATTTTCACGTCGTCTTTGCCTGGTGTCCCGTCCCTTCTGTATAAATGAGCCTGTCGTTACCGATAGCCGCCGGTGGGAAAAGTACGGTACCTGGCGGACGATTTTCCTGATGTGGCAGCTGCGCTGGCGGTATTGGCGCGGTCAATCGCCGGAGTCTCTGGCCCAAATCTACCGATCGGATGTCCGCAATGTCTCAAAGTAACGCGCCCTCGGCGGTATTTCTCCAGTTTGCCAAGTGGCCGGAAGCCGGCCGGGTCAAGACCCGGTTGATTCCGGAATTGGGCGTGGCTGGTGCGCTTGACGCCCATATAAGGCTCACACTGGCGGTGCTGGACAACCTGTGCGCTACCGGTTATCCCGTGGAATTCTGGTGGGACCGGCTGGTGGATGATTACCCCGCGGAAGCGGCCTCGATTCTTGAAGAGGTGGATGGGGCGGGGCTGTTCCAGGGGGTGCAGCAGGGCGATTCACTCGGGGACCGAATGTTTGCGGCACTCAGCCAGTCTCTTGGCGACTATGACCGTGCCCTGATCGTTGGCAGCGACTGCCCATCGGTTGACCCGGATTATGCCCGTCAGGCGGTGGCCTGTCTGGCCGATCATGATGTTGTGCTCGGGCCGTCCGACGACGGTGGTTACGTCCTTATTGGCGCCTCACGGGTGGTGGAGGGAATGCTGGATAACGTTGCCTGGGGGACGCCGGACGTTCTGGCCCAGACCTGCGAGCGGCTTGATGCCGCGGGGCTCAGCTATTGCCTGCTGGAGCCCCGCTGGGATGTGGACGAGCCCGAGGACTGGGCTCGTTTTCTGCGCCTTTGCTGAGCGTGTCAGCTGGCGGGCACAGGTGGTAGTTCGGTCAGCTTGCCAAGGGCCCTGTCTGCCTGCAGTCCATCGCCTCCGGTCACTACCCGAAGTACCTGGTCCCGCTCCAGCACGGCCTTACGGAAAGTGTCCAGTAATTCCTGTCGGCTGACGTTCTTCACGGCTTCGGCCAATTGCTCTCTCGAGTTGAAGTTTTCTGCACCGCGATCAATTTCCTGCCAGTAACGGCTGGAGATCTCCCCCAGTTGCCGTTCTTTCTCCAACAACTTGCTGACGACTGCCTGCTTCTCCCGTGCCAGTCGTTTCCCGGTCAGCCCGGCCAGGTTTTTCTCGAATCCGTTGGCAAATTCCCGAACCGCCTGGTCAATTTCGGTATACGACGCCGAGGGTGACTGAACCACAAATCCCAATGCCGGGGTTTCCAGCATTTCAAAGGGCGTCGCGTAGACGATGTAGCCAAGCTGACGGTTGGTGCGGATTTCCTCATAAAAAGGGCTGCTGAGGATCTGGGCCAGCAGGCGGAAGCGGGCGCGCTCCTCGAAGCTGGTGTTGTCGCCCTGCATATAGAGGGTGTAACCGGTATCCGGGTGATCGACCTTGAGCGATACCTCGGTTTGTTGATCCGGCAACTGGCGCACCTGGCTGCGATCAACCTGTGTGTTTTCGCTGTTTCGGAGCACGATGGCATTGATCTGCCGGGCCAGGTTGAGGGCAGAGGCCTCGGTCAGGTTGCCGTGGGCCATCATCACCGGATCCACCTGTGAGAACGCTTGCTCAGAGAAGGACAGCAGCTCATCAAAGGTGACTTCCCGTGCAGCCCTGAGCTTGGCGCCAGTACTCCAGGCACCTTCAATCAGTGCGGTCTGAACAAACTCGGAGGTCTGCTCCACCGGGCGGTCCTTGGCCTTGTTCTGCAGGCTGTCAATCAGGTTCTGCCGGGCAATATCGAAGCGCTGCCGGGTCAGTTCGGGGGCGGCCACCTGAAGCAGAATCCGGTTCATCAGGGTGTGCAGTTTATCATCGTAACCGCCAACGCGAACGGTGATCCCCCGCAGATGCGGGTAAACACTGTAATCCAGGCCGGCCAGGCTGGCGGCGTAGGCCCAGGCATTGAGGTTGGCGTTGATGGAGTCTACCAACAACTGGGTCAGGACGTGGCCGCGCGCCGATGCCGTGGCGGCGGGTGTCCTCAAACTCAGAAAGACGTTGGCTTTGGGGGTATCAAACCGCGTGTCCCGGGCGAACCAGATGTCCATGCCGCTCAGTGAGCCGAGCATCATGGGCTGCTCCATGGTTTTGCCTGGCACCAGTTGGAGGTCCTCGGGCACGAAGGGGTTGGCCGGTGGCAGGCTTAGCTGGCTGGCCAGCTCCGGAAGGCTGGTCTCCGCCAATGTTTGCGGAGTCAGCGGTTCTCTGGTCCAGGCCGCCTCGTACCAGTCGGTGATGTTCGGGTTTTTCAGCTCCGGTTCCGGCGCCAGGACGAACACCAGCACGTTATCGGGCGTCAGCCGGCCCAGAATCCTGCGGTACTGTTCCGGCGCGTAGCGCTCAACCAGCCAGGGGGCACGCAGCAGGTCTTCCGGAGGGTAGTCCAGAAGCTGGCTGGAAAGGCGCATCGCCTCATGCAGCGGGCTGCCCTGTTCCCGGAACCGGAAATCGATGCGGGCCAGGTTCTGCATCTCCAGGAAGCGTCGCTCACTGATACCTTTCTGGCGAATTTGTTCGATGTAATCAAACACCAGTGGCAGGATGTCCCCATGGCGACTGAGCCCTTTGGGCGTCAGGGCAATTTCGATCTCCAGGGTGGCATTGTCGCCGGTATCCATGCCGAGACCGGCGGACAGGCTCTCGGCGAGGCCGGCCCGTTTTAGTACGTCAAACAGGCTTCCGGGACCCTCGTGGCCCAGCAGGTTGGCGACGTAACTGGCCGGCTTGGTGCGGTAATTGTCTTCCTGAGAGGGGATGGGGAAGGTGAGCGTCAGGCTTCGCACATCCTTGATGGCATCCGCGGTTACCTTGGCCGGCAGCGTCTCCTGATCGAGGAGACCGGCCTTATGGCGCTTGGGCTCCAGGTTGCGGTTCTCGATGGCGTCAAACCGTCCCCGAACCATGGCCTCGAGGTCGTCCAGGGTTTGCGGCCCATAAACCGCCAGGGACATCAGGTTGGCGGAATAGTGCTGCTTCCAGAACTCGATAAGGTCCGGCCGCAGTGGATTGTCGTCAGTATTCTCCAGAGTGCTCAGGTTACCAACCGCAAACTGGCTGAAAGCATGGTCCGGGTTACTGGCGGCCTTTTTTACCGAATAGAACCTGCGGCCATCGTCTTTCTGTTTGGAACTGAATTCCGAGTGGACGGCGTTTCGCTCCCGGTCGACCAGTTCGGCGGTGAACAGCGGCGCCGCAAATTGCTGGGCGAAGCGGTCCAGCGCCGGCGCGAGGAACTCGGCCTGAACATCGAAGAAGTAGTTGGTGTCCTGGAACGCCGTGAAGGCATTGTGCTGGCCACCATGGCTTTTAATGAACTGCTGGTATTCGCCGGGATCCGGGTACTTTTCGGTCCCCAGAAACAGCATGTGTTCCAGAAAGTGGGCGAGCCCTTCGCGATCCTGGGGATCGTCCCCGCTACCAACAGCGACATTCATTGAGGCGGCCGCTTTGTCTGCCTCCTTGTCCGATACCAGGATTACCTTCAGACCATTGTCCAGCTCGATGAACCGGTACTGGTTATCGTCGTTGGGGCTCTTCTCCGGAATCTGTGCAGCAAGGGCGAGTGTGCTGAACAGCAGGAATGTGAGCAGGGCAAACAGGCGTGTCAGTTGACTTGGCATTGGGGTCTTCCTGGTGATGCGGGTGCTCATAGGCTCTCTGTTCCCGGTGAATTGGCTTGGCGTTTGTTCAGTGCATCAGGGCTTTGCGAGTGCTTTCCGGTTGCTTGTCAAGGGTTTTACGGGCGAGATCGGCGGCCTTCTCACCGTCCAGCTGGCCGGATGCAATCCGCTCGAGGACCGTGGCCATGATGGCGACGGACTGGCGGTAATCGGAGAATTCCGCCTGGAAGGCATGATCAATGGCCTCGTAAACCGCCTGGATTTTCTGCTCGCGGGAGCCGGCGTCTTCGGCCGTATCGTTGATGGCCTTCAGGCAGGCCCGGGCGATGGAAATGTAGCGTTCCGCGTTGGGATTATCGTTCTGCATGATCGGGATTCCGGAGGTCGTTTGTCCTGTGAAAGGGAGAGATGCCAAAAGGCGCCATTAGTTCCCGATTATGTCATTGCTGGTGAGGTGTTTCATTGCTTTGTGGTAATCCTGCATTTGAACAGGCAGGCGGTCATTCCTGTGCTAGTCTCAAGATCATTGTGTCGATGATCGGGACAGTCCCGGGGCCGGTCGTGTACGGAAAATTTAGAGTAATGGCTCTATTAAAAACAAAGGCTTACAGAGTAAATGCTCTAAAAAAGTTGGATACATGAAGGATGCAATTAAGTACAATGCCGGGGTTTCCGGATTCCTCTTAGACTTTAGTCGAATAGGGCCGGCATGGATAGACAACAAATGAGCAACAAGCAGGGTGGAAGATCAATGAACTATTTCCTGACCGGTGGCACCGGATTTATTGGCCGTTTTCTGGTAGAGAAGCTGCTGGCGCGGGGCGGTACGGTCTACGTGCTGGTCCGTGAGCAATCCCGGGACAAGCTGGACCAATTGCGAGAGCGCTGGGGCGCGGATGAAGCCCAGGTGCAAGCCGTGGTTGGTGACCTCACCAGCGAGAACCTGGGCATCGATGCGAAAACACTCAAGGCCCTGAAGGGAAAGATTGACCATTTCTTCCACCTCGCCGCTGTCTACGACATGGGTGCAGACGAAGAGGCACAGAAGGCGACGAACATCGAAGGTACCCGGGCTGCGCTTAATGCCGCCGAGGCCATGGATGCCAAACACTTCCATCATGTGTCCTCCATCGCCGCCGCGGGCCTGTTCAAAGGCATATTCCGGGAGGACATGTTCGAGGAAGCGGAGAAGCTGGATCATCCGTATCTGCGTACCAAGCACGAATCAGAGAAGGTTGTGCGCGATGAGTGTAAGGTGCCGTTTCGCATCTACCGTCCCGGCATGGTCATCGGTCATTCCGCCACCGGCGAAATGGACAAGGTGGATGGGCCCTATTATTTCTTCAAGATGATTCAGAAAATCCGCCACGCCTTGCCCCAGTGGGTTCCGACCATTGGCATTGAAGGCGGGCGTCTGAACATTGTGCCGGTGGATTTCGTGGTCAACGCCATGGACCACATTGCCCACCTCGAAGGCGAAGACGGCAAGTGTTTTCACCTGGTGGATCCGGATCCCTACAAGGTTGGCGAGATACTCAACATCTTCAGCGAAGCGGGCCACGCGCCCAAGATGGGCATGCGTATTGATTCCCGCATGTTCGGGTTTATTCCCCCGTTCATTCGCCAGAGCCTGAAAAACCTGCCGCCGGTCAAGCGGCTGACGTCCGCAGTGCTGGACGACATGGGGATTCCGCCTTCGGTAATGTCGTTCATCAACTATCCGACCCGGTTCGACGCTCGTGAAACCGCACGCGTGCTCAAGGATACCGGCATCGAAGTTCCCCGCCTCACGGATTACGCGACCGTCATCTGGGATTACTGGGAACGCAACCTGGATCCGGACCTGTTCAAGGACCGTACGCTGCGGGGAACCGTTGAAGGTCGGGTCTGTGTGGTTACCGGCGCCACCTCCGGTATTGGTCTGGCAACCGCCCAGAAACTGGCGGATGCCGGTGCCATTCTGGTGATCGGTGCCCGTAAACGGGAGCGCCTGAAGGAAGTAACCGCCGAGCTGGAGTCCCGGGGAGCCAGTGTGCATCCGTACCCGTGTGATTTCTCGGATATGGAAGCCTGCGACGAGTTTGTCAAAACCGTGCTGGATAACCATGGTCACGTGGATGTGCTGGTCAACAATGCCGGCCGCTCCATTCGCCGGTCACTGGACCTTTCCTTCGACCGGTTCCACGATTTTGAGCGCACCATGCAGCTGAACTATTTTGGCTCTGTGCGTCTGATCATGGGTTTTGCGCCGAAGATGCTGGAGCGTCGACGCGGCCACGTGGTGAATATTTCGTCCATCGGCGTACTGACCAATGCGCCCAGGTTTTCAGCCTACGTGGCCTCCAAGTCTGCGCTGGATGCGTTCAGCCGTTGTGCCGCGTCTGAGTGGTCTGATCGCAATGTCACCTTCACCACCATTAACATGCCGTTGGTGAAGACCCCGATGATCGCACCGACCAAGATCTATGATTCGGTGCCAACGCTGACGCCGGATGAAGCTGCGGCCATGGTAGCCGATGCCATTGTCTACCGGCCGAAGCGTATCGCGACTCGCCTTGGTATTTTTGCCCAGGTACTGCACGCGCTGGCGCCGAAGATGGGTGAGATTGTGATGAACACCGGCTACCGGATGTTCCCGGATTCGCCGTCGGCTGCGGGCAGCAAGTCCGGCGAGCGCCCCCGGGTGTCTTCCGAGCAGGTTGCTTTTGCAGCCATTATGCGGGGCATCTACTGGTAACAGGGTGCGCCTGGAAACGAAAAAACCCGCTTCGGCGGGTTTTTTTGTAACGGTTACTCGGTGGCTTCCGGAATCAGCGGAGGCGGAAAGCCGCCCAGCTCCTTCCAGCGATTCACGATGCCGCAAAACAGGTCGGCCGTCTTTTCGGCGTCGTAGGCGGCGGAGTGTGCTTCCTTGTTGTTGAATGGAATGCCGGCGAGCTTGCAGGCCTGGGCGAGCACGGTATGGCCATAGGCAAGTCCGGCCAGTGTTGCCGTATCGAAGGTGGAAAACGGGTGAAACGGATTGCGCCGGATGTCGGAACGCAGGGCCGCCGCGAAAATGAAGTTGTGATCAAAGGTGGCGTTGTGACCAACCAGCACCGCCCGCTTGCAGTCGTGATTCTTGACGGCTTTACGGATCGGGCTGAAGATTTCACTCAGGCCTTCCCGCTCAGGCACGGCCTCCCGTTCAGGGTTCCAGGGATCGATGCCGGTGAAGTCCAGGGCCGATTGCTCCAGATTGGCACCCTCGAACGGGTCAATCTGCTGGACATGGGTTTCGGCGCGCCGCAACCAGCCATCGTCATCCATGGTCAGGATAACGGCTGCCACCTCCAGCAAGGCGTCGCGCTCGGGGTTGAATCCAGCGGTTTCCACATCGACGACAACAGGTAGGAAGCCCCGGAAACGGCGGGACATGGGGTGTGGTGGTGTATTTTCGTCAGTCACTCAAGCTCCGGTCTTGGCCGTATGTGAGAAGGGTTCAATCGGTTTTACGCCAGCCGCCAGTTAACGGTTTCACCGGCCTTGAGAGGCACGATGGTTCCGTCGGACAGTGGCAGCTGGGCAGGCATTGTCCAGGGTTCGCGCACCAGGGTAAGGGTATCGGTGTTGCGTGGCAGACCATAGAAATCGGCACCGTTAAAGCTTGCAAACGCTTCCAGCTTGTCCAGGATCCCCAGTTCTTCAAAAATGTCCGCATACAGGCTGATGGCGCCGTAGGCCGAGAAACAGCCGGCACAACCACAGGCCGCTTCTTTGCGGTCCCTGGCGTGTGGCGCCGAATCCGTGCCCAGGAAGAAGCGTTTGTCACCGCTGGCCACAGCGTCGCGCAGGGCCTGTTGGTGCCGGTTACGCTTGAGAATGGGCAGGCAGTAAAGGTGCGGACGGATGCCGCCCACCAGCATGTGGTTGCGGTTGTACATCAGGTGCTGGGGGGTGAGGGTGGCGCCGAGGTTCCCGCCGCTGTGCTGCCGGACGAACTCCGCCGAATCCGCCGTGGTGATGTGTTCCAGGACGACTTTCAGGGTCGGGAATGCCTCCAGCACCGGGGCCAGCACCCGCTCCAGGAACACCTTCTCGCGATCGAAGATGTCGATATCGGCATCGGTTACCTCACCGTGCACCAGAAGCAACATACCGCACTCGGCCATGGCTTCCAGAACCGGGTAGATGTTGCGGATCTCTTTGACGCCCGAGTCGGAGTTGGTGGTGGCCCCGGCGGGATAGAGTTTGGCAGCCACAACACCGGCGGCTCTGGCCTCACGAATGGTCTCCGGTGTGGTGCTTTCAGTCAGGTAAAGCGTCATCAGTGGCTCGAAGCTGCTGTCACCCGCTGCGGTCAGGATCCGGTTCCGGTAGGCGTTCGCGTCCGCAGCAGTGGTTACCGGTGGTACAAGGTTGGGCATGATTATCGCACGCCCAAAGCACGCTGCTGTGGCAGGTACGACGTCCTTCAGGACATCACCGTCCCGAACGTGCAGGTGCCAGTCATCGGGGCGGGTGAGAGTAAGCTGGTCATTCATGGCAATTATCCGCAATACCTTAGGCTGGGCCGGGCTGAAATTTGGCGAATTATACCAGAAGGTCTCAGCGATTGTTTTCCGCCGGGGGCTAAAGAAATATGAACCGGGGCCGTTAAACACTCAGAGCCCGTTAACTCCCTGATACCGATGGCAACCGATATGGGATTTCGCCCCTTCAACAAATCGATGACTGTGCTGGCTGCTTGCTTTTTCGGCGTGCTTTTGCCGGCCAAAGGGTTGCCTGCAAGCTATGGTGCTGGCATTGAAAACAGCCAGTGGTACCTTGCCGAATCCGTTTTCGAGTGCCGTCTCGTGCACGAAGTGCCGGGTTACGGGCGGGCGGTGTTCTACCATCGCGCCGGTGAAAACCTGTCGTTCTTTCTGGAATCCGAATCGCCGCTGATGCAACCGGGGCGGGGCCGCCTGGTGGTTGAGGCGCCATCCTGGCGCCCGGGCGTGGCACCCCGGCCCCTGGGCACAGTGCAGATCTCGGACGGCCGTCGCCAGGTGTGACCGGACACCCGCCAGGCCTTCGTTGTGGCCCGCGGCCTGCTTGACGGGATGCGCCCCACGGTGACCCGTGAATCCTGGTTTGATGGTCGTCCGGTACGAGTGCAAGTCTCCAATATTAATTTTGCCGGTGAGTATCAGCGTTATCGGAACTGCACCAATAACCTGTTACCGGTTAATTTCGACCAGATCCGTCGATCCCGTATTCCGTTTGCCAGCGGCAGCACCCGACTCTCGGAGGCCGACAGGAAGTTGCTGGATAATATCGTGACCTACGTGAATGCGGATTCAACGGTCGAGCGCATTTTTGTCGATGGCCACAGCGACAGCATTGGAAGCCGGATCGACAACCGGGCGCTCTCGGAAGATCGGGCCAATGTGGTGGCGGACTACCTCAAGGCCGGTGGCATTGAGGAAAGCATGATTACCGTCAGGGCCCATGGCGACCAGTATCCGGTATCAAACCGTCCCGCCGATAACCGGAGAACCAACATTCGCCTGGAGCGGGCCGGTGATCGGCCGGAACTCCAGCAGGCCAATGGCTATGGCGGGGACCCGCTGGGCTAGGAGTCTGCGCGGCAGAAGTGTTTTGAGCAAACACCTCTGCCGCGCAGAATAATGATTGGGCCCGATAACGCACCCGCAATATCCAACCGGATAAGGTCGCGATTTTCCACTCAGGCAACCAAGATGGTTAGAAGGGACTTCGCGATCGTGTACCGATAGCCCAGCACGCCTAATATTTCTTTCAAATCGCCTATGTCAGCCTCATCAGTGAACTCATCCGCCTGAGATTGAGCGACAGACAGACCAGATCCCATTCACCCTGTACGGCGTTGAGGCCCCGCAGACTGAACTGTCGGAAGCCCAGAACATGCTTGATCCAGCCGTTGACCGCCTCGACCAGATGCTTGCGCTGAGCGTAAACCGATCGTCCGATTGCCGTGGCCAGCTTCCCCGCCATCCGGGCGGTGGCCGGATAACGGCTCGCGTCTATTTCTACACTCTTCTTGCCCTCCCGGCGCAGCGAGACATAGCCGTCGATACTTTTGTCTTCCAGGGTCTGTAGATCTTCTTCTTTACGGTAACCCGCGTCAGCTAGGCACTGAGCCGGGTAGGTTTCCAGAGTGTCTTTTGCCTGTTCCAGCAGTGGTATCAGACAGCCATTGTCGCTGGGATTATTGCCCAGGTGGTTGGCGACAATCAGCTGGAATTCACCATCCACGGCCAACTGGCCGTTGTAGCATTGCTGGAAGCCATCCGCCGTTTTCATAATCCGGCTTTGCGGATCGGTAAAATTGCTCTGATCCTTGTCATCCGGCACGCCGTAATCCCGCTTGAAGTTTGGGCCCCCGCGAGGTGAGCGCCGATCGTCGTC
>Ga0194137_10001610_pt1 | contig 13759 bp, 12 predicted proteins | sample TARM_MetaG_T3_14_FD_134025 | JGI IMG/M metagenome (GOLD analysis project Ga0194137, IMG submission 134025) | Freshwater microbial communities from Pennsylvania, USA, analyzing microbe dynamics in response to fracking - TARM_MetaG_T3_14 (version 2) | ecosystem: Environmental > Aquatic >... | reverse complement strand
TCGATAGTACGGTCACCGCACGCGTGCCCATTTTTATCGGACGTGATAATCGCTACTTTAACGATACATTCCAAGCCATACCCAAAAATGGCTATACAAAACTTTTTGAAGCTTTATTGGATCACCCTAATATTACGGTTGAACTCCAAAAAGATTTTTTAAATGAAGTGTGTTGGCGTGAAAATCGTATTGGCGTTAGAAATGATTTTACATGTAAGGTTCTTTATACAGGAGCTGTTGATGCACTCTTTGATTATTGTTTCGATGAATTGCCATACCGCACAACAGAGATGGTATTTGAAACGATTGATCAAGCCTATTTTCAAGAGGCTGCAACGATAAATTACCCCAATGATCATGACTATACTCGCATCACAGAATTCAAGCATATTCATCCTACCCTAAGCCCAAAAACAACCATTTTAAAAGAGTATCCCAAAGAGCATCGTAAAGAGATAACCGTTCCGTATTATCCTATTTTTAACGATAAAAATCAGGCACAATATACACAATACATGCAAAAAGCACAGCACTTCTCCAACCTTACACTCATAGGAAGGCTTGCGGAGTATCGCTATTACGATATGGACGACATCGTTCTTCATGCATTAAATACCGTAGGCAACGTATGAAGTATTTTGAGCATGCTTTGATCGAGCAAACGTTTCATCGTTATCTTGAAAATCCAGCAATTCAGATTGTCTCTTTCGACATCTTTGACACACTCTTTTTTCGAACGTGTGGTACGCCCTCAATGGTTTTTGAAATTATGGGAGCGCATGAAGAAGTACGCGCATGGTTTGATACGCCCTCCTCTTTTGCGCATTATCGACGTACTACGGAGCGCACGCTCAAAGCAGGCGGCAAAGAGGTCAGCCTTGCGGAGATTTACGACGCTCTTCCAATTCCTTTACAGCAAAAAAGCCGTTTTTTAGAGATAGAACTCCAAACAGAACGTGATGTTTTGGTGCTCAATCCTCAACTCGAACGATGGATTGACATGGCACATTCAGCAAGCAAGCAGATTATTTTAATCTCCGATATGTACCTTAGCACGCAAGAAATCACATCCATTGCCCTGTCTCAACTTAAAAACCTCCACAAAATCTCCCACATCTACGTTTCGTGTGAACAGCAAAAAAGCAAAGCAACAGGAGAGCTTTTTTTACATGTAATGGATGATTTAAATATAAAAGCATCACAGCTTTTACACATTGGGGACAACCCAAATGCCGATATTTCCATAGCGAAAAGCTTTGGCATAGCAACACTTTACTATGGGTTAGAGAGCAATGAAAAAGAGGCGATGCACCATGAAGCGCTCTATCTCAAAGAAGTTTTACCCCACGGCAATCATCTACGCACGCTGAGCCTTCTGTGCAATCCCTATGACACTGCCCTAGAGCGATTTTACTTCAGACTAGGCGCTTCTATTTTTGCTCCGATTATAGGAGAATTTAGTCATTGGCTTTTGGCGTGTTCACACCAGTTTGGACTGGACAAGCTCTTATTTCTTATGCGAGAAGGTGCCATCTTTCAACACTATTTTCAAAAGCTCTATCCGCATATCGCAACAGATCGTGTGTATGCTTCTCGAAGATCCACCCAATTTCTCACGCTCATGCCAGACGATATTGGCAGTCTAAAGCCAGATACATTTAAAGGGCTCACGCTTAAAGATCTTTACGAAAACTTTTTTATCCCGTTTGAGACGAGCGCTCTGAAAGCTTATGGCGATCTTTCCTATGAGATGCTTCCAATCCTACGAGTAGAAGGAAAACCTCTTTTAGAGCATGTTCAAGAGGAGCTAAATGCAAACAAAAAGAGGATCAGTGATGCGTTTGGGGCGCAAAAAAAGCTCTTGTGTGCTTACCTTGACACGTTACATGTAAACACTTCATCCGCCTTGATTGATTTTGGTGGAGGCGGAAGTGTTTTAAAAAATTTACACCCTTTATTGTCCCCTAAAACAAAACCGCATACTTCGATTCTTTTTTATCAAAGTGTACGCGGTTACCAAAATTTAAATCACCAGCATACACTCTCCTTTTTACCACACAACGCCAAAACAGCTCATGCCTTAGAGTGCATTGCGCGAACACCCGATTTTATTGAAATACTGCTCAATGGCGAGTATCCAACGACCGTAGGATATACAAAGAGTTCTGCTCAAACGGAGCACTTAGCGTGCAACGATCTCTCTATGAAAACCATCCAAAATGCTTTACATGCAGGCATTGAGAGCTTTTTTAGCCTTGCTCGCGACTATGCCCTTCCTTCCAAAACCTTTTCAAGAGAGCATTTAGCACTGATGCTTTCACGCCTCATTGAGCTTCCAACACACGAAGAGGTTAAATTTTTGGGAGCTTTGGAGTACGATGAAGGCAGAGGAAGTAGTCACAGCTATACGATTATTCAACCTGAGCAGATTGCACAGGTTAAACGCCAAGGAGAAGAGGTCTTTTACAAACACTTTTTAGCCAATCCCTCACACATGAAACAGCACTGTATTTGGCCACAAGGTGTTCTTACCACCATCAATCAAAACTTTCTTCTACCCTTTTATGGCACGAACACACATCCCAATCAAAAAGTCATTGACACCCTTTTAGAAAAATTGGATGCTTTAAAACCAAAAAAAATCATGATTTATGGAGCAGGTGATCTGTTTAAAGAGCTTCTTCCTTTTTTACATGTAAGAGATATTCACATTGAAGCGGTGATAGACTCACGTGCAGAAATTCAACCGTTTATCTCTGAAGATTTTCGTGTACTCTCCTTGGAAGAGGCGTTGCGCAACAAAAAAGAAGCTGTCATTGTAATTGCCAGTGGCGTTTATGGGCAAAGCATCCAAAAGAAAATTGAAGATTTTAGCAAGGCAACCGCCAAACAGATTGTAGTTGTGACATCATAAATCAAAGCTGTAAATCTGACGCTCTTCTATACCGATCTGTTCTATTAAATAGGTTCGTACTTCACTTTCTCTTCCCAAAAGACTAATCAGGATCGTATCATAGTCGATTTCGCGGTAAGAGAGCGGGTGAAAAACATGCGTTTTATTAATCGCCTTAGCATCAAGGTCAAAAATGCACACTAAGCTAGGTCCTAAAAAAGAGGCTATAAGCTTTCCCGTACCACCGTATCCGTAAACTGCAATTTTTGAGTATTTGCTTTTGAGTGTTTCAAGTTGTGAGACAATTTTCCCCAGAGCGATAGAAACGCACATGTACGAGGAAGAGTCTATTTGCGCATCTCGCAAACATTGATACGCTTCGTGCTCATAAATAGCATTGCATGTCTTCATATACTGCGATGTCACATAAAGCTCATCCAAATAACCTCTTGGAACATCTTGCGTATGGATACCTCCCAATAAAAAATTAATAACCGGTATCTCTAATTTTACATAAGAATGCCCCGCGTGATACAACTTCAAAATCAAATCAAGATCAGCGTTAATTTTAAATAAAGTATTAAATCGATAATGCTTTACTAACGCTGTTTTAAAAAAAATAGCTTGATGGCAACATGGCATACGTTTGAAGTACAACGCTAAATCCAATGGAGGTTGATAGACAAAACCGTGGCATTTTTCATTGCCAACATTAATCCCGCCATACACCATAGCTATATCGTTTTGAAATGCCTTTGCGCACGTATGAATCGTCTCTTGCGTCGTAAATATATCTCCAGCATTGATAAAATTGATCCACGCTCCCGTTGCTTTCATAACGCCTTTGTTCATCGCATCGTAGATTCCGTTATCGGGTTCACTGACCCAATAGGCTAAATATTTTTCATATTTTTTAATAATCGCTACCGTTTCATCCGTTGAACCACCGTCAATGATGATGTATTCTACCAACGGATAATCTTGCGCTATAACGCTTTGAATCGTTTGCTCAAGAAGTTCCTCAGCATTGTATGTGACCGTTACTACCGTAATTTTTGGCAATGTGCTCATACAGAAAGTCTTATAATCTTTTCTTGGTTTACATGTAACGTTTGGGTAAGATAGTGTTCTATTTCCTCTTCTCTGCCCAAAACGGAAATAATGATTTTATCAAACGGTATATTTGAAAGATTGGAAGGGTTGTATACGCCTCCTTTTTTAATCTCTTTTGCAAGCTCATTACTTTTTTGATCAATAAAGGCAATAATTTTATCGGGAATCAACGCTTGGATAGTTCTACCTACAGCACCATGCCCATAAATCAAATAAGAAGCATTTAAAGCTCCAAGTTCTTGAATATGATGTATAAGAGCATTAAAATTCTGTTGAAAAGCTATTTTAGAATAATTGGATGCAAACTGATGATGATTGTTTTTTGACGAACACATTACCTGATTTAGCAACCCTCTTTGATCAGAAGTTGCAAATTGAGAAAACTGTCTAAATTGTCCATTCTGCTTTACAAAAGCCACATCAACTTGCGCTAAAGCACCATCAAGAGGTCGATGTAAAAATCCAAAAATTCCATGAACCACATAACCTTTTGTATGCATATACGCTATGACTTCATGGAGCTGGGGGCCATGTTTAAAAAACGGATGTAAAGAAACTTCTAAGACAATAACCTCTGTATTTTTTAACAGCTTTTCATATCCTGCCAATACATCCAGTTCAGCACCTTGAACATCAATTTTTAAAAAAACTTTTCGACTACCTGTGACATGTTCTACACACAGCACATCCAATCTTTCTGCATCAACTTCTCGACACTCTCCATCTGTTACATCTCCTTCACTCTCTTGGTACAAAGAAGATCCAACCAAATCAGGATGAACAAAAAAGGAGAGTTTTTGAGATTTTTTAGCAGCAGCAACTTTGTAAATATGCACATCTTCATAGCGATTTGCAATAGCATCAAGATAATGCGAACACTCTTCTAAAGGCTCAACAAGCACGATAGTCGATTCTGGAAACACCTCATAGATCTCCCCTGTTCCAAAGGCCACTCCTACATCTATCACAACTTCAGGATAAAAAAAATGGTCATTTTTAAGATAGTGAAGGTATTCACCAAGATTTTTATGGTTTGTTTTCATTCTGTGTTGAAGCTCATCTATCTGTGACATTACCTCTCCTTGTAATATGAACTCTTTTTTTTGAAAATCAAAAATGATTTTCAAAGGATATTGAGCAATTTCTCTTATGCTCATTTCTTTCTTTTCAATGGAATCTTTGGTTAACCCTTGGTTCTGAATCTCTAATTTTATTTTTTGTATCGTCTTTAAATGACACTGATCAAAAAAAGAGAGTTTCTCTCGTTCTCTTTGAAGTGCATATTCACATTCATCCCCATACTCTTGCTGATGTAACCGTGAAAGTTGACCCTCTCGTACGCGAAAACCTCCTATCAATGTATCTACTTCAAACAGTCGAGTATGTTTAAAAAAACGCAACCATAGCTCAAAATCTCCAGCATATTTTAATGAAGTATCAACTTTACCACCTGCTTTTTCCCATAATTTTCTTCGCCAAAATGTTGACTCTTGTTGAATATGCAGTTGAGGCGTTAGAAACATGTCGTACCAAGAACGTTGATGGGGCCTTCGAACAAGAACGGTTCTTCCTTGTTCATCAAATAGTGTATTCATCCCTGTTAACCACTGAACTGTTGGTAATGCAGTAAAGATATTAGCGATGTTAAACAATGCTTTAGCATGATACATGTCATCAGCATTCAACCACGCCATTATGTCTCCCGTTGCTTTCTCAAATCCTTTTTGAAGAGCATGATACATACCCCCATCAGGCTCACTAATCCAATACATAAGGTTTGCTTCATAGCGTTTAATAATTTCCACAGTCCTATCCGTACTGCCACCATCAATAATAATATATTCAAGATTTGGATAGTCTTGGCTTAGTACGCTTTGAATTGTTTGCTCTAAATACTGCTCAGCATTATATGTCACGGTAACAATCGTAATTTTTGGAAAATATTTCATAGTGCCAATCTTATAATTTTTTCTTTGTTTACATGTAATATTTCCACTAGATATTTCTCAATCTCATCTTCTCTACCTAAAGCGGAGATAATAATTCTATCGTAAGGAATATGGTATAAATTCTTTGGAGAATAGACTTCCCCTTCTTGAATATTTTCAGAAATCAATGCACTACTCTGATCTACAAACGTAAAACTTCCCTTTTGTAAAAATTCTGCTATGCCTTTTCCATAAGTACCAAAACCGTATATAACATATTTTTGGCTTTTTTGTGATAATTTTTTAAGTTGATTAAGCGTTGTTTTTTTCCAATATTTTATTGACGTCCCATGAACCTCTTCAATATCGCATTCGTAAGAGAGCAACATCTGAGCTGGTATATTAGCCTTGCTAACTTGAGCCTTGTTAGATAAAACATCTCTATACTGATTCACGTATTGTTCCGTTATTTTTTTAATGCTAAAAAGATCATTACTGACTTCTAAAGTTTTTTTTGATAATTTTTTGTAATTTGCATAAAAGCAAACCCATTCAATTCCTTCCGCCAAATCTTCAACAGAAAATGGACATGCTTTATACCCCGTTATTTTATGTTGGACTAGCGCTGCAGGTCCTGAAGCATCAAAACATACTACAGGAGTAGCACAAAACATCGATTCAACCAATGTTTTTCCAAAGGCTTCCATCTTGCTCGGTGCGACAAAAACATCAGAAGCATTATAAATATTTTTCAATATATTGTCATCATCAATATACCCAAAAAACTTTATTTCAAAATTTGCTAGCTGTGCTCGAACATTATTAATGTCTATATTTCCCACAAAACATATAAAGTATTTAGATGCATCTAATAAGTTAACTGCTTGTGTGAAAAGATCGAAGCCTTTATAAAAGGTATCAATTTTTTGGGAAACAACGGTTATAATTTTCTTTTTAGTATCCACGCCAATGTTTACTCTAGCATCTCTTTTGTCAACTGGATAAAAGACACTAGGATCAACTCCATTATAGATAGTTTTAATTTGGTATTGCTTCAATAAAAAACTTTTTTTAGTTTCTTGAGACAGCCATGGGCTTACACCAATAAATACTATATTATTGTTACTATAGCATTCTATTTTTTTTTGCATAATAAATGAAGATAAGTCATGCCCATGATTGCTATTAAGCACTGGGCAATTTTGACAAAACGTATAAAACAATGTACAGTCCATTGAATAATGACATCCACCAGTCATCGACCACATATCACGTAACGTCCAAATAATAGGTTTACTAATTTTAGTCAGGCATGAAAGATCTAAAAAATTATTATTAATCCAATGTAAATGAATAATATCAGCTTCTTTATACGCCTCAAATTTTGTAATATCACAACCAAATAATCCACTACTAAATATTTGGTTCAAATGTTTAGGATACAAGTTTAAAAGAGCTTTATCAGACTGTAATAAATTCTTTTTTATATACCATATATATTTATCTTCTTTTATGTGATACTCTGAATCCGTTATAATTTCGCTTTTAATTCCTTGATTTAATAATTCCCGGTGTAGTAAATAAGCTCCTCGTGCAGCTCCTCCATTTAAATTTCCGCCAATAATATGCAAAATTTTTAGTGGAGTTTTCTGAAGCAATTATCTTCCTTGTCAAATTTTTTTACAAAATAAACTTGCCCTGATGCTTGTGTAATTCCCATCAAGGCTATTTGGCTATCATCTAATAAATCTTCTGCGGAGATGATTTCTACACTCCAACCAGATTCTTCTAATCTATCTCTATAATCTAATCCATAACTCCGTACATGCTCAGGGTGTCCATAATGTTTCATTCGCTCCTCTCTCGTAACAAGAGAGAAATTTCAGAATACTGTTCACATATAAGACAATATCGATTCATTTATTTCCTTTTTTAGCCACAACAAAATATCCAACACTTTCTAATGACCAACCTCGATGAAGTTTATCTAAGTATGGTGCTAATATTTGAACTAAATACCAAATTGGGATCAAAATTATTCTTGTTAGTAATTTTCTTAAAAAAGAACCCTGTATCCATCGCAAACTAAAATAATTCATCTTTAAAAAACACATTGTAAAAAAACCACTTGTTGGTTGAACATGAATCTCTTGGAAACCTGCTTTCTCAAACAAATATTTCAGGCCATAAGGAGTATAACGAAAATAGTCATAAGGAGCTTCATGGATCCACCACATCCAAGGAACTTGGAGAATCATCGTACCATTTTCTTTTAAGATGCGAAAACTTTCGTTTAAAAAAATCTGTGGTTCACAAAGATGTTCCATAACAGATATAGATATTACTGTATCAGCATATTTATCAGGCAACTCTATTTTATCATTGAGATTAGACACGATATCGGCTTTGAAATTATGTAAAGTATTTGTCCAATCGACACCAACATATTTTTCAGCGTATTGTAAAAAAAACTCTTTATAAGATGATTCTCCACACCCTAAATCGACCAAAGTACCTTGATAGTATTTTGAATACTCTAGGAGCCATTTGTCAGTGATGTTGTATCCCAGCCAATTATGCCAATTTCTATTAGAGTGATATGCACTAGGTTTATTCATTATATAGTCTTTATAGATTAATGTTGAACATTTGCGTTCGCTGAACACTTCTAGTATAAGCACTTGGGTAACATCTGTCAATAAATGTCTCCTCCTCTCCATTGTCATAGCGTGTACTACATGCCAAACGTAGTCTATCATCACCTTTTAGGGAACTTCTGTGAACTGTAAAATTTGACATGAATATCACATCCCCTACTTCACATACAGCTGGTATAAAATCAGCTTCATTATATGATTCTGGTTTTACTTCCCATGCTGAATCATTATTTTCAAAAGAAGGCCATATGCCGTTCTTATGACTCCCAGGAATAACCTCAAGGGGATATCTGTTAGCATCAATATCAACTAGGGGAATCCAAACAACAAATCCGTCAAGGCTGCCCTGAACCGATGGAAAATCTTGATGTGTAACAAGCCCAAAATATCCGTTAGGTATTTTGAGACTATGTGCCTGTATGTGCACTACTTGTCCACCTGGCACTACGATATTACTCCATTCAAAATTCTCTTGCACAAAGTTCTGTATCTCTCGATGATGCAATAAATTATAAATACTCATTTTTCTCCATAGAGAGCCTGCTGTTTTTTTATATCGTTCTATATCTAATGCATATAAAAGCTGCATAGAAGTATAAATCGTATCAGGTACATCTTCATGCAAATAAGAGAGTTGATTGTCAAAATGTTTTTTTAAACTTAGTACCGTCTCCTCTATTATTTTTTTATCGATTAAGCCTTTGGCAATATAAAAACCGTTTTGATCGTAACTGTTAACTATCTCTTTAAACATCTTTCACCTCCAAAACTGCATATCCAAATCCACTTCCCCCGAATGTATTTCCGTTATATATCATGTATCTTTTCCCGTTATGATCATACACAAAAGGGTACTCTATCATTTCACTGTCCCATCCGCACTCACTCACATCGATACCCACTTTGTCATCCATTCGTATCCAATCAATCCCGTTGAATGATTCAGCGTACCCAATTCGGTAGCTGTTGTTTTTATTTTCTCGGTAATCTTGCAGATTACGATAAGAATACCACATTTTGTAAGTCTCGTCATCTTTCAGGACACATGAGCGTACGATACCGCACTCATTTTCATTTTTATAATCGATCGCGACTTTCCCTTCCCGTTTCCAATCAATTCCGTTATCCGATTCCGCATACTTGATATGATAAAACGGCTCACTCTTCCCGTTATACTCTACCCATGCGGTATTAGAGAGATACCACATTTTCCAAATACCGTTTTCGTTAAGTACAAATGGTGCTGCACTAAAATAAGGCTCCTTATAATTTCTATCAAACAAAGGTCCTTCTGAGAACTTTTCGAATGTTATCCCACCATCTTTACTGATTGCCAACCCTATAGAATTATGATAAGCAATCGTATTTCGGACATTCCAGCCTATATAATACATCCAAACTTCATTCCCTACCTCTATTACATGGGAAACCATTGCTCCACAATCATCATACATGCCCATTTTCCCATGTATTAGTACAGAATCGTTATGTACATATAAAATTTTTTCAGGAGCTTCTGCATCTACTTCTATAAAAGAGATATTGGTTCTATTATTACCGTCTCTTGCCGTATAGTAGATTCTTAATCTATCGTCCGTTATTTTATATACAGTTGGTACAGAAGCATACCCTTTTTGATTCCATTCAAATCTATCGTCGGGGGTAAAAATCAACCCTTTTTTTACCCATTTCATCTCATTGATCTCGAAACTTGTATAAATAGACTGTGTATTCATATAAGCCGTAATCATTTCTGATAACAAAATCTCTTGTAATATTCTTTGTCAAAAAATTGGCCATTTGATCCAAAGGAACATGGAAAAGATGCTTTAGTTCCCAATCAACCTGTTTTGACATAACATTAAATGCTACGCCTCTCTCACAAATGGGATAAATCGCCTCAATCATCTTTGAAAAATATTGGAACATTTCATGATATGGCATATCCCTTTTTTCCGTAAAAACTCCATTCATCACAATGTAATCATATTTTCTTTTCAATAGCTTGCTATCTTTTAATATGTCACCGATTATATATTCGTTTTCTGGGAATTTTTTCTTTGACTCGTTGTAGAATTTCTCTGAAAGCTCCAAACCATAATAATCTACATACTTCAAATTATTTTTGGCAATATATTCATAGAGATGTGATAATCCGCATCCAAAATCCAAAAATGATCTCGTTTCAGATAATTCAAAATTTTTCTCTCTAAAATTGGCTATCTCTAACATAGTTTGATATCGTAAATCTACCTGTTCTTCTTTTGTCCAATCAACTCCCTTTGGCGTATCGCCATATTCTGCATAACACTCTTCATAATGTGCCACTATTTGTTTATAATCCATCAAAAACCTCTTAAACGGTTAGAGGGAACTCTCGACTTCTCCGTTTCAGATGGGGAGTAAACCGATAAATCTTCCGTATCTTTAAAAATAACCGCATTAGCACCTATAACATTCGATTTTCCTACTTTAACATTATCTGCGATTGTGCTATTAACACCCAAAAAAGAGCTTGCACCTATAATTACATTTCCCGACACAACTACATGGGATGCAAGGAAACAATGATCTTCTATCGTCGTATGATGTCCGATATGGTTTCCACTCCACAGGATACAATTGTCTCCGATTTTAGTAAAAGGCTGAATCACATTGTTTTCAAAAATAAAACAGTTTTCACCTACTGGAGTGCCGTAATACGTTGCTTTAGAACTGATATAGCTAACGCATTCATACCCTTTTGATTTTGCATCCATAAACTTTTCAGCACGCAATTTATTGACTTTTTTATAGCTTATCGGGATAAAAAGTTTATACTCGTGTGGAGGATAGTTTTCGACAAGGTTCTCATACACACTCACAGGCAAATCATGAAAATGCTTATCGTTCAAATACTCTTTATCCACTGTAAAAGCCACTACTTCATGCTCGCTGTCCTTTGAAAGGTAAAAATGCGCTATTTCGGCAATCTGCCCTACACCGAATATAATTACTTTTGCCATACCATCCTCCCTTATATAAGAGTATACTTGTTTAGTATCTCTTGAATATCGTCATCTTTGGCAAACATCATGAGATCAATTACGGATAAGTTGGGAATAAAATCATTATTGAACTGTTTGTATTCTTGAATTTTCGAATTCAAAAAGTGAAGCTTGAGATTATTTTTAGCAAATACCTTCCGATCATACAGCTCTTGTCCTCCAATTGAATTAATATAAACGCCAGTCTTTAACTGTTTTGCAATATCAATAATTTTTTCCTGCCCTTTAAGCGCGTTGTCTTTAACAATGTCACTTGAATAGATAAACGTTGTCTTTATGTTTAAATATTCGGCTATTATTTTGAGAGAGTTTCCGAGGTATTTTGATAGTTTTTTCTCATCACATATTAATATCGATTCAATGATCGGAAAAATTTCACTGAAATAGGGAGCCTTTTTATACGACATACTAACTGTTTTAATCAATTTGTTCTGATTATGCCCAACCTCGATTTCATTAATCAATTTATTTTGACTGGCACCAATAAGCTCCAGCGTAAAAAGCTGTTTTTGCCCATTGACCAATATATTATTACGATTAACATATCCCTTGTTTATATAATTTACATCGTCATAAATAACAAAGACATCTACCGCTTTAATTAACTGCCAATACCCTATGTAAGGGAAAAAATAGGGCTGCATAATTGCAATTGTCATAAATTATCTTTAATAAGTTTAATGATTAACTCTTGCTCGCTTGCAGATAAATCTGGAAAAATTGGAAGACAAAGTATTTTATTTGATATATCTCTTGAAATAGGCATATATTGTTTTGGTTCTATATAACTCAATGTGTCAAGGGAAGGATAAAAATATCGTCGTGGGTATATATCATTTTCATTAAGAATTTTTTGAATCTCTTTCATTTTTAGCTCACTATCAAAAATCACAGGAAAATAACTATGATTTTTAGTAGCATGTATATTTTGTTCTTGAAATTGAACCAACCCTTCAAACTCTTTTACATAGCGATCATGGATACCTTTCCGTTTTTGTTTTATTTTCTCTATTTCATCAAGGACACACAATCCCATAGCAGCTTCAAACTCGTTCATTTTCGCATTCGTCCCTAATTCGGGAATCAATTCAGGACTTTTAATACCGAAATTGATAAGATATCGAGCTTTTTGAACCAAATTATCATCGTTAATAATCAAAGCCCCACCTTCTATGGTATGGAAAAGTTTTGTAGCATGAAAACTTAAGGTAGAAATGTCACCATAATCAAGAATACTTTGACCTTTATATCGAACATCAAATGCGTGTGCAGCATCATAAACAACTTTTAGATCGTGTTTTTTTGCGATGAGATTAATTTTTTCGACTTCACACCCATTACCAAAAACATGGACACCAAGTATCGCTGATGTACTAGGGGTAATGAGCTTTTCAATATTTTCAGGATTGATATTTAATGTTTTTGCATCAATATCAGCAAAGATAGGAAGTAATCCATTTGTGACAAGCGAACTAGTTGTAGCCACAAAGCTAAAAGGAGTTGTAATCACGAATCCTTTTAGCCCAAGAGTCCGATATGCTATTTCAAGAGCAACGGTTCCATTTGCGACTAATACAACATTTTTAACTTGCAAATATTCGGCAAGTCTTTTTTCAAGAAGCTGTACAAGTGGAGAATAATTTGTTACCCATCCATTTTTATAGATTTGATCTATGTACTGTATATACTTATTTTTATCAGGAAGATATGTTTTAGTTACATGAATCATTGAAAATCTTTCCCCAACTTATTTTACTCGACATTATAGAATAACTACTTTTGATGATTGATATATTCTTTAATCGATCCTTATCGTCTATTATTGAAAAGCTTTTATCCAATAAATCATCAATAGAGTATAATACTAACCCCTTATCTCGAAATAACTCATAAGTATTGTTGTCTTTACTTAGATAAACAGTTTTACCTAATCCTAAAAGAGAAATCAAATTACCTCCTCCTTGTTGCCGATTATGATTAAAAATTGCTATGTCCATATTTTCTAAAAAATCCAAATAATCACTGGGACTTAACAATGTGTCAAGGTAATGAAAAGACGAACCAAAAAGAGATTTCCCCCATTTAATTATCCTATCAGCATAAAGTTTATCTCCATACGAC
>Ga0194137_10001609_pt1 | contig 13760 bp, 13 predicted proteins | sample TARM_MetaG_T3_14_FD_134025 | JGI IMG/M metagenome (GOLD analysis project Ga0194137, IMG submission 134025) | Freshwater microbial communities from Pennsylvania, USA, analyzing microbe dynamics in response to fracking - TARM_MetaG_T3_14 (version 2) | ecosystem: Environmental > Aquatic >... | reverse complement strand
TATAAAAGTAATTTGTAATTTTTATTTGACACGTAAAATATACTAATAAATACTCCAAACAGAAGCATGGCCATACCTAAGTCCCGTTGCAGAAACAGGAATAATATATGAACATAGACTAGGCCTAGAAATACGTAGACGTTTTTTAGTTTTTCAGGATATGCAATATATGCTGCGATAAAAAACACAAATATGATCTTTATTACCTCCGCCGGTTGGAAGGTAAATCCTCCAATTTGTATCCAGTTAGTGGCTCCCTTTATGGTTGTACCTACAGCAAAGGTTGATACAAAAAGAAGAATACTTGTCCCTATATACAGGTAAATGTACTCATCCCAATTTCTAAAACTTCTAAATATTATATACCCCAAAAAGTATAAGACCACACCTAGGGCGTACCACATTATTTGTCTAACCCCAGAGGCACTATCTAGCCTATATATAACAACAATACCTATACTTGATAGCAGAGATATTATTAAAAAGATATATGAATCTCCCATATTGGCCCTATTAATTATAAATGAGCATATGACAATAAGGGCTGTCAAAATTGCCCCAGCCCCAATTATATATGTATTTAATGGATCTATAAACAAATAAAGTAGCAGAAAGAATAAGGTATTAATGATAACAACTATATTTATAGGACGCATCAGCCCGTCTCCTTTACAAAAACAAATTCTAGCAAACCAATTCCGACTTTGTCCCCGTTTTTTAATCTGGCTACATCCTCTAACCTATTACCATTTAGATATGTTCCATTTACACTTTCAAGATCCTCTATGAAAAATTCATCCTCATCCCTGGTAATTTGAACATGCTTAGTAGAAATAAATATATCTTCTATTTTTATATCACTTTCAGCACCCCTACCGATTACGGCATCTTGCTTAACTGAATATAAAGATTCTACAGAAAAGTCCAATTTCTCCTTCGTAGTTAGTAATTTAAGAAATGGACCCCCTGTATTACTCTCTTCCTTTTCCTTCATATTTTTAATATCTAAGTAAATAAGTCTAATGATATTAAAAATAAAATAATATATTAAAAAAATAAAAACATAGCTTAAGGCTAATGAAAAAATCCGAAACATTTTAACCACCTATTTTCTTTTGGTATACTTATATTCTATACCAAATTATACTAATTAAACAATATTGATTAAAATGTTTTAGAAACAATCATTCCAACTACAAATCCAATAACAGAATAGACTGTTGTTAGCCTACTATCGTGTAATGCCTTAGACCTTGGAATAAGTTCCCCAAAGGTGATATAGAGCATAGTCCCCCCAGCAAAAGCTAGGCAAAATCCAATAAACCCGTAGGCTACAGAACCAATTAATCCACCAAAGTATGCTCCTATTCCCATTGGTGCCCCGGCTAAAAGTGTTAAACCAAAGGCCTTCATTTTAGAATACCCTCCTGCCCGCAGGGGCGCTACCATCGCAATTCCTTCCGGCATATTATGAAGAGCGATGACTATAGCAAGACCTACCCCTAACCTTTCTTGAGCCATAAATCCCGAACCAATAGCCAATCCCTCGGGAAAATTATGCATAGCTATACCTAACCCTAATAAAACTGAGGTTTTTATAAAAGATTGCCCTCCGGATTTTCTAAAAATCGTACTTGAAACAAAGGAATCTAATATTGAAGCTACAATAGTCCCCAGGGCAACACCTAACGCGGTACTCCATACCTCTCCAAGCATAAATGCCTCGGGAATTAACTCAAAAGTTACAATTGCAATCATTAACCCACTGGATATTCCAATAATCCCACTTAAAAACTTTTTCGTAGGATGATCTAAAACAAATGACATAGCCCCACCTAGACCAGTTCCAATTATACCAACAGAAAAACCGATTAGGGTAGTTTGCAGTAATGTGTTCAATTATTCCCCCTCCAATTCAATAAGCTCTAAATAGCTTGATTGTACAAATCTCTAATATATATATTCCAGAGTAAGTTAATTTATGGCAGAAAAGACAAATCAAATTTTCTAATACACCATAAAGATCAAACATGGACGCAATGCTATCTATTTGTTATTTAACTTTTTTGGTATACTTATATATATTGCGTGTGAAAAACAAGGGGGAATTTACTTGACTTATATCCTATCAATATTAATAGGTTACTTCGCAGGATGTTTTCAAACATCATACATTCTAGTAAAACAAATTAAAAAAACTGATATAAGAAGCTTAGGAAATGGAAATGCTGGGGCATCAAATACTACCGTAAGTCTAGGCTGGAAATACGGTGTTTTAGTAGGACTACTGGACATAGCTAAAGCAGTAATATCCGTTTTACTAATAAGGTGGATATATAGCGCCGCGTTACCTGCCGAAGAGCTAATTTTCTTACTTTATCTTAATGGATTCTCCGTAATCCTTGGACATAACTATCCATTCTTTATGGGTTTCAAAGGTGGCAAGGGAACAGCCTCATTAGTGGGTATGATTTTCGCAATAAACCTTAATTTAGGACTCTTATGTCTTTTAACTATACTTTTAGTAACAGTGATTACTGACTATATTGCCCTAGGCACAATAGCATTAGTTATTACGTTTTTGTTATCAACTGTAAAGTTAGATTATGGCTCAGGCCCTATAATTATCGCATTAATCATCACCCTTTTAAGCATATATAAACATCTCCCTAATATTGTCAAGATTAAAAAGGGAGAAGAAAATGGACTTAGAAAATCACTAAAACTAAAGAAGTGATATGAATATGATTGTTATCTTTCCTTAAAGAAATAAAAAATTTGATTATCCAGGGGGATTTTTATGCAACATAAATCAAAGCTGCCTATGTACATACAATTATGTTATGGCATAGGCGTTAGTTATGCCATAATAGACCAAATATTTGCCCAGTGGGTTATTTACTACTACCTACCACCAGAAAATTCAGGTTTAAAACCTTTAATTGCACCAATATACATAGCCTTAGCCTTAATAATATCTCGTTTTGTTGATATGATATTTGACCCCCTAGTAGGTTACATATCTGACAATTTCCGCTCCAAATGGGGGAGAAGAATCCCATTTATAGCCGTAGGGTGTATTCCGTTAGTACTATGTACTATAGCACTATTCTACCCACCAGCTAAGGCCTCCTTAATTCCTTGGCACCTAAGTATAGTTGGTTCCCTGTTCTTTATTTTCTATACTATTGTTGGGGCACCCTATAATGCCCTAATACCTGAGATTTCTCAAAACTATGAGGACAGACTCAACCTTTCCACTTGGCAATCGGTTTTTTGGCTACTCTATACGGCAGTTGCTATGATTGCCCCAGGAATTCTAATGAAAAGCCTTGGTAATGGCAATCCCGAGTTAGGTCTTCGAAAAATGGTTATCTACTTAAGTTTATTTGCTTTAGCAGGAATGATATTTATGGTTTTTACGGTTAATGAAACTAGTTTTTCTAAAGTTAAACCCGTTAAAACAAATTTCAAATCTTCCATGAGGGTTATTTTTAAGGATAAGTCCTTTATATATTACCTATTAGGATTACTGTTCTTCTTTATTGGATTCAACACCCTAAGGACGGTTATGAACTATTTCGTAGAGGATGTTATGGGATTAGGTAAGGAATATTTAACAATTGTTTCTGCTATACTCTTTGGCTGCGCCGCCCTATTCTTTTATCCTATAAATAGGCTCGCTAAAAAAATAGGTTATAGGAAGCCGATGCTTGTTTTTCTTTTAGCCCTTATTTTTCTGTCTTTAGCCTTGTTCCAACTTGGCAAGACTATACCAACCTCCTGGGGTTTTATAATATTTGCACTTATTGGTATACCGGTTTCAGGGGCTGCATTCATTTTTCCTCCAGCTATGCTTAGTGAGATAGTTACATTGGCAAAAAAAGAAAATAATCTTCAATCCGAAGGCTTCTACTTTGGGATACAAGGGTTTTTCTTAAAAATGGCATTTTTAGTTTCCGTGGGGCTTGTACCTATATTACTAACCTATGGGGAGAACGTGGATTTATTAAATAGCATCATTAAAGGTACTGGGGCAGTCCAGTTGCAGGGTATCTACTTAACCACATTGCTATCTGCCCTCTCTTTCTTTATATCCTTTATCTTCTACTTTATATATCCAGAAAAAATTATGAAATAGCATAAAATAGTTCATATATCCAAGGTCATAGGCTAAATAAATAGCCCTATGACCCTTTTATTAGGGTTTTTAATTATTTTTTCCATAAAAGGTATTGTATTTTATGCATAATCACGTATAATTTATCATTAGAGTTAACTAAAGTATGTACACACTCGCATAGTTTTAGCTTTTCTAAAAGTAAATACTGTAGTTCCACACAATAACATAATTACAGTAATCTAAATTTCAAAAAGGGAGAATACAAATGACAGACAAAATCGCACAAAGAGTTTCAATCAAGTTTAAACTCATTGTTTTACCTTTGGTAATTGTTTTACTAGCAACCACATGTATAAGTCTTCTAACTTCGTATGTTTCAAGGCAAAACCTAATAGGGCAAATGCATGAAGACGCATACAGTGTTACAAAACAAGTAACTAAACGTATAGAAGCGTCCACCTTATCTCTGGATGTAGTTAATGATATGATCGAACAAAACATTACTTCAGTAGCCCAATCTATAATAACTAATCAAATAAGTAACAACGATGACATAAAACTTATTGCAAAGGATTTTAAAGTACATGAAATAAATATATTTGATCAAAATGGTATAGTAATACATTCCAACCAAGATGGCAACCTAGGGGTGTATGTAGGTGATAATCACCCCTCTCAACCCCTTTTAAAGGGCCAAGTGAATGAGTTAATAGAGGAAATTAGGAAAAGTCAAACCTCTAGTGATTCCTATAAATACGGCTACAAGAGGAACCCAAATGGTACCGTGGTTCAAGTTGGTGTACTTGCAAATGAGATAGAGAATTTATCAAATATGTTTAGTTTGCAAAAATTAGTAGAGGAATTGTCGAATGAGGAAAGTATTATATATGCCCTTTTCATAGATAAAGATCTTAATGCTATTGCCAACAGTGACCAGGAGAACATCGGTATAACAATTGATACGGAAGGTAGTAGGTCAGCCGCACAAAATGGAGTGGCATACTCTTCAGAACTTGTTCTAGATAATTCCAAAACTGATGTCTTTGATGTTCTAATGCCTATTACTATAGATGGAGAACATATAGGCGCTATAAATCTAGGACTTTCAATGGAAAATGTTAGTTCAGCCATAAGTAAAAATCGTATTGCGATTGCAACTACAGGAGTTATCGCGTTTATTATAATTGCAATTTTTCTATTCCTCCTATCAAATTATGTGGTCAAAACTTTAAACACAATAAAGATTCACTTAAATACAATTTCGAATGGAGAATTAGATTGCCAACTTCCAGAGGAATATGTTAGTTTAAGAGATGAGTTTGGAGAGATTTCAAATTCCATAGTTAATATGCAAAACTCCATAAGGGAAATGATTGGTAATATATCTGCTTCGGCTGATCAGGTGGCCTCCTGTGCTGAACAGTTAGCTTCCACTAGCCACCAATCCTCTACGGCTTCCGAGGAAATTGCCAAAACAATCGAGGAAATTGCAAAGGGCTCTAATATGCAAGCTATGGATACAGAAAAGGGTGCTTCAAATATTAATGAATTGAGTAAACTCATTGAAAAAGATTTACAATATATTCTGCATTTAAATAATTCAACGAAAGAAGTAAATAAACTAAAAGATGAGGGCCTAGATAGCTTGCAAGAGCTAGTACATAAATCCCAGGAAAGTAGTAAGGCGACAAAGGAAGTAAATGAAATAATTACCAATGCGAACAGTAGCGTTGAAAAGATATCTTCTGCCAGCGATATGATAATAAGTATAGCTCAAAAAACAAATTTATTGGCCCTAAACGCTGCTATTGAAGCAGCTAGAGCTGGGGATGCAGGTAGGGGTTTTGCTATCGTAGCAGATGAAATTAGATTATTAGCAGAGCAATCGGATCAGTTTGCAGCTGAAATCTCTAATATAATTCAAAATTTAGCCAATGAGACAAAATATGCCGTCACTAGAATGTACCAGGTTGACCAGATCGTTAATTCACAATCTGAAAGTGTAGATAATACTAGTTTAAAATTTGAAGGTATCGCCCAATCAATTGAAGATATTAAAGGAATTTTAAACTCGATTAATGAAACAGGTGAAAACATGGAATCAAAAAAGAATGAGCTCGTTGATGTCATTAATAGTCTATCTGCTGTATCTCAGGAAAATGCTGCTGGTACAGAGGAGGCCTCAGCCTCGGTTGAGGAACAAACAGCATCAATGCTTGAAATTGCTAATTCAAGCGAATACTTAGCTCAATTATCTGAACAGATGCAACAAAGCGTTTCGAAATTCAAATTTTAGAAAAAAAAAAATAGAAAGACATAGGGCCACTTATTTAGGCACTATGTCTTTTTCCTTATATACTTTTATGTAGTTTTCTATTTCTATACCGCTTCCAAATGACTACGCTAAATACAACTATAACAAGGCTGGCAATTATACTTCCCTCGGGGCCAAATCCACCCCCATTAATTAGTGGATGACCTACTAACTCAGTCTTTATTATAGATTGACCTATATCCATACCCGAAACCGCTAGACCATAAATATTGCCTAAGAAAAAATTCCATGTAAAGTGTAACCCTATGGGCACCCAAAGTCCTCCACTAGCTTCTCTAGCTACGCCAAATAGTATTCCTGCTAAAAAAAGATTCGTTAAAGGCAAAGGGTTTTGTAGAATATTTGGATTTCCTATATGTAATAGAGAAAATAAAATCGAAGTAATTATAATACTACTTATTGTACCAAAGTCCCTTTTTATCAATCCATATAAGTAACCCCTAGTTAATAGTTCTTCATTAACTGATACGAACATATAGAGTACAAGAGGAAATAACATACTAGCCAAGGTACTCTTCTCAAAACTAAAACTCGAAATTTTAATACCCCTTAATACCCATATTATGAAAAAGGTTGCTGTAATACACCCAATTCCCCAAAGACATCCTTCTAGTAAATCTTTAAACTTATTCGGTTGACCCCATCCTAAGTATAAATCCCTTTTTTGATCAAATATCATATAGATCATAAGTATTGACAGAATAACACTAACCGTTTGTACTATAAAGGTTGCCTTTTGTATAAAACTCTGATCAACACTCCCTACTGAAATCACTCTTCCAGCTAGAACACTTAGCATTATAAATGTTACCAAGAATAAAATGACTAATAAAATCGTTTTACCTAATATTATAGAAGCATTCTTTAATGTTCTCATGGAGACCTCCCTTTTATATCATACTTTTATAAGTATATGCATTTACCTGAATATATACATAATCATATTTAAAACGAGTTAGAAGGTCATCTCTTGATCCAACTACTTAGTTACCTTTTCTAATATATATTCTAGGTCTAGCAGTTCCTTAACTACTCCTGAATCTCCAACCAAATGTCCTGCCCCTACTATTACAAAGTACACTTTTCCCCTATCATCCTCGGAATAATTAATAATTTTTTGTGTCATGTTTTTATTTCTTTCTACCCAAAATAATTGATCAAATTCAGTAACTTCAACTTCATTGTCAATAGATATTAAATTTACAAGCTCTACTTCATCCCCTTCACGCCAGACCTTTAGCATATATCTTAAGGTTTCTGAACTTAAGCTATCCTCTTCAATATTACTTCCCGTTGACAGTAGGGAGTCTAGTAGGAACATTTCCTGAATATCATTTGAAAAATTATCAAATAAGTCTATTTGAAACTTCACACCTTCGATTTCAAGTATTTCCTTGTCTATAGTTCTAGCCAAAAAGTACATATCCAAGCCTAAATCTGCTTCATAAGAGCTCTCCTGTAGACTAAGATTTTGAATTAGCATAGCTGCATACCAGGGCTTTAATGTATTATATGCTTCTGATTCAAAGCCGTAGAATTCCATTTGTTTTTTATAAATTTCGTATGTTTCAGGTGATAGCATTTCTTTTATAGTTTTTCCACCTGCGAACAAAGCCTTTCTCTGTATGTATTCTGCTGAATCACTCATATTTGTTACATCCGCTTCCACCACAATATAATCTGCCCTGTTAAAGGCATCTTCTATTCTCCAATCGAGGGGATATATGCTTATATCTGCCATATGTATGGACCCTAAAATATATACCTCACTTTTCCCACCGGATAATATATAAAAATATCCTTTTGAGGCCTTGCCCGTTTCCCTAATAACATATTCATAAGTCCTTTTGACCAGTGCAAGTAGTTCCTGACGACTACAGTGGGATTCTAAATCTATTTCATTATTATCTCTTCCCTTTAGAATATTAGCCTTAACCAAATACTTCTCGGCTATGGTAAAATCCTCTGAGAGTTGCGACTCAGGTACTGAGTCCTTAATAACAGTATATAGTGCCGATATGAACCTCCCGCCACTTAAATCCTTACGGATTTTGAAGTGGGGGTTTCTAATGTATCGTATTTAAGTTTCCACCTATTACTAGGCAACGATTAACACTAGTGGCGTGGACACGACGCCTCTATTCCCTTTGCTAAATGCATCGGGAACTACTTTTCTTATTATATTAGCTGCACCATTAACATCGGCATTTATTAAAATGCTTTTTTTTGTTTTGTACATGCCCCTTTTGACTCTTCTACCTGAGAACTGGAACTTCTCGTCTTGCTTTTTTTCAAAACAAGGTATCTCATCTCTATCTAAGAAAGAGGCTTTTGATGTATAGCTTTCTTCTGTTATTATCACTTTAATGCCTTGCATATTGGCTTTATAGGTTAAGATTTGAGTGAATAGGCTATATGGTATACCTGTGAAATTAAGCTTTACATCTTTCCTTAATTTAATATTGTCCTTAAAACCTTCGTTTTTACCAATGATAATGGTATCTATGTTTAATCCTGCCGCATATTGAACTATGCTGTAGCTAGCTTTATGAAGAAAATCCTTAAACTTATCTCCTCTTTTAATATCTAGCCTTTGAAGCCTTTTAGAAGTAAATGAACCTTGTTTTTCGGTCTTCCCTTTTCTTAAAATTGCATAATAATTAGCCCTCATTTTGTTGTAGTATTGATTTATACTCTTTAGCACTTTGCCCTTTACAATAATTGGCTCAAGACCAACATTGTTTACAATGGTTGCAAAATTATCTATTCCTAAATCAATCCCTAGAATTCTATCGGGGCTTTCTTTTGTGGAGCTTTGCTTTTCATTTAGCTCAAATATAACTTCTACTGTATAGTATGTAGGACCAGGAACTATTCGCACTTGTTTTAATCTTCCATCTATTTGTCCTAATTTACCTATATTTAGTCTTTCTTTAGTTTTGGGTAGTTTAAGGTACTTCTCATCCTGTATTACACAAGTTTGATTTGAGAAAAAAGCTATTTTTCTGCCATTTTTATTTGCGTATCTTGGTGGTTTAGGTTTTCCCTTATACTTGGATGGATTTTTCTTGTAATCTTTGTTAGCCTCGAAGAAACTTTTCCAGTCTTGAAAAACCAATTTCATTACATGCTGATTGCTGTGAGAAGGGAGCTCTCTATAGTCAATTTGGTCACTTATTTTAAAAACACCATCTAAAAGTTCATAACTTGGATAAGAGCTTTCCACCGTTAAAGGCTCATATAATTTAGCTTCAGCTATATGTTGTTGCTTTTCTATAGGCTTTTTAAGTTCTTTCTCTCTCTTCTTTTTAACATTAGTTATTTTTATATTGTTTAACTTAGGAATGGAGCTATTAATTTCTTCGATAACCTTTATTTCATTTTCTTGTCTATCAGAGGCATCTTTTTTGAGTCCACTAAAAACCTGACGAACATAGAAATTGGTTGTATTGTATAGGTTTTTAGATAGGAGACACATGCTATCTAAGTAGTTATATAGTTTATGGCCTTTTTTAATCCTGATGCTCTGGGTTCTTAAAATTTTATCTTCATCTTTTTCCTTCTCCATAATTTCCACCTCCTCTCTAATATAGTTATTATTACTTTTTTTCCCCTTGGCTTTGGATATACTGCTTAATTACCTCTATAGTAGCTCCACCAGTTGAAATTAAACAAAAACTTTTAGACCAAAAGGCCTCTTGCCATAACTTATACTTAATCTTAGGGTATTCTTTCTTAATTAGTCTAGAGGATGCACTCTTGTAAGCATTTATGAACTTTGATGAATTAGTATTTGGATGACAGCTATACAGAGCATGGACATGGTCTTTATCATGGTTCCATTCAGTTAAGGTTATATTGTAACTAGGGGATATCTTTTCAAATACTTCCCTTAGCCTAGAGGATATTTCATCATCTATTACTTGTCTCCTGTACTTAACTACAAAAATTAGATGAAAATTAATGCTGAATACTGAATGATTATTTGTCTGTATTTTCATGTTGCCACAACCTTTTCATTTGTTAATTCTGATTGTATTCTAGCACAGTAAAATATGGGGCGCAACCACATATTTACAAAAAATTCATCCCCCACTTATAGAAGATGGGGGTTTTCTTTTGAACTTTAGATAATATTACTATATTATCTTTTCACCCAGCAACACGGGCCAAAACATATAATTCCTATATTTATATATTTTTACAATTATGGGTAGATAATAATATACTGTATATATACGCAATATACAGTTTCTCCAATCATATATTTGTATTAGGAAGGATGGAATGAATTGTGAATATACACATTAAGCTATTCAAGTTCTAAGCCAATATATACCCAAATAGTTGACCAAACAATAAATTTGCCTAATCAATCCGTGGAACTGGACTTAATACTTTTAAGATCCCTTCCAATTAATAGTAGAGTTATTTCTATGAGAACTATTAGATTCTTTATTTCTTCAATGGTCTTAACCACAACTTTCAGTGTGCTCTATTCTTTTACTCTACTATTATTCTCAGGTAACGAAATAAGTTTTAACTCTTCAATGATATTTGCAACATTTTTTATGGCATTACCCATAATTACATTGGCATTTACTCCATTTTTATCAAGCATTCTCATTCCTGAAAACGATAACAGTATTTTGCTTAGCTATATAATTCCAATTTTAATTCTCACAATCTCATCCTTTATTTTAAAAGCGATAATGAGCTTAAATTGTAATGACACCCTAGTCTTTTGGTTAAGTATACTATCCCTTCCACTGTACTATTCTGCCATATGGTCATCCATCGAAACATATAAAAGGATTATAAATATATTAGTAAGTCCAATATGTCTAGATAGTCTATAGTTTTTTATCATATATATAATAAAAAGGCCTCTGATTTTTTCAGAGAACCCCATTTTATTATTGTTGTACTTCTTGTAGTTTTTCTGCTTGGTCTGATGTTATTAGGGAGTCGATCATATCACCAATTTCACCCTCTAAATAACTATCAAGTTGATATATGGTTAAATTGATACGGTGATCAGTTACCCTTCCTTGAGGGAAGTTATAAGTCCTAATTCTTTCACTTCTATCTCCCGATCCAACCTGTAACTTTCTATTTTGTGCAATTTCTGCATGTTGTTCTTGAACCAGTCTGTCGAACAATCTTGCTTTCAAGACCATAAGAGCCTTATCTTTATTTTTATGTTGAGACTTCTCATCCTGACATGATACAATTATACCAGTCGGAATATGAGTTGCTCTAACCGCCGAGTCAGTAGTATTAACACTCTGTCCACCGGATCCAGAAGATCTGAAAACATCGATTCTTACTTCATTCATGTTTAGGTCAAATTCCACATCGTCTACCTCAGGTAAAACCGCAACTGTGGCAGCAGATGTATGTATTCTACCACCGGATTCCGTAGACGGAATCCTTTGTACCCTATGAGTACCACTCTCATATTTTAATTTTGAGTAAGCGCCTTGTCCCTTTATTAGGAAGATAGCCTCTTTATATCCACCTACTCCAGTTTCGTTTAAGCTCATTATTTCAACTTTCCAACCTTGTTTCTCTGCATATCTAGAGTACATTCTAAAAAGGACACCAGCGAAAAGTCCAGCCTCATCTCCCCCTGTACCTGCTCTGATTTCAACAATAACGTTTTTATCATCATTAGGGTCTTTAGGTAACAATAGGATTTTTAACGTTTCCTTATATTCCTCTATTTTGTCCTCAAGTTCATTCATTTCCGCCTTTGCCATGTCTTTTAATTCTTCATCAGCAGACTTATCGTACAGTATTTCCTTGGCTTCCTTAAAGGCCTTCTCAGCTTCTATATATTCATTGTATTTTCCAACAATGGGTTCTAAATCTGAATGTTCCTTTACAAGCTTCTTCCATTCATTTTGGTTATTAATTACGTCCGGATCACTAATTTTTCTTCCTAAATCTTCATATTTTTCTTGTAAAAAAGCTAGTTTATCTAGCATTAAAATTCACCTCGACTACGTATATTTTACACATTTAACTATTATACCACATTTAATATCTTTTTACTATTTTTCCATTATGTAAAAATAATATAACTTTTCGTCAAAATTTAGCTAATTTGGCTATACTAACAGTATATAATAGTAGTTAATAGTTAAAATATTCTGATAAGCAAGGGAGGTTTTCTTTTTATGTCCAATTATTACGAACAGGAAGATCAATTAGATGAGATGACTAAAGAAATGGCTAGAATATTAGATTGTTTAAAGCTCGATATAGACTCAGTGGATTTATATAATCAGAGTCTATGTGCTAGTAAAAATGATGACCTTAAGGTTATAATGTCATGTAATAGAGACGAAAAAATACGACATATCTGTATGAGCCTAGAATGGTTACGCCGAAACTCCAAGACCTGGGAAAACGAATTGAAAAACTATTTGTTTACGAAGGATCCTATTTCAAAAGATGGCGAGAACGTATGTTGGAGACCAAAAAAATAAAAATAAAATCAAAAAAACAGAATAACTAAAAAAAGAGAATCCCGGGAGAGATTCTCTTTTTTATTCCATTTGACCCTTCACAACCCTGTCTAATCCTGCCAAGTCTTTTATTACACTTATGTTCTTAAACCCATTCTCGCCCATTATACCGACCAAATCTTCGCCTTGGTTATATCCTATTTCAAATACTAACCATGAACCTTCCTTGAGGAATCGCGGGGCATTCCTTGCAATATGTCTATAAAAATCTAATCCATCCGCTCCACCATCTAATGCTAATTTAGGTTCAAATTCTTTCACTTGATCCTCTAATTCCAAAACATCCTTTGTTGGTATATAGGGTGGATTAGATACAATGTAGTCAAAACCTTTTTCCAGGCCTTTTCCCTCTATCGGCTCAAACATACTCCCGTGAAGAAACTGTATTCTATCATTTATACCGTTACTTTCTGCATTCCTTCTAGCTATTTCCAATGCCTTTTCGGAAATATCAATTGAATATAACTGAGACAAATCAATATATTTAGCAAGGCTTATTGTAATAGCACCGCTGCCGGTTCCTATATCAAGGACATTCACAGCCTGGTCCTTTTTTTCTTCCCTATATATATTAATGACCTCTTCAACTAGAATTTCCGTATCTCCCCTAGGGATTAGTACTCCTGGATCCACGTAAAAATCCAAATCCATAAATTGCTGATAATTTACTATATATTGAATTGGCATTTTTGTTTTCCTTTTTTCTACAGCATCCATAAACTTTTGACATATTTCCTGGGAAATCTCCATATTGGGATATATATGTAAG
>Ga0194137_10001606_pt1 | contig 13785 bp, 10 predicted proteins | sample TARM_MetaG_T3_14_FD_134025 | JGI IMG/M metagenome (GOLD analysis project Ga0194137, IMG submission 134025) | Freshwater microbial communities from Pennsylvania, USA, analyzing microbe dynamics in response to fracking - TARM_MetaG_T3_14 (version 2) | ecosystem: Environmental > Aquatic >... | reverse complement strand
TAGTCGTACTGCTCCAGCTTGGTAATGATGAACAGCGGCGTGATCTCGGAAATCATCGGCATGTTGCCTGCGATGAAGATGACCGAACCGTATTCGCCGGTGGCCCGCGCGAAGGCGAGCGCAAAGCCCGTCAGCATGGCGGGCAGGATGGTCGGGAAAATGACCTTGGCGAAGGTCTGCAGGCGGTTGGCGCCAAGGCTGGCTGCCGCCTCTTCCAGTTCGCGCTCGGCTTCTTCGAGTACGGGCTGCACCGTGCGGACGACGAAAGGCAGGCCGATGAAGGTCAGCGCAACGATCACGCCCAGCGGCGTGAAGGCCACCTTGATGCCGAGCGGCTCCAGATGGCGGCCGATCCAGCCGTTGCCGGAGTACAGTGCGGTGAGCGCAATGCCGGCGACTGCGGTCGGCAGGGCGAAAGGCAGGTCGACCAGCGCATCGATGATTTTCTTGCCGGGGAATCGGTAGCGCACCAGCACCCAGGCCACGATGCCGCCGAAGAAGACATTCAGGGTGGCGCCGATGAGAGACGCCCCGAAGGTCAGCTTGTAGGAAGCCACCACGCGGTCCGACGTGACTGCCGCAATGAAACCGTCCCAGGTCATGGTGAAGGTTTTGAGAAATACCGCAGAAAGCGGTATCAGCACGATCAGGGCTAGATAAAACAGCGTAAACCCGAGCGAAAGCCGGAACCCCGGCAGCACGCTCGCGTTGCGGCTTTTCCCCTTTAATTGTTGTATAGCAACCGCCATGGCTCCCTCTTATTACAAATCCGACTATGCAGAGCGAATAATTGCATTGAGAGGTTATAAAGAGAACGACTATTTCCGCATGTCGTTATTCTGCCGGCGCATAAGAAGGGAAGTCATATACGGGGTACGGCGCCTTGCGCTGGGAAACTGGACATCTCAGAGATAGGAAATCCGGCACATCTACAATGTCCCGGGGAATACGTTGTGCCATGAAGAAATCCAGCTATTCTGGCGAGCGACTGGGCAAGGAAGACGCGTGTCGAGGCGTCTATTTCGAGGTCCCTCAATCTCTCGCATTCGAGGTCTGGTGTCCGGCGAAATAATATGTCTTTTTTGCAATGCTAATTGATGGCAATTTAGAAATAACCGAGCAAGCCAGATGGACTCTCCGAGTACAAATTAGTAACCTTGGACGCTTTAATATCCTCAGGTAGTATCCGTCTGCCATAAATTTTTCCAAAGTTTGGATATTAAAAGCGTTCGATGAAAGTTAAATCCCATTTGGCAATGATGGTCACAGCAGTACTCGTGCCCATTGTCTTCTTCTCAGGCTGGACGCTTCTGACACTCTTACAGGCTGAACGTGACCTGGCGTTGCGCAACATGCACGAAGTCGCTCGTTCAACAATGTTGGCAATCGACCAGGAGATGGCCGTAGCCTCTGCCATATCTACAACCCTGGCCACATCGCACCGGTTGAAGGACGGAGATTTTCCTGCGTTCTACGAGATTGCAATTGCGACAAACAAAGGAAAGAATACTCACACGTCGTTATTAGACAATACCGGTCTTCAACTTTTCAATACCCGCTTCCCTTACGACACAGAACTCAAGCCACCACTCCCGGCGACGACAGAGAGAATAAAGAAGATACTTTCTACCAATCAGCCAGCCATTTCAGATCTTATTCTAGGAAGCCGAACAAGAAGCTACCTGGTGGCCGCGGAAACGCCTGTCAAGATTGACGACGGCCGTCAATTTGTCATTACGGAATGGCTTTACGTAAGTGAGCTAAAAAAGAAATTCCCTAAGACTATTCCAAGTACATGGCTGATTTCGCTCTTCGACCGCAATGGCATTACGATTGCCCGCAATATCGAGGGTGACGACTCGATAGGAAAGCCTCCTCTGCCCGAGGTGCATGAATTTATTCTCAAGGGTAAAAACGAATTTCGTGGCCGTAGTCGCGAAGGAGTGGAAGTCTATGCTGTAACAGCCAAATCCGACCTTACAGGCTGGACGGTCGGAATCGGGGTTCCGGTGTCTGTGATTGAAAACTCAGCCCGACAAGCGGCAATCTTAGGTGCGCTTGGTCTTTTTACTGCCCTCCTGGTCGGCACGCTGGCTGCGTTTGTCTTCGGTCGCAAGCTTTACGAAGCGGTCCGAAGTGCATCCAGGGCTGCGGCTGTTCTAGGCGAAGGGCAGATTCCTGAAAGCCGGCGCTCATCAGTAGATGAGGTTAATGAACTGCACGACGCTCTGCTTAATGCGGGCAAAGTGCTGCAAGAGGCAAACACCGCCAAACAGCAGCATCTGCAAGAAGTGGTAGAAGCCAGGAATCTTGCCGAGTCCCAAAGCAAAGCTAAGGACGAATACCTGGCAATGCTCGGACATGAATTGCGTAATCCCCTGGCAGCAATAGATGCTGCGGTATCCTTGCTAAAGATGGACGGTGTTTCAGAGTCGGTGCGCCAGCGAGCGCAGGAAGTAATAGAACGACAGACTCGCCATTTAGGTAGCCTTGTAGACGAACTACTTGACTCCCAGCGCATCCTGAGTGGAAAGATAACTCTTTCTAAAGAGGCGACAGACCTAGCTGACGCCGTCAAGCACTGTTATGAAAGCTTTGAGGCGCAAGGCTTTCCAGGCAAATACCGAGTTTCGCTGCGCCTGGAACGCGCGATGATTCTCGCGGATGCGACACGTTTGAATCAGATGATTGCCAATCTGATGGAAAACGCCTTCAAGTACACTCCAGAAGGCGGCACTATCGATATCTCGGTGCAGACGGAAGCCGAAGAAGCGGTTTTCGCGATTCAAGACTCTGGCATCGGCATATCGCCGCTTCTTATGTCGCACATTTTCGAGACCTTCGTCCAAGGGCCTGTAACAAACCGGGCCAAGGGTGGCATTGGAATGGGGCTAGCCGTAGTGAAGTCACTTGCCACGCAGCACGATGCTCACGTAAGTGCAGAAAGCCAGGGTGAAGGAAAAGGAACCACGTTCTATCTTCGATTCCTGTTGCTGAAGAACCAGATGGGAGACCGCGCTAATGAAAAGGCGACTCGACAACAAAATTCCACGAAGAGAATACTGGTGATTGAAGATAATAAGGATGCGCGTGAGCTGCTCTGCGCACTGCTAACAGCTCACGGGCACCAGGCTTCTTCCGCTGTAGATGGATTGAGCGGCATACAAGCTGCCTTTGCAGAGCGCCCTGACGTCGTACTGATCGATATCGATCTACCGGATATCCAAGGCTACGAGGTCGCCATGCGTCTTCGTAACGATGAACGTACCAAGAACCTCAAATTGATTGCTGTCACAGGCTATGGACAAGAGGCAGACCGCATCAAGGCACTAGACTCTGGTTTTGATAACCACATGAAGAAGCCGGTCAAGACGGATGAATTGTTAGCCGCGGTCATGAGTGCCTGATAGGTAGTAGTTCAAACTTGATCTGACACTAAGACCTTGCCAAAGGGTGGGGTTACCCGGTTTGATAGAGGTGCGAATCTTTATGAAACCAGCGCGCAAGCGCCAAGGAGTAAGCCCATGAGTAGTGTTCCTCAGAACGTCATCAACCACAAGGTCGGCCTGCTGAATCTGACCGCCGAACTTGGTAACGTGTCCCGTGCCTGCAAGGTGATGGGTTTTTCCCGTGACACTTTCTATCGCTATCAGTCTGCTGTTGCCGAAGGCGGCCTGGACGCGCTTATCGATGCCAGCAGGAAGAAGCCTAAGCTGCGTAACCGCGTAGAAGAGACCACAGAGCAGCGGTAGCTGCCTTTGCTCTTGAGCAGCCGGCATTTGGGCAGGTGCGTGTTTCCAGCGAACTGCGCAAGTGCGGCATCTTCATTTCCCCCTCTGGCGTGCGTTCAGTCTGGATGCGACGAGACCTGGAGTCGTTTAAGAAGCGGTTGATCGCACTCGAACGCCATGTTGCCCAAACTGGCGAGGCATTGACCGAGTCGCAGGTCGCGGCGCTGGAGAAGAAACAAGAAGATGATGTTGCCTATGGCGAAATCGAGACAGCGCATCCCGGGTATCTGGGTAGCCAGGATACCTTTTACGTTGGCACGATTAAGAGTGTGGGCCGCATCTACCAGCAGACCTTTGTCGACACCTATTCCAAGTGGGCAGCGGCCAAGCTCGATACCACCAAGACGCCCATTACAGCGGCAGACTGGCTGAATGATCGCGTCCTGCCGTTCTTCGAAGAACAAGGCATGGCTATGATCCGATTGCTAACCGATCGTGGCACTGAGTATTGCGGCAAACCGGAAACGCATGACTATCATGCGTAGCGCGCAGAGCATCCAGGATAACGATAGCTACATTGCCCATTTTGCCGGCCCGCTTGCCGCGCCACAAGCTGTTCGACTGCAGCAGATGCCTAGTTGGCTGGCAAATGCCGCTTTCAACGAAGCTGGCAGCAGCAATCCGCGCCGCATCACGCCACCCACACCGCCGCATGCAAAGCGTACGCGCGTAACTACTCCCCCGATCTCGCCGCGCACTCATGCGCTATTGCAGCAAGCCGCGCGAAGCAGTCCCGTGGCGCCTGACCCAGGCGTGAACCTGGCGTTACTGGACGCGCCGACACTCTCTATCGTTCGACCTGACAGCTTGCTTGTGGATCTTCAAGGGCGCACTTTGGAACACCCTTTTCACCAGGGTATAGCCATTGGCAAGGCCTATGGATCCCATGCAACCAACCAGGCGTTCCAGGGCAATGTGGTAGGACTTAGCCTGCAGGGTGCGCGCATTGACCAAATTCGTCGTGTACTGGCGCACAACGCGAAATCAATATGGACGATGTGGGCATCATCGTCGATCCGGCGCAAGGGATGCACTCCGAGGCCGAGCTGCAGGTGCTGGATTCAATGCATCCGGAAGGGGATGTTTCCTATGACACCGCACGACAAGCGCTGGAAGCCCAGTTCAATAGGATCGATGAGAACGATGAGAATGGCCCCCGGTATCTGTCGGTGCGCGTGACGCAGCAAGGGCATGTATTGCCGCCAGCGCCGCTCAATCCCCACGGCGCCTATCTGCCCAACCTGGGCTTCGTGCCATTGGAGGCGCTGCAAGGGACGGACCTGGCCGCGGTGGCACAACTGCATGGACAGCAGGCGCGGGAACGACTGCAGCAAGCCATTGAGGCAGTAACGCAGCAAGCACCGCAGCCGCAGGTAGCATCACCGGCACGCTCGCGCCGCAGCAGTTCGCTTCCTTCGACACGACGTGCTGGACAAGCCGCTGGAGCGGAGGCCCGGGGCGAACCAGTCGGCGCATATGATCTGCGGGCGTCGGACATACAACGGTCGCAAACTGCGCATAACATCTCGCCGGAACCGAATCCGCTAAAGGAGCCTCAAGGCGGATGGCCGGCTTGGGCGGAAGGGCTCTCCATAAGAAAGGCTAATAAAACAATTTTGATTTCTGTAATGAACCAGCTTCTTGATCCAGGTATTCATTTGAGTAGCTTGCGCCTGGACGAAACGAGCAGTCTTCCAAGCTTGTCGGAAAAAGCAATGCGTGTCCTGCTGGTAAGCTTGGCAGCCGTGCATAACCAGACACTTACCGTTGGCAACTTATCTAGGACGAACCTGATTGACCATATCAAAGGATTTGCGGTCCCTTGGGTTTTTAGCTTGCCTTTCTTGTAGTTGACGTAAAACGATGTGTAATCTATATTGTAAAAAGTTTCCTTCAGGCATCATTTTCGGTTGAATGTATCAGGTATCCCACCATGTCTCATGAACCACTTGGCCAGGATATCGATGGCTTTCCAGGTCATACCTCGTCCCGCACACAAGCTTTTTTCCGCCAGCTTGCCGATTCATCCAAAGTTGTTGTCTGGACGACAGATGCAAGCGGATTCTGCGTTCATATAAATAACAACACGTGTGTTCAGGACGATGGCATTTCACAGCTGAATTTCGCAGACTGGCTTCAGTTAGTTCACCCCGATGACGTTGTTGCTGTCCGTTCCAGTTTGACAAGAGCTCATATGGCAATGGAGGAATATGAACTTGAGTACCGAATCCTCAGCAGTGACGGTACAGAGCGCTGGATGCATGAGACAGGTGTGCCGCGGTTCGGCGACGATGGTGCATTTGCTGGCTATCGCGGCAGTATTGTGGACACTACAAAGCAGCACGACGCTTTGGCGCAGTTGGCTCGAAGGGAAGCAGACTATCGTCTGCTTGCTGAGAGCACTTCCGACCTGATTTGTCGATGCGACGCGGATGGCACCTATCTATATATCTCGCCTTCCTACACGCTGACCCTCGGCTATGAACTCAATGAGGTCAAGGGCAAAAAGGCTTACGAGTTCCTGCATCCTGACGACGTCGAGGTGGCGGAAGCCGAAATCAAACGTCTCACGCAGCCTGGCAGCCGGAGCCGTGTCATTGAGATTCGTAAGCGGCACAAGGATACTCACTATGTCTGGATGGGTACCAAGATACAGATATTGCTCGACCCGCTAACAAAGGCTCCCGTAGGCAGCGTTTCTGTTTCACGTGATATTACCGTAGAGCGCCAAGAAAAACTGGAGCGCAGGAAGAGCGAAGAACGATTTCTGCGCCTGACCCATCTATCCTCCGACTGGTATTGGGAGACTGATGAACACGACGTTGTGACCTACCTTTCCAAAGGAGCGCAAAAGGTATCAGGGATTGCACCTGAACATATCATCGGCAAACGTAGGGGTGAATATGGCGGGACGCTCAACCAGCAGGAGTTGAACGCATATCGCCAAAAAGTCTCGTCTCGAGAATCATTTAAGGATCTACCCTTTTCGGCCACTCATCCGCTCAATGGCGCAAGCTTCCATGTCAGTATTTCCGGCGAGCCCGTGTACGAGGGCGGACAGTTCAAAGGCTACCACGGCATTGGACACGATATCACTGCCGAAAAGGAGGTATTGGAGCAGCTCTCGAGACTAGCCAACGAAAATAAAGACCTTATCAATCATTCGCTGGACATCATTGCGCTGCTGGATGAAAGCGGGTGTTTTACTCGTGTCAATCCCGCAGTGACCGAAGTCCTGGGATATCTGCCGGAAGAATGGCTTGGCAGGCAATACACCGATTTTCTGCACCCGGAAGATTTGGAGAAAACGCGCATCGCCGATGCTGCGCTGCGTACAGGCAAGAACACTATCCAGGATTTCGGGACGAGATGGATCAGGAAAGATGGCAGCGTTGCGTATCTTTCAGTGTCAGCGCGTTGGACGCAAGACTCAAAGACCATGTATGCCACTGCACGCGACGTAACAGACCGCTACCACGTACAGGCGCAACTGCAGAAATCCAGGGAGGAGATGAGCGCCATGCTTGAAAGCATAGGTGACGCGTTCTTTGCCTTGGACCAGGATTGGCGAATCATCTATGCAAATGAAAAAGCTGCAAAGTTCGTGGGCGTTGAGCGCCAAAGCGAAATGGGAAAATTACTTTGGGATGTGGCGCCTGAAGTAAAAAATTCTTCCTTCATCCGGCATTATCAAAGAGCGATGACAACTCGTGCACCGCTTTCCTTTGAGGAAAAATGGGCCCCATCGAATACATGGGTTGAAGTACGCGTTTATCCTCAGGGTGACGGGATTGCCGTCTACTTTCACGACATCACTGAACGGCGCCTTGCCGAACAGGCCGCTCAAGAAAGCAGCAATCGGCTTCGTGATGTAATCACCATGACGCCTGCCGGCTATCTATATGCTGACGGACAGGCCAATATTATTGACGTCAATCCTGCGCTCTGTACTTTGACTGGATACAACAAGGAGCAACTTGTTGGGGCTGGCCTGGAGACGATTTTTTGCTACTGCCCTTGGCATGGCGCACTCGCTGTCCAACATGGCCCGAGTATCACGCGTGGCATGGAAGCGACCATACAACACAAAGACGGACATAACGTACCGGTAATATTCAGCGGCAACATCAAACGAAATAGCGACGGACATGCTGAATCGTTCACCGCCTTCCTGACCGATATTACAGAGCGCAAGCAGGTCGAAAACCAGCTTGAGGAGCTTGTAACGCATGACATGCTCACCGGTCTGCCTAACCGCGTACTCATCAATCGACGCTTGCAGGCAATGATTGATACCGCCGGGGCGGGCGACTCGATCGCGGTCATGTTCATTGATCTGGACCGCTTCAAGCAAGTCAACGACTCCATGGGACATGCGCCAGGAGACATGCTGCTTCGGCAAGTTGCTTCTCGATTCCTGAAGAACATGCGTCCGAATGATATCGTTGCGCGCCTTGGTGGAGATGAATTCGTAGTTGCGGCGCACTGTTCCGAAGGAAGGAAGTCTGCAAGCCGTATTGCGCAAAGATTGCTGGACGCCCTGACATCGCCCTTTGAGATTGAGGGACAAGAGGTCTTCGTGGGAGCATCCATCGGAATCAGCATGTTTGCCGGGGATGCGCAAACGAAGGAATTACTCTTCCAAAACGCAGATATCGCAATGTATCGCGCCAAGTCTGGTGGACGAAGTAACTATTGCTTCTTTGAAGCCGAGATGAGTGACGAGGCGAAGCTCCGCATGACGCTTGAGCACTCCCTTCGTCGCGCACTGGAACGTGACGAGTTTGAGTTGCATTATCAACCGCGCGTCAATCTTAGAACGATGCAGGTTGTCGGCATAGAGGCCCTTATCCGATGGAATCATCCACAGCTTGGTCGTGTTCCCCCACTGGACTTCATCCCGATTGCAGAAGACCGGGGCCTCATTGAATCGATTGGGAGATGGGTTCTTGAAGAGGCATGCCAGCAGGTTCAGCGCTTGAATCAAGCGACCGGCCGGCAGTTACATGTATCAGTCAATCTGTCGGCACGCCAGTTGAGGCTACCCGACTTAATAAAGCAGGTGGAAAACGCCCTCACGATAGCTGGACTGCCTCCGGCCCTGCTTGAACTGGAACTGACAGAAACTGCCCTCATTGAGGATCTGGATGCATCGGTAAAGTTGCTCAAACAGCTCAAGGGTCTCGGCGTGCTGCTCTCCGTGGACGACTTCGGGACGGGATATTCCGGACTATCTTACCTGAAACGTTTTCCAGTAGACATCTTGAAATTGGACCGCTCTTTTGTGAACCAGCAGCCCGAGGAAGTCACTGGCTTTGAATTCGTCAAAGCATTTGTCGATATGGCGCACGCACTGAAGTTATCGGTCACGGCTGAAGGCATTGAAACCGATGAAATCCTTCAGCTACTCATCGCATCCAATTGCGATGAAGGTCAAGGTTATTTTTTCGCGAAGCCAATGGAGATTGCTGAGCTCAAGCGCTTTTTATCGCAATAACGGTAGATTGCAAAAATCGTTTGCGGCCTTTGAATAGCCATGGGGATATGGGGATGGACAGGCCATTGTGCAAACAGCGCCAACAGAGTGGCATCCGTCGCTGCAGGGTTGCTCGCCGTCTCGCGGCACTGCTGCTGGGGAACCACGAATGTCCATGCGATGCCACCTTGGCGATTTAGGCAGATCCATTAATTTATGGCCCGGACAAGCTGAAACAGGGTGTAAAAGTCGATGTATTCGATATTTACGAAAGGCAATATTTTGCTACTGTCTTTCTTATAACAACATTCCGTTTACACCATGCTAATCCGAGATATCACAGCTATCGTCCTTCGCACCGCCATCGCGGTTGTCGTCGTAGCCGCCTTGGCAATCGCGGTTGCCAATATTGCTTCCAGCTGATCCGGGGCGTCCGGGATTGCGCGGTGCAGCCGGCCGCGCTTTCCGCTGACGAGGGATGACGAGGGATGATGAGGCAAGCGGGCACGCAACCCCGAACTGGCTCGTCCATCCCTGCGAAGCAACCTTACTGTTTCGCTCCTGGCGGCTTGGCGGCGCTATCCGAAGCGATGCGCGGCGCGGCCTGCATATAACCCTTCATCATTGCTTCGCGATGAGCACATCGGGTTAGCCGGTCAACGGTATCCTGTTCATCAGCGCACCCATGGTCCCGGGCCGCGCAGTCAGCTGCGCACGGACTTCCTTGAAACCGCCACATCCGCCGGCGGCGCCACGGCTTGCACGCGCGGCATCGTTCCAGACAGCAGCGCTGTGGGAAGATCCCACAGAAAACCTTGCACATGAAGCGGCAAGCCGGTGCGCGATGCAATGCGCAGCAAGGCCTCGCGCGCTTCGCCGGTTTCCGCGCGCTTGAAGATGACACGCGCCCCGCGCTCCTCGCAGCGCGACAGCAGCTGCACGACCGGAATGTCCTGCGAGAGCTGCCGCACGTCGAGCTTGATCACCTCGGGCCGCACGCGGTCGAGCAGGTTCAGTGCATCATAGGCATCGACGGCGTTGACCGCGATGCGAAAGCCGTTGCGCCGGTAATTGTCGGCCACGTAATTGAGCAGCCAGCTTTGGTGCTCGACGATGGCCGGTAGCTGCAGCACCACCTTTTCCCTGGGCAGATCGAGCACCTTGAGAACGCGGCTGAAGGCCGTACCATGGTTGCCATCCACTGCTGCGAGCAGGCGCGCATGCACGCTGAGATAGAGATCGAGTCCTTCGGCCGCCGGCTGCCGGAAGAAATTGATGGAGTGAAGCATGCGGCACAGGCGGTCGAGTTCGACCGACTCGTCATCGTTGGCCGCATGATCGAGAAGCTTCCACAGGCAAAGGCCCTGATCGGTGCCCGAATAGCTGCGGGCAAAGCCTTCGTAGCCGATGACGGCGCCGGAGTCCAGCCTGCGTATGGGCTGGAAGGCGCTGGTCAGGGTGGAGCTGAAATAGCGCCCCTGCGCCCTGCCCTCGTCGTCCAGCCAGACCTGCATGCCCGCCTGGCTGTTGCCATGAAGCTTCGATAAATAATGTTCCAGTCCGTGGTAAGGCATGGAGAATTCCTTTGCTGGCCAGATGGGGGCGAGTCCGCCGGCATGTCGGCGCCGCTTCCCGCTGATCCTTCCCGCAGGGTGCAGGAAGGGGGCAGGCTGGCGTCGCGCCGTGCATGCACGCGCAGGTCTCGCCAAGCTTACAGCTTGGCGATCGATACTTCGGTGGCCTTGACCAGCGCAACCACTTCCACGCCGGGAGCGAGGCCGAGGTCGCGCACCGAGCGCGTGGTGATCACGGAGGTCACGATGCCGGCCGGCGTCTCGACATCGACTTCGGAAACGACCGGTCCGTCGATGATGGCCTTGACCTTGCCGCGGAACTGGTTGCGTACGTTGATTGCCTGGATGCTCATGGTTTCTCCTTAGGGTGAGCGGTGGTGAAAAGATGCCTGCAAAACTGTGTTGTCAAGCCGGAGGTTGGCGCCTCCATCGGGTGTTAAACGGCCCAGGCGACCTGGTTGACGGTCTTGTGCAGCGACACGTCGCCCAGCGCACCATCGGGCCGCGATGCCGGATGCTTCAATACGCGAGACAGGATGAACTCTTCCAGCTGCGCGAACGCGGCATGCCCGCGCGCGCGGGGCCGGGGCAGCGTGATGCGCTCGTCGAGCGTGATGCGTCCATCCTCGATCAGCACGACGCGGTCGGCAAGCGCAATGGCTTCCTGCACGTCGTGCGTCACCAGCACCGCCGTGAAACCGCGCTGCTGCCAGAGCGATTCGATCAGCTGCTGCATTTCGATGCGGGTCAATGCATCGAGCGCGCCCAGCGGCTCGTCGAGCAGCAGCAGCTCCGGGTCATGCACGAGGGCCCGGGCCAGCGCCACGCGCTGACGCTGGCCGCCGGACAGCACCGCCGGCCATTCGCGGCCGCGCTCCTTCAGCCCGACGTTCTGCAGCGCCTGCTCCGCCTTGCCAACGCCGCCTGGCAAGCCGAGGGCGACATTGTCGAGCACGCGCTTCCACGGCAGCAGGCGGGAATCCTGGAACATGATGCGCGTATCTGCCTTGCGCGAGATGCCGTCTTCACCGCTGAAGCGGATCTCGCCGCCGTCCGACGATTCCAGCCCCGCAACCAGACGCAGCAGGGTGCTCTTGCCGCAGCCGCTGCGTCCGACCACGGCGACGAATTCGCCCGGCTCGATGTGCAGGTCGGCCGCCTTGAGCACGTCGCGGCCGCTGTAGGATTTCCATACGCCCTGCACATTGACGCGCACGCCTATCCTGCCCGCCTCGCTTGCTGTGGTTTGTACCTCGCGGTGTTCGGTCCTGTCATTGAGCATGATGTTTGCCTTCCTGCGCCGGGTTTGTTTGAAATGTTGACTTGCTTACTGGTAGCCGGGATGCCAGCGCAGCGCGTAGCGTTCCACCGTGCGCGCCAGCACATCGGCCAGCTTGCCCAGCAATGCGTAGAGCAGGATGCCAACCAGCACGACATCGGTCTGCAGGAATTCGCGTGCGTTCATGGTCATGTAGCCGATGCCGGACTGCGCCGAGATGGTTTCCGAGACGATCAGCAGCACCCATACCAGGCCGAGCGAGAAACGCACGCCGACGAGAATGGACGGCAATGCGCCCGGCAGGATCACGTCGCGGTACAGCGCCCAGCCCGACAGGCCGTAGCTGCGCGCCATTTCGATCAAGCCCTTGTCCACGGACCGGATGCCGTGGAAGGTGTTCAGATAGACGGGGAAGAACACGCCGATCGAGACCAGGAACAGCTTTGCGGTTTCATCGATGCCGAACCACAGAATCACCAGCGGAATCAGCGCCAGCGCCGGAATGTTGCGGATCATCTGTATTGTGGTGTCGAGCAGGGTTTCCGCCTGCTTGAAGGTACCGGTGAAGAGACCGAGCAGAAGGCCGAGGCCGCCGCCCACGGCAAAGGCCGACAGGGCACGCCATGCGCTGGTCTTCACATGCAGCCAGAGTTCGCCGGAGGCTGCCAGCGTCCACGCCGACTTGAGCACCGCGAACGGTTCCGGCAGGATGCGGCTGGACAGCCAGCCGAGCTGGGCGGAAATCTGCCATACCGCGACCAGGACGACCGGTACGATCCAGGGCGCAAGCTTGCCCAGGGCGATGCGATGCCAGGCGGGTCTGCGCTGCGCCCTGGCGGGCGGGGTGAGCGCTTCGAAATCTGCTGTGGTGACGTGCATGGTGGTCTTTCGGTTGATGGAGCTTACTGTTTTGCTTTATAAATCTTTTTGTAGTTCGCCAAACCATTAAAATTCCCTCCTCTTCAAGGGGACGTAGCAGGGGTTTCGCAACGCATGCGTTGCGCCTGCGTAGTCGGAGCCGCCTGCAAGCGGCGAGGTGGACGTAGCAGGGGTTTCGCAATGCATGCATTGCGACTGCGTAGCCGGAGCCGCTTGCAAGCGGCGAGGTGGTGGGTTAGGGGCGCCCGGCGTAGGGCGGGGGATGGGTTTCAAACACTATATGAATGCTGTTTAAACCCATCCTCAACCCAGCCTTCCACCTCGCCGGCCGTCCTTGAAGGGAAAGGGGTAACAGTGAACTAGCTGAATAATCATCAGCTCCAAAGTTCGACAGTTGAAAAAGGTTTTCTAAAAACACTTCAGCTCTGCGACACCTTCGGCAAAATATCGCTCGCCACCATCTCTCCAAACGGCCCCGTCAGCGAACCTTCCTGCTGCGCAGCGCGCGACTTGCCGATCAGCGGGAACACCAGTTCGGCAAACCGGTACGACTCTTCCAGATGCGGATAACCCGACAGGATGAAAGTCTCGATCCCGAGATCCGCATATTCCTTCATGCGTGCCGCCACGGTCTCCGGATCGCCGACCAGCGCAGTGCCGGCACCGCCGCGCACCAGTCCGACGCCGGCCCACAGGTTGGGCGACACTTCCAGCTTGTCGCGGCGGCCGCCGTGCAGCGCCGCCATGCGCTTCTGGCCGACCGAATCCATCCTGGCGAACGCAGCC
>Ga0194137_10001604_pt1 | contig 13791 bp, 14 predicted proteins | sample TARM_MetaG_T3_14_FD_134025 | JGI IMG/M metagenome (GOLD analysis project Ga0194137, IMG submission 134025) | Freshwater microbial communities from Pennsylvania, USA, analyzing microbe dynamics in response to fracking - TARM_MetaG_T3_14 (version 2) | ecosystem: Environmental > Aquatic >... | reverse complement strand
TGATGACATGGTGTGCAGAAGCTCCGATGTGCCGCGATCGCTTCAGCCTTCCCAGATTGCCGCCAAGGGCAGCGCAACTGTCCTGTTAGAAGGGGAAAGCGTAACCGGTAAAGAAATGTTTGCTCAAGCCATTCACAACGCCTATCAATCCGATCAGCCATTTATTGCCATCAACTGTGCCGGCATTCCAGAAAATCTGATTGAGAGTGTCCTTTTTGGCTATGAAGAAGGTTCTTTCACGGGAGCCAGCAAACATGGAAAAATCGGGAAATTTGAACTAGCCAAAGGTGGCACCATTTTTCTCGATGAAATCGGAGAAATGCCACTAAACACCCAGACCATTATGCTACGAGTCTTGCAGGAGCGCTATATTCAGCGCATCGGCGGCGACAAGGATATTCCCATTGATGTGCGGGTGATTGCTGCCACCAATAAAAATCTTGCCGAAGAAGTAAAAAAGGGGCGGTTTCGACAAGATCTTTACTATCGGCTGAATGTATTGCAAATTAATATTCCGCCACTGCGGAAACGAAAAAAAGATATCCCGATTTTAGCCGAAATCTTTCTCAATGAGATTACCCAGGCCTGCGGCAAATACATTGAACCGCTTCATCCCTCCACCATCGCGACGATGCAGGAATACGAGTGGCCGGGAAATGTGCGGCAGTTTAAAAACGCCATTGAACAGGCAGTAAACTTCACTGAAACCAATCGCATTGACGATTATTTTATTTCCAGTTTTCTGCCCAATCTCAATGCTGAGCTGACACCTAGAGAATCACCCCCGCCACCGCCAAGAACCATTGAAAAAAATACTGAACAACCCAATGTTGATTTAAAGAACATCGAGCTTAGCACCATCAAAAAAGCCCTAACGCTTTTCTCTGAACGCAAGAAAGCAGCTGAGTACCTGGGTATATCCCGCAGTACCCTATACCGCAAAATGAAACAGTATCACCTGGAGGATTATTAGACCATGAAAAAAGAGCTCACCTGGTTTGACCTGGGACTAATTTCCTATGAAGATGCCTTTATCATTCAAGAGCAGCTCCACCAGCAATGCGTGGACGGTTTCTGGCCGGACACCCTCCTTTTTCAGGAGAATTATCCGATTATTACGCTGGGTCGGGGAACCCATGAAAAGAACCTGCTTTATCCTGCCGAAGAGCTGGCTGCGATGGGTATCGCCCTAACATCGGTCAGCCGGGGTGGCGATATTTCCTATCATGGGAACGGACAATTCATCGTTTCGCCGATACTTCATTTTGATCAGTATGCTAAAGGTGCTCACCAATATGTGCGCTGTCTGGAGCAAATTGTCATCAACGTGTTGGATTACTATGGCTTGAAAGGTAACCGCGTCAAAGGCCGAAGCGGTGTCTGGGTTGTGGAACCGGGAACCGGTGAGGATAAGAAAATATCAGCTCTTGGTATCGCCGTTTCTCACGGCGTCAGTCTCCATGGCATGTCCATTAATGTCAACCCCAACCTCGAGCATTTTAAAACCATTATTCCTTGCGGCATTGAAGATAAGGGCGTCACCTCGATGGCAGCCTGTGGCTGCTCTCCCGTTAGCCTGTCCGATCTTCGCGATCAGTTTATCCTGGCCTTTGATGGAATGTTTGGTACCCGAACAATAAAAAGAACGATCACAGAACTATGTAATGAAATAAATACGATTAAGGAGAATTAAACATGAAATTTGAAATTGCAGTTCCCGAATTTGCCGAAGGCGCTGAAGAAATAAATTTAAGACAATGGCTTGTTGCTGTTGGTGACACAATTAAAAAAGGTGATAACATCGCCGAAGCGGCCACCGATAAGATTTCCATCTATATTGAATCACCGGCCGACGGGGTTCTTACCGCGATGTTAGCTGCCGAAGATGACCGGGTTCTGGTTGGCCAGATCATCGGCGAAATTGAGGGTTAAAAGCATGGCCGGTATTCATCAGGATAAAGTTATTATTATCACCGGCTCATCCCGGGGAATTGGTTACTCATTTGCTGAATATCTCAGCAATGAGGGCGCTAATATTGTCATTATTGACCTTAATATTGAAACAGCTAAAGCTGCGGCCGAAAAATTGCCCACTAAATGTATTGCTGTCCAGTGCGATATATCTTCCGAAGCAGATGCCATTAGAATGGTTGATATTGTTATGGAAACCTATGGCAAAATCGATGTGTTAATCAACAACGCTGGAATCTTCCCCGTCAAAACCTTTAGTGCGATGACCTTAGAAGACTGGAAGGCAGTGATTGATATCGATTTAACCGGAACCTTTATCGCTACCCATGCGGTTTATAAGGTACTTGAACAGCAGAAACGGGGCAAGATTATTAATGTTGCTTCGATCGCCGGCCGGGTTGGAGGACTGGGTTTCACCCATTATTCTGCCGCTAAGGGCGGGGTCATTGCTTTTACCAAAGCCTTAGCAAGAGAAGCTGCTCGTCTTAATATTCAGGTTAATGCGATTGCCCCCGGTGTCATTGAAACCGATATGGCTAAATCAAATTTCCCTAAATACGCCCTCACCGAACATACCAAAAACACCCCAGCCGGACGACTTGGCACCGAAGAAGACCTTTTTGGAGTCATTTCCTTCCTCTGTTCACCCGGAAGTGATTACATCATCGGTCAGACCATTGCCATCGATGGCGGCTATACCATGATTTAGAGAAACTGACAATATTGAGGAGACTCCCATGAATATACAAGACTCATTTATCAAGCTGAGAAACAGTGTTGTCACCATCTCCTATCTAGAGGCTAATGGCCAGGAAATAACCGAAAGCTATGCCTCACTTTTTGGAAATGCTATGAAAGTCCTTGGCGGTTACCAGTCCCAGGGGCTAAAAAAGGGAGCCCTTCTTGTTTTTCAATTAAAAAGCATTCAGGCTCAGATCACTTGTTTTTGGGCCGCCATCCTGGGGGGAATGGTTCCTGCTATTCTGCCCATTGGCCAGGATGAAAAATCCCGGGCTTATCTTCACAGTGTGCTAGCCACTCTGGACAACCCCTTCATAGTCAGTGATCTAGAAGGGGTAACCACTATTTTTGAAAACAAGCTCTTAATGGTTCGGGCTTTGGCTGAATCCACCCCGGGAACCATTACTACAGTTAATGATCGTGATCCCGGAATGATTCAGTTTACCTCGGGCACCTCATCAGATCCTAAAGGTGCTGTTCTCACCACCCGGAATCTGTTTGAAGGGGGGATCGCCAGCAGTATCATCGTTCGCGAAAATGTTCAGGAACGCTATTTAAGCTGGCTGCCGCTATCCCACTGTTTTGGTTTTGTTGGCTATCACTTGGTTCCGATTGTCAACAACTTTCCCCAATATATAATGAGCCCACTACAGTTTGTACAAAACCCCAACCGCTGGCTGGAAAAGCTCTCGCAGTTTTCCGCCACCGTCACCGGAGCCGCCCTGTTTGGTATTGAACTATTGCTTAAGGTCGGCATTAAACAGCAGCGAGCGGTGGATTTATCAACTGTTTATATCTGTTTTTGCGGTGGCGAGGATGTTAACCCCCTTTCCTTAACCTCCTTCGAAGCGCAGACGGCACCGATGGGTTGGATCCGGGATACCCTGAAACCAGCCTACGGTCTCAGCGAAACCACCATGGGCGTGGCCTACACCCCCTATGGTTGGCCCTTCCGGATGGATTACTTTCTGGGTAACGGCATTGCCATTGGTGAAAAACTGTTCTTCTGTGACCCCGATGATGATACCATCGGCCGGATGTCAGTAGGTGTTCTGGATGCATGTAACGAAGTAGTTATTAAAGATCTTGCCGGAAATATTCTGGAGCCGGAATATCTGGGTCTGATCCATATTCGGGGCACCAATGTGATGCTGCGCTATTATTCAAAAGACAGCAATGCTTCCACCGGGCTAGACGAGAATGGTTGGTTTAACACTGGTGATCTGGGTTTTTTTAGAAACGGTTGGTTAAATATTTTTGGTCGCTATAAAGATATTATTATCGTCAACGGTGAAAATTACCTGGTCTCTGATTTAGAAAAAACCGGTAAACAAGCATTGCCTGAAAATACCAACCTGATTGTTATTCAGGGCAAAGATCGAACCACTCAGGAAAACTGCCTGATTCTCTTTAGTGACTCCAAAGACCCACATACCCTAACCCTTGCCGGCCAAACGATTTCGACCAGCTGGCAGATTCCGATCACCTGGGGTGTGATGATTGATGAAATTCCCAAAACCACCTCGGGTAAAATTAACCGACTAGCCTTAACTGTTGCCTGGGAAAACGGTGAATATAATAATTATGATCTGGCTATCCCCTTAGGCAGCAGCACCGCTGAGTCAACCTTGCATGGCACCTATAAGGAGATGGCCGAATACTGGGCGAAGATTCTAAAAATTTCATCTGCCCTGATTGGACCAAACAGTCATTTTGTCTTTGATCTTGGTGGCGACTCTCTTGGTCTTATTGACCTGATTCACCAGCTGGAAAAAGCCTATGGCATTAAAATGAACACTGATCAGATCAGAAACCACCTGACCCTAAAAGAAATGACCGATTATATCGAGACTCTTTAGTGAGATTTTTTAATACGCTGACGCATCAGCAGTCATGGAGACAATTATGAATGTAGATCAATTAACTAAATTATTAGAAGATGTCAAGAACCAGCAATGCGAAGTACCAGCCGCACTGGAACTACTAAAAAATCTGCCTTATGAAGACCTATCTTATGCCAAGGTAGATCATCACAGGGAACTGCGAAACGGCTATCCTGAAGTAATTTACAGTCCCGGTAAAACCCTGAATCAGATCAAGGGGATTGTCGAAAACATGCTGGCGCGATCGACCGGCAACATCCTCGCTTCGCGAGCTGAACGGGACGTATACGACACCATCAAATCCATAACACCTGATGCCATTTATTATGAAGAAGCGCGTTCCGTTGTCGTTAAGCGGGAAGAATTTAAAACCACCGACGACTACATTCTCGTCGTCACCGCTGGAACCTCTGATATCCCAGTTGCCGAAGAAGCCGTTGTTACCGCCATGGTTATGGGCAATCAGGTCAAGCGGCTTTACGATGTCGGGGTTGCCGGTATCCATCGACTCCTCGGTAACGTCGATACTATCAATCAGGCCAAGGTAATTATTGTAGTGGCCGGTATGGAAGGGGCCTTGGCTTCGGTGGTCGGCGGTCTTACTGATAAACCGATTGTCGCTGTTCCCACCAGTATCGGTTACGGCGCTAACTTTGGTGGTATCTCAGCTTTGCTTTGTATGCTGACCTCCTGTGCCAGCGGCATCGGCGTTGTCAATATTGACAATGGTTTTGGCGCTGCCTGTATGGCTTCGAGAATTATCAAATTATAACCATAATCGTAATTTCATCAGGGCCTGGCCCAACGAAGGAGAATTGTCCATGAAGGTTTTGTTTTTCGATTGTTTTTCCGGTATTAGTGGGGATATGGTTTTAGGTGCCTTTATTGACTTGGGTATTGATCCGGCTTACCTTAACGCTGAACTAAAGAAGCTAAATCTCAGCGGGTTTCGCGTCGAAGCCGCAGCCACCATGAAAAAAGGGATTTCCGGTACCCGTTGTCATGTAATCCTGGACGCTGACCGGCATCATCATCGGCACTTTAACGATATCAAAGAAATCATCGAAAATTCAACCCTTTCGGTTGAGGTGAAATCCACCGCTCTGGCGATTTTTATGCGGGTAGCGGTGGCTGAAGGCAAGGTTCACAATGTTCCAGTTGAGCGGGTTCATTTTCATGAGGTCGGGGCTCTGGATTCAATTGTTGATATCGTCGGTGCTGCCATTTGTTACCACGCTCTAAAACCGGATCTGGTTTATGGTTCCAAAATAAATGTCGGTAGTGGCTGGGTACGCTGTGCTCATGGGCTGCTGCCAGTGCCTGCTCCAGCCACCGCTGAAATCCTCTGTGAGTCTAATTTCGAAATGTATTCCAAGGCGATAGATGGCGAATCAGCCACCCCCACCGGGGTTGCCATTCTGGCCGAACTGGCTACCTACTCTCCCACTACGCCAAGTTTTATCCCGGAAAAAACCGGATACGGCTTTGGCGGCAAGGATTTTGGGGTGCTAAATGCCCTACGCATTATTCAGGGTCGAAAATCAGAATCGAACACGATTATGGTTGTGGAAACCAATATTGATGATATGACTGGCGAAATGGCCGGCTATGTATTAGAAGTTTTACTGCAAAACGGCGCTCTGGATGCCTTTTACACTCCGGTATATATGAAGAAAAACCGCCCCGGAATCCACTTGACGGTTTTATGCAGCGAAGCCAGTCTGCCGCTGATTGAAGAAATTATTCTAAAAGAAACCTCAACCATCGGCATTCGCAAATATCCGGTCGAGCGAACCTGCATGCACCGACATTTTAAAAAAATTGATACCCCACTCGGTCAAGTCACCATCAAGATATCTCAACAGGGTAACATTACCCGGGCAACCCCGGAATATGAGGATGTTAAGAAAATCGCTCAGGAATCGGGAAAATCGCTTTGGGAAGTATTGGAAATGGTCGAAAAATTGAAATAGTATTCTAATCGCAAAAAATAATAAAGACTCAGACAAATGGATTCTGAGTCTTTACCAGTTTAAACGATTTTTTCCTGATATTCTCCCGGCTCGGCAATCCATCGCATTTTTCCCGAGCCTTGATCTACTTGATGAATCTCAATCAATAGGGCACAACCCTTTTTAATGATCACATTTTTTTCGCAAAAGCGGTAGGTCCATTCTGAGAGATCTGGTTCATGACCAACAACGATGATTGTGCAGTTATCTTCGGTTTTACTCAGTTTATCTGTTAGTTCGTCGTAATCACCCGTTTCAATGAATTCGCAAGTTTCAATTTTATCAATATTACAGATGTCTTTAATAATGCGCGCTGTTTCGATTGCCCGAGTAATGCCGCTTGACCATAGATAAACGGCTTGTTTATTTTTGAGATATTTGCCAAGAAAAGGGATGTCTTTATTTAGCTGATTGATCCCCTTTAATACCAGCCTGCGGTTCCGATCTGGAAAAACAGTACCGCGTTTCTCGGCCTTGCCATGTCTTATCAGTATCAGTTCCTTCATTTCTCCACGCTCCATTCTTTTTATCTATTTTAACATACCCTAATGAAACATCACGTTTTAATAGAAAAACCAGTGGCATATTTTTTGTATGCCACTGGCTCCTAAAATTTTCACATAATTAGACAACTTCATCTGCAACTTCATCTTTAACTTCTTCTTTAACTTCTTCTTTAACTTCTTCTTTAACTTCTTCTAATTTATCTTGGGCAGTGAACACTTTGCCTTCGCGATAGCCCTGTGCATAAAACGAATAGTGGTCTTCGTGATTTTTCACTTTGTGTTTAGCATGCTCCATCGGTTCAAGAATCGCTTTGACTTCGGGCGGCACCGTCATCACCAGTCCCCATTCCTGATGTTCATCCTCTTGTACCGTATAGGCATCATCTAAACCCTCATAAAAACCCTTTCCATAGGTTTCGCAGGCTTCGTTAATGATACGATTTGGCTTTTCATCTAGTTTCATCACTTTTGTTATTGCCTTTAGCTGGGAACGGACACAATCGACGGCATAGGCAAAGATACTGCTGCAAATCAGTGCATCTTCTTCATAGCCATGAAAAATAATGTAGTGCCGTTGGGTTCCGGGTGGCGTAATCATATAGAAAACGCAACAATTATTTTCTGAAATAACATCAGCTAAGCCTGTCATCCAATGCTCCCGGCGAGTGGTGTAATAAATATTGCTATCAACCTTAATGGGTTTTTCATCATATCTTAATAAATCACGTTCCGTCAGTTTAAATTCAACCATCAGCTTTTTTGCTTTTAAAATAGCATAATTTGCTTCATTGGGGTTGGGACTTTTGCCAAGGGCTAACAGTTTTTTGATTCGATCTCTTATATTAGCTTCCATTTTTCTTCCTCTTATGAACTTTCTGTTTTTTTGTCAAAAACAAACATCTCAATATAGAATCCATCTTAATTAAATATCATTTTATTCTATATCTCTTATTTTATTTGGTATGGCTCAAACTGTCAAGAACGAAGACGAATAATTTATGGATTCTTAATTATTTTAGGATCGGATTTTCAAATCGCCGCCACTTTAAAGTTTTCTTACCATACTGAATCGCTTCCCGAGGACAACGGTTAATACAGGCTGAACAATGGGTACATTGCTTCTTGATCCAAACCGGTTTGTTATCTTCCATTTTAATAACAGTAACCGGACAAATTATTTCGCATTTTTTGCAGCCGTTACACCTTTTATCTGCATAAAAAAGCCTTGTTTTTCGGCCATGCACATATAGCGGATAGGCAACTCTGGTCAAAAATGTTTTTTTTCGCTTGCTGCCATCATCCTGCTTATTTTTCGAAATGGCTGTGATTATATCGGTTAATTTTTTATCTGTCGAGATCAGTATCTTTTTCTGTAGGTCTGGATCTGTTGGCTGGTACATCATAATGTAATTGCTGGCCATCTTGAGTTCAAACGCAGCAGTCAATGGCAATTCCTGCTTTTCCAACAGCTCTTCAAGCATTTTCGCTGTTCCACCCATCCCTCCGCCGCAAGTCAACACGCCAAATACATAAGGCTTTATCCCTTCTTCCAGATTTTGTTCAATTTTAAGTTGTGCAATAAAATCTGCAACAATTGAAGGCACACCATAAAAGTAAACCGGAAAAACAAAACCAATTTTTTCATTGCCTGAAAGCCTGTAAATAAAAGATTTCTCTTTCATGGCAGCCGTTATGTCAATGAGATTTTCTCCCAGCTCATCACCAATCTTCTTTGCTGCATACAACGAGTTACCTGTTCCTGTAAAATAAAATATCATCTTATTCTCCTTTATTTTTATTCTTGATATGTAATTCTAGTTTACTTGCATTGCACATTCATTAATCGTTCAATATGCTCCACCAATGTTTTTAAATCCAATAACCTACTTTTTCCCGGATCCAGATAATAGAAATTCATGGTTCCCTGCTTATTAACATTAACAATTTTTGCATCCATCAGAATTTTTATATGATGGGATACTGCCGGTCTAGACAGATTGACTTTTTTGGTAATGTCCCCTACCCTAATTCCGGGGTAGCACCCACTTTCGATAATTGCTACAATAATGAGTTGTCGCGTTTCATCACCAATGGCGGTGAGTAGTGGTTGGCAGTCTTTAAAATTCTCGATGAGTGCTTTTTGCTCTTTACTCCTGTCTTGCAAGTCTAATCCTCCGTTCAATGGTTCAATTCATTAAACCATTAATTATAGTATACATGTTTAAATGTTTTTATCAACATCGGGAAAGAAATTCAAGACCATTCATATTGATCCTACTAAAAATGACCTCTGATAATCGAATTGAATTATAATTTTTTTCATTTTAAATTGTTTAATCCGTTCTTAAACTGCTGGCTGCAACCTTATATAGTTCACTGATTTATGCCATTTATTCCCTATAATCAAGCTTGACAACGGATTGAAAATAGCATAAAATATTAATCATATATAGTTACTATGATTACGTTTAAGGAGTGTATTATGGATAACCTAACTAATAAATACCAAGCTTTGAAAAACTACTTAGCCGAACTGGAAAGTGTGGCAGTGGCCTTTTCCGGGGGTGTTGATTCGACGTTTTTACTAAAGGTAGCCTATGACGTTTTAGGTAAAAATGCTGTCGCAGTGACAGCCCGCTCAGAAAGTTTTCCCAAGCGTGAATTGCTAGAAGCTACCGCCTATGCTGAAGAATTGGGCGCCGATCACTTTATTATTGACTCGGAAGAACTCGACATTGAGGGTTTTTCCCACAATCCCAAGAATCGCTGCTATTTATGCAAATCCGAACTTTTTACGAAGATCAAAGAAATTGCGACTCTTCAGAAATTAAAGTACGTAGTTGAAGGCTCCAACACCGACGATGATGGTGATTACCGACCGGGGCTTATAGCAGTAACCGAATTAGGTGTGAAAAGTCCGTTGCGATTTGCCAATCTTTCCAAGGATGAGATCCGTCAACTATCAAAGAAAATGAACCTGACTACCTGGAATAAACAATCCTTTGCTTGTTTGTCGTCTCGATTCCCATATGGCGAGAACATAACCCCTGATCGCCTGCAGATGATCGACCAGGCCGAGCAATATCTGCTTGATCTAGGCTTCCATCAGGTTCGCGTTCGCTATCATGGCGATCTAGCCCGTATCGAAACTGATGAAATTGGTTTTGTCGCTTTGCTCAATAAAGATACTCGTACAAAAATACATGATCGTTTTAAAACACTTGGTTTTACCTATATCAGTCTTGATTTAAAAGGCTACCGAACCGGCAGCATGAACGAAACTCTGTAACAATATAAAAAGGGACTTATATAAATCAAATATTTATATAAATCCCTTTTATATTGTAGTCTTCGCTTAGTTAGTCTGCTATCGTTATAAAACCGCTATCTCACATTCATTTATGCTTTCCTTAACGTTATTGCTTGTCGCTAATTCATAAAAGCGCTTGAGTAAGGCCATACCATATGTCTTATGCTCAACTGTATTGCAAAATACATCTCCAACACATTCCGGATGGAACTGAACCCCCCATACATTCTCTTTAAACCGTAGCGCGTGAGTTGACTCAAAATCATTATGTGCCAATATTACGGCATTTTGGGGAATCTTGGTAACTGTCTGAAAGTGGGACGCATAGGAGGTGAAGTGTTCCGGTAATACCCCGAGTAATGGGTCTTTCTTTCCTTCTTCCGTAAGACGAATTTCAACCTCTCCTTTTTCTTCTCCCTGTTCATGAAAGCCGACCGAACCGCCAAAGGTATGGGCAAGCAATTGATGTCCAAAGCAGATACCTAAAACTGGAATGTTCTTGTTAACCACCTGTTTTAACCATTGAGCGGTGGCAACTCCCCAGGGTTCCAAATCAGTTACCATTGAAGGGGAACCGGTAATAATAATTCCGGCAATATCATCCGGCAGAATCGGTACTGCATTTTCATAGACAGAAATAACACGAACATCTCCAAATGGTATTCCCATACATTGGGCAATACGCATGTCGCAATCACCACATTTATTGATCACATGCAGATCCGATGATCCTGTCTTTATAATAAGTAGTTTTTTCATAATAGTTCCTCCTCCAATTAACAATAATTCCATACTTTACCTATATGATATAGTTTATACAAGAACTAGGCACTTGTCAATAGCAATGCATGGCAAAATGCATAAATTTTATTCATATTATTTTTATATGTTTTGTGAGTTTTACTCTTGCAAAAGCTAATGGATGCTGCTATAATAAAACACATTATACATATAAGGTTACTATGATTTGAAAGGTGGTGTAGCAATGACTCGAACGATGTGTTGTCTTATGTCATGATCCTATGTACCAGATAAACCAAAACAACAAAAATCTAATGATTAGAAAATGAGAGGATATCAAATGAAAACTAAACGAATGATCGGATTTATTACAATTATAAGCATCTTGCTTATTTCCCTGACGGGTTGTTCTTCACCAACGGCTTCTAAAACAGAAGCAGAAAAGGTTTTGAAAGTAGGCGTAGCAGCTGGACCATATGGTGATATGTTTATCGAAGCGATTCAACCATCCTTAGAAGAAAAAGGTTATACGATTGAAATCATCGAATTCTCAGACTACGTTCAGCCAAACAAAGCGTTAGCTGCAGGTGAAATTGATCTTAACCTATTTCAACACTCTACCTATCTAACTAACTTTGCCAAGGAAAATAGTTTAGAACTAACCTTTATCAAAGAAATACCGACTGCCGCAATGGGGATTTTTTCGGAAAAATATAAAACGATCAATGACATCGAAGACGGTGCTACCGTTGCCATTCCAAATGATGCGACAAACTTATCCCGTGCCATTAGAGTCTTGGCTCAGACCAATATTATTACGATCGACCCGGCTGTCGATCCTAAAACAGCCACCCAAAACACCCTTTCCAGCAATCCTAAAAATCTTCAATTTATTGAAATCGAAGCACCCCAATTACCAAGAAGTCTAGATAGTGTTGGTCTTGCCGTAATTAACGGTAATTATGCCTTAAGCTCTGGACTCAACCTTTCTGATGCCCTTCATAATGAAAAACTGTCTGAAGGCTATATTAATGGTGTCGCTGTTCGAACCAAAGACAAAGATGCCGATTTTGCCAAAGATGTAATTGCCGCGATTGAGTCTGGTGCCTTTAAAAAAGTTATTGAAGATCCATCCAAACAATATGTTTCATTCCAAAGACCCTCTGATTATTAAAAATAAAGCTCAGTTGATTTTACAACTGAGCTTTTACCCCAAATTAATACAGAAATAAGGTAAATACTATGATCGAATTCAAAAACGTCTCTGTCAGCTTTAAACAGGACAAGCAAATCTTTGCGGCTGTTAATGATGCTAATTTTAAAATAAAAAAAGGTGAGATCTTTGGCATCGCCGGTTCCAGTGGTGCTGGCAAAAGCACCCTGCTTCGCACCATTAATCTATTACAAACTGTGTCGTCCGGAGAAATATTTGTGAATGGAGAGAATGTTACCAATTATAAAAAAACTCAACTGCGCATACTCCGCCGCAATATCGGGATGATTTTTCAGCACTTCAATCTGGCCAGAAATCTGACCGTCTATCAAAACATTGCCTTTGTTCTAAAAGCGGCGGGAAAATCAAAATCAGAAACCGATGCTCGGGTCTCTGAATTGCTGGGTCTAGTCAATTTGTCAGATAAGTCAAATTCCTATCCGGCCAATCTTTCGGGTGGTGAAAAACAACGGGTTGCGATTGCCCGGGCGCTGGCTAATGATGCCAAGATACTTCTCTGTGATGAACCCACATCGGCTCTTGACCTGGAAACAACCTCATCGATATTGGGCTTATTAAAAGATTTAAATAAAAAATTTGGGATCACGATTGTCATTATTACCCATGAACTGGATGTGATTAAAGGTATTTGCAACCGCTGTGCGGTGATGAACAAGGGCTCGGTCGTCGAGATTGGAGATGTGTACGCGGTTTTTACAAAGCCCAGAGAAGCATTCACCCGACAGTTATTAAGTCATACCAATCATTTCAGCTTGCCCAAAGAAATTTTAGACAAGATGGAAGGTCCGATTATTCGCCTCACCTTTAAGGGCGATAATGCCAACAATCCGATTCTCTATTACACTGCCAATGCTTTTCAGATTGGTTTTAATATATTATTGGGAAAGATTGAATATATCAACGGTTTACCCCTTGGGATACTCTATGTCCAGTTAATCGGCGAAGCGGACACCCTTAAACTAGCAATCGACTATCTTGCCGAAAACACAGCCGATTTGGAGGTAATCAATCATGGACTTTGATTTAAAAGGAGCACTACTTCTGACCTTTGGTCAAACCATGCAAATGGTCATTTCGTCACTCCTTGCCGCAATTATGTTTGGCGGCAGTATTGGCCTACTATTGTTTCTAACTTCCAATACTCTTTTTCTCAAGAACCGGATCATCAATCAAATTGTCGGTATCATTATTAACATCACCCGTTCAATCCCTTTTCTGATCTTGCTTGTTTTGATGATTCCCGTTTCAAAAGCAATCGTCCATACCTCCATTGGTCCTAATGCCGTGGTGATTCCGCTTGCGGTAGCGGCGATCGCATTTTTCGGCCGACTTTCTGAAGCGTCTTTTTCAGATGTTGATAATGGTGTTCTGGAGGCCGCCATCGCTTCTGGAG
>Ga0194137_10001603_pt1 | contig 13793 bp, 12 predicted proteins | sample TARM_MetaG_T3_14_FD_134025 | JGI IMG/M metagenome (GOLD analysis project Ga0194137, IMG submission 134025) | Freshwater microbial communities from Pennsylvania, USA, analyzing microbe dynamics in response to fracking - TARM_MetaG_T3_14 (version 2) | ecosystem: Environmental > Aquatic >... | reverse complement strand
CGTCAGTGGCAGCGATCGCCTGCAGAAGCTGCTCTGGAGCCGCGCCAGCGCCGCCGTGTTGATGTCGGCGACGCTCACTTCATGCGGGACGTTTGATCTGTTCCTGCGCCAGTCCGGACTGGCCGTGTTCAAGGCGCTGAAGCTGCTGCGCGTGGACTCGCCGTTCGACTACCGGCGCAACGCGCGGCTGGTGATCCCGGCGATGCGCGCGGATCCCGGCGATGCTGAAGTACACACGAGCGAAGTCGTGGAGCGCATGCCCGGGTTGCTGCGCACGCAGGGCACGCTGGTCCTCTTCGCGTCGGGCCGCCAGATGCGCGCGGTCTACGGTGCGATGCCGGAAGCGCTGCGGCGCATCACGCTGCTGCAGGGAACGATGCCGAAGATGGAAATGCTGGCCCGCCACCGCGCAGCCGTCGACCGTGGCGGCCGCTCTGTGCTGTTCGGCCTGCAAAGCATGGCCGAGGGCGTCGATCTGCCGCGCGCCTACTGCACCCACGTCGTCTGGGCCAAGCTGCCGTTCTCGGTGCCCGACAGCCCGCTCGAGGAAGCGCGCCGGGAATGGGTCGAATCGCAGGGGCGCTCTTCGTTCATGGAACTTACCCTCCCGGAGACCGCCGTGCGCTTCAAGCAGGGCCTGGGGCGCTTGCTGCGAACGACCGAAGACTACGGCACGGCGACGGTCCTGGATCGCAGGCTGGTCACCAAGCGTTGGGGCAGCCTATTGATGCGTGGGCTGCAGGACTTCGAAGTGGTCATCGAACCCCTGCCTGAAGACCTTGATGAACAGCGCTGACGCTGGAGCATGGATGCAGGACATCTTCATCAGTAATCAAGGAGAACGCCATGGCAGCAATGAATGGAGCCGCGGTCGGCACGCAGTTGACGGCTCGCGCGGGCGCAGCGCTGGCGGTGCCGACCCTGCTTGGCCAGTCGGCGATGCGCATCCCGGTGGGCGGGCGCATCCGGGCCGGCATCAAGGTGTTGACCCGCAAGGCTGCGGAAGTGCCGGAGGCGCGTGCCATCTACGACGCCGGTGTGTCCCAGGGCCAGGGCTTCGAGGCGATCGAACGCGAGATCGTCCAGCGTTGCTCGACGCTCAAGAATCCGCTCACGCCCAAGAACGTCCCGTATTTCACCGTGCGTGGCGAGGACTTCCCCAATCCCGAGGTGGCACGTCAGATCATGTCGCTTTATGCCGAGGATCGCGGCGACGGCGTGCGCCGGCTTTACCGGTTCCCGGTGGTGTTTCCGGCCGATGCCTGGCAAAGCGTGATGCCCCACGAACTGGTGACCTGGACGGCGAGCGAACGGCGCTTCTGGTCCGAGTACGCCGAAGATGGGCAGACGCGCTACTGCAAGACGCACGAAGCGGTGCCCGTGGACGCCAGCGGCCGCCGCACGATCCGCATCTTCGGCGGACGCAAGACCGTGCTTCGCGCAGAGAACGGCGGGCTGTGCGACCCCGAGAGCTGCCCGGAGTACCAGCAGCGCAAGTGCAACCTGACGGGGCGATTCATCTTCTTCATCCCCGGCATCAAGTCGCTCAGCGCCATCGACCTGCCGACGAACAGCTTCTACGCCATGCAGGCTGCGATCGAGAAGTTCACGACGATCGCCTTCATGCGCGGCGGGCGCATCTCCGGCTTTCTGGACGGCCAGCGCACGCCGTTCTTCATCAGCAAGCGCCTGGTAGAAGTGTCCCGTATCGACGAGGAGGGCCGGCCAACTCGCGTCGCGCAATGGTTGATCGAACTGGAGGCGCCCATCGACGTGACGTCGCTCCTTCGCCCCGACGATGGGCTGGAGGCCCTGGAGATGCGCGCCGCCGAGGCGGCCAACCTGCTCGCTGGCGAGTCGGGTGGGCCCACTGAGGACGCCGACGGCCCCGTTGCCCATCGGGAGCGCGGTGCGCAGGTCATCGACCTGGAGGAGGTTCCTGCAAGCCAGCCCCGCAGCGACTCGGTGCCGTCAGCGGTGCGCGTCGAGCCTGCTGCACCACCTGCCGCCAGCCCGGCAGTGCGCGCTGATCGAAAGGGCAGTGCAAGCGCCGCGCGAGCGCGAGACGAGGCTGCGGCAGTCGTTGTGGACCATGCCCGAGATCTGCAATGGATCATCGACGCGGCAGCCGCGCTGGGCGTCGATCCACAACGCTTCGAGGCGTACGCCGAGAAACGCTGGGGCAGGGGGTGGAAGCTCGCCGCGGGCGGCCGCAAGCGGGCGCTGGATGACGTGTCGGCCTTCGCGGATGATCCGAACGGTTTCCAGGAGAAGGTCCGGGGCGAGCTGGAAGTGTTCTCGTGAAGCGCGTTGACAGCCGGGCCCGCGGCGAGACGATGCATGCATACCGGGCCTAGCGGCCCTCAGCCAAGGAGCACGGCATGATCAAGGTAGGCCATTTCTCGGACCTGCATTACTGCGAGAAAAACCTGGAAGAGGCGGACCGCTGCTTCGGATTCGCGGTGGAAGCAGCCATCCAGCGGGGGATCGATGTCGCGGTGATCTCGGGCGACGCCACCGATCACGCACTAGACGTACACAGCCCGGCCGTGGTGGCGTTGGCGCGCCGAGTGCTGCAACTGGCTAACCACTGTCCAGTCCTGATGCTGCAAGGCACGTTCTCCCATGAGCCACCGGGGACGCTGGCGATCTTCCCGCTGCTCGGCGGACGCCATCCCATCCACGTCGCCGACCGCATTTCCCAGGTGTCGCTGAGCGCCAGCGGGCGATGGACCGCCTCCGATGGCTGGCGATTCGACGGTGCGGCGCCGGGCTCGCTGGCGCTGTTCACCTGTGTGCCCACCGTCAACAAGGCTGCGGTGGCAGCGGTCGCGGGGGCCAGTGAGGCGGCCGAGGCGCAGGGGCGTGAACTTGCTGCGCTGCTGGCCGGCTATGGCCAGGTCAACCAGCAGGCGCGTGCGGCCGGCGTGCCCACCATTGGCGTCTCACATGGCACCGTGTCGGGTTGCGTGACCGAGCATGGCGTCCCGATGGCGGGGTTCGATCACGAGTTCACTGTCGCGTCGCTCCTCTCCGCGCAGGCGCAGGCCTTCATGCTGGGCCATATCCACCGGCACCAGCACTGGGAGAAAGATGGCCGCCTTGTGGGCTATGCCGGATCGATCGGCAGGTTCCACCACGGCGAACTGGGCGAAAAGGGCTTCGTGGCATGGCAGGTGGGGGCGGCGAGCGCGACACTCGAACTGGTCCCGACGCCATCGCGTCGAACGGTGGACCTGTTCTTCGAAGGCAAGCCCGACCTCGGCCGCATTCAGGCGGCGGTGGCAGAGCAGGGCCTGCAGGGCGCCCACATCCGGGTGCGTTGGGTGGTCGCCGACGAGGACCGTCATGACGTGGACCGCGACGCCATCTGCCGATTACTCGAAGGCGCGGCCGATGTCCAACTGGAGGGCCGCATGATCCCTGTCGTGCGCAGCCGTGCAGCCGGTATCTCCCGCTGCGCCAGTCTGGAGGCCAAGGTCACGGCGTGGTGCGAAGTCAGCAACGTTGAACCGCTGCCGGTTCTGGAGCGCCTGGCCGCCTTGGGCGGTGGTGAGCCTGCGGCTATCGCCGCAGATTTGCTGGCGGTCCCCAAGGCGGCTGAGGACCGGCCTGCAGCACCGCTGCGCGAGACTCAGCAGCCGGAGTTCGACCTATTCGGAACGTGAGTCGAATACATCGTCCGGTCGGCGAGCTTCATGTCGTCGCCAGCGTCCGGCCACCGATGCGAAACACGGCAACCGCCTGCACGAGGCCCTGCGCCTGGCGTTTCAGGCTGTCTGCGGCGGCGGCACACTCCTCGACCAGGGCCGCATTCTGCTGCGTGACCTGATCGATCTGCGACACCGCATCACCAACCTGGCCGACGCCGGTGCTCTGTTCGGAGCTGGCGGCGCTGATCTCGGAGACGAGTGTGCTGACCTGGCGCACCGATGACACCACTTCGTCCATCGTGCTGCCCGCACGGTCGACAAGCGTGGTGCCCTGTTCGACCTGTTCGACGCTGGAGGTGATCAACTGCTTGATCTCCTTCGCGGCGTGCGCGCTGCGTTGCGCGAGTGTTCGAACTTCACCGGCTACGACCGCGAAGCCACGGCCTTCCTCGCCGGCTCGAGCGGCTTCGACGGCGGCGTTCAAGGCGAGGATGTTGGTCTGGAAGGCGATGCCGTCGATCACGCCGATGATGTCGGCAATCCGAGCGGAGCTCGTGCTGATGCCCTTCATCATCGAGACGACATCGTCCACGACGCCGCCGCCTCGGGTCGCGATTTCGCAGGCCTCGCCGGCCAGCTGATTGGCCCGGCGTGCGCTGTCGGCGTTGTTGCGGACGGTGGCGCCCAACTCGTCCATCGTGGCCGCGGTCTGCTGCAGCGCGCTGGCTTGTTCTTCCGTTCGCTGACTGAGGTCGGTGTTGCCTGACGAGATCTGTTGCGTGCCGGTCGCGATGGCGTCGGAAGAGTCGCGTACCTGGGTGGCGATGTCGGCCAAGCTGGCCTGCATGGAGCCCAGGGAAGCCAGCACGCTGCCTTTCGGGGCCGTTGCAACGCCGGCCACGGGGCTCAGGTCGCCAGCAGCGACCTTCTCGGCCGCAAGGCTCAGCGCATCAGGTTCCGCACCAAGCGCGCGCCCGAGGCTGCGCGTGATGAGCACACCGGCTGCGATGGCCAGCACTACGGCGACACCGCACGCGATCATCAGGATCGTGCGCTGCTGCTTCATGTGCTCCGCCGACGCTTCGACCATCGCGGCTGCGCGCGCTTCAGTGAGCTTGCGATAGTTCTCGCCGACCTTGACCAGGGATGCCAGCAAGGGCCGGCACTCGTCGTTCATCTTGGTCACTGCGGCTTCGTGCTGGCCCTTGGTGGCGAGGTCGACGATCGATAGCGCCACCTGCCCGTACTGCTTCTCGATGCGGACGAGCTCGGCGATCAGTGCCTGGGCTTCGGGCGAGACATCAGCGCCGTGGGACATCGACTCCAACCGCGACAGCTCGCGCTGGACCGCCTCGTGTGCTGAGGCCACGCTGCGGTTCTCTGCCTCCCGGTCTTCCGGCTTGGTGACCAGCACGAGATTGCGTGCGGAGATCGCGCGCGCGTCGACGGCCGCCAGCACGTGGCCGACAACGGTCGCGCGTGTGTTGATGCCGCTGATGTAGGTAGCGAAGCCTTCCGCGGCTTGGCGAAGCGACAGCAGCGACAGCGCTGCGACCATGAACACCAGCAGCGCCAGTCCACCAAACGCAAGCGTGAGTTTGGTGCGAACTTTCCAGGGGGTACGAGTAGACATGGCTTCCTGCGTTGAGTGTTGTTGTTGACGGGCGCTCTGCTTGTCCCCACGCGATGGCCCGCAGAGCGGTCGGGGCCAGTCACAATCATTTTCGGTGGCTGTTGCCCAAGCTGAAGAGACTGGGTCCGCGAGTCGGTGTGCAGAATTCGAGGGGAACCGCCACGGGAAACTGCCTACAGGCCTGTCTCGTGCCTGTCGGCTGCATCCGTGGACGCCACGGCACGGGCCAGACTGCCGCGTTGGAGTGCGTCGCGGCGGCGCAACGGCTGCAGGCGGCGCTGGCCGAAATGCAACGTCGCCGTGCACCTGCCGGCGCCGCTCAACACCCTTTTCTCGGCTCGATGGGCTCCGGACTGGTTCGGCCTTTTCCGATCTGGTCGTCCGCAGTAATACGCGTCGAAAACTCTTTCCCGACAACCGCGCTGTTATATGGACTCCGCCGGATCCGCGCGGAATGGGGCGTGCATCAAGGCGATAAAGCAGAAGCAGCTTCGGTACGCTGGTCTTCGGATGAGGCCACGCGGAACGCCCTTTGTCGTGAAGGATTCGAGGTCGCGCGGCTGGCGTTCGTTCGCGCGGGCCGGAAGGCATCCGCCGGGCGTATGTGCCACCAGATGCCGAACCTTGATCACGCGCTCCCGCGCGCGACCATGCTTTCGCTGGGCCACGTCGCGGCCTGTGGAGAGAAAAATGCAAGACGCCGCTTCCGAATGTCCGGTCGCCCCCATGCGCGGCCAAGGTTATGTGCCGCACTCCATCGTGTTGACCGGGTTCAAGGGCATCCGGAGCGGCCTGGGCCGCGAGACCCTGGACCTCGATCTGGATGCCATCACCGGCGACGCAGCGCTGGTCGCGATCGGTGGCACCAACGGGCGCGGCAAGACGACGCTGATGGACAACCTGCACCCCTTATGTTGAATTCACTGTGTCAACAGTGGGCCAAGACGCGGCGTCTCACTGCCGCTGCAGGGTGGCAATCAATGGGCATGAAAGCTTGCCCCGCCTCGTGCAGCAGTCGCGAACGAGGCCAGCCAGCGCCGACTCGATCCGCCGCAGATCCTTCAGCTTCTGGCGCACGTCAGCGAGCTTTGCTTCAGCGAGCTTTCTCGCCTCGTCACAGTGCGTGCCGTCGTCCAGTCTCAGCAAGCCCGCAACCTCGTCGAGGCTGAAGCCCAGGCGCTGTGCGGCCTTCACGAACCGCACCCGTGCGACGTCCTTCGCCTCATAGCGCCGAATGCGGCCGTAGGGCTTGTCGGGTTCGGGCAGCAGCGCGCGGCGCTGGTAGAAGCGCACCGTCTCCACGTTGACCCCGGCCGCCTTGGCGACGGCCCCAATCGTCAGTCCCTGCTGATCGCTGTCCATGCCGCTTGACTCCGTACATGAGTACGGAAATAAGCTTACGCCATCGTCTCTCCGACCGAGGAAAGTGCATGACGGAATCGCAGACCGGGCGCGGCGCGCTCGTCGGCGGCGGACTCGCCGCGATCCTGGCTTCCGCGTGCTGCCTGGGCCCGTTGGTGCTGGTGACCCTGGGCTTCAGCGGCGCGTGGATCGGCAACCTCACGGCGCTGGAGCCCTATCGGCCGTTGTTCATCGGCGTGGCGCTCGTCGCCATGGGCTTCGCGTGGCGCCGCATCTATCGGCCTGCTCAGCAATGCAAACCGGGTCAGGCGTGCGCGATTCCGCAGGTTCGGTCCACCTACAAGGCCGTGTTCTGGATCGTGGCCGCGCTGGTGCTGATCGCGCTCGCCTTCCCCTACGTGTTGCCGCTGTTCTATTGACCAGGAGTGCTCCATGAAGAAGCTGATCATCATCGCCGCCCTCGCCATGTCCGGCGCGGCCGCCATCCAGGCGGCGCCGCAGACCGTGACGCTGGACGTGCCGGGCATGACCTGCGCGGCGTGCCCGATTACCGTGAAGAAGGCGATCTCGAAGGTCGATGGCGTGAGCAAAGTCGACGTGAGCTACGAGAAGCGCCAGGCCGTCGTGACCTTCGATGACGCCAAGGCCAGCGTGCAGAAGCTGACCCAGGCGACCGAGAACGCGGGCTATCCGTCCACCGTCAAGCGCTGACGCCGCAGCGATCGAGGAGGCCATCATGAGCGTCATGACGCGCGTCGCGGACAAGGCCGGAGCGCTGGGCAGCATCGTGTCGGCGATGGGTTGCGGGGCTTGCTTCCCGGCCCTGGCCAGCCTCGGCGCAGCACTCGGGCTCGGCTTCCTGAGCCAGTTTGAGGCCGTGTTCGTCACCGTGCTGCTGCCGCTGTTCGCGGCGCTGGCGCTGCTCGCCAACGCACTCGGCTGGTTCAGCCACCGCCAGTGGCAACGCAGCGTGCTCGGCATGATCGGTCCGGCCATCGTGCTGGTCGCCAGCTTCACCGTGGCCGAAAAGCTGCTCTACGTGGGCCTCGCGACGATGGTCGCGGTGTCGGTGTGGGACTTCGTCTCGCCGGCGAACCGGCGCTGCGGGCCGGACGGCTGCGAAGTCCCGCCCAAGCACGCCTGAAGCTATCACGCTGCGGCTGCCGGCGGAAGGTAACCCGATGACCGAACTCGCGATCAGCGGCATGACGTGCGAGTCGTGCGCCACGCACGTTCGCCAGGCCCTGGAGAAGGTGCCTGGTGTGCGTTCGGCGCAGGTGTCCTACCCCAAGGGAACCGCACGCCTCACGCTCGCCCCTGACACACCCGTGGCGGCACTCGTGTCGGCCGTGGCCGCAGCCGGCTATCGCGCGCGCGTCCCCGAGGCTGCGTCCGGTCCGTCGCGCGACGGCTTCTTCGAAAGGGCGCGCAGTTGGCTCGGCAGTGGTCAGAAGGCACGCGGCGGCGAGGTGCTGCACGTCGCCGTCATCGGCAGCGGCGGTGCCGCGATGGCCGCCGCGCTCGAATCGGCCGAGCGCGGCGCGCGGGTCACGCTCATCGAACGCGGCACGACCGGCGGCACCTGCGTCAATGTCGGCTGCGTGCCGTCCAAGATCATGATCCGTGCTGCGCACGTCGCGCACCTGCGGCGGCGCAGCCCGTTCGACGCCGGGGTGTCCGCTGCCGAGCCGACCATCCTGCGCGACCGCCTGCTCGCCCAGCAGCAGGCGCGGGTGGACGAACTGCGCCACGGCAAGTACGAGAGCATCCTGCAGGGCAGCCCGGCCATCACAGTGGTGCACGGCACGGCGCGCTTCACAGACGCTCGGTCGTTGACGGTGGTGCTGCGCGACAGGGGCGAGCAGGTCGTGGCGTTCGACCGCTGCCTGTTGGCCACTGGCGCCAGTGCGGCGGTGCCGCGGATTCCAGGCCTTGCCGATACGCCGTTCTGGACTTCGACCGAAGCGCTGGCCAGCAGCGAGATTCCGCCGCGGCTGGCGGTGATCGGTTCGTCCGTCGTCGCGGTGGAACTCGCACAGGCATTTGCGCGTCTCGGCAGCCAGGTCACGATCCTCGCGCGCAACAAGCTGTTCTTCCGCGAGGACGTGGCCATCGGCGAGGCGCTCACCGCCGCGTTCCGCGACGAAGGCGTCGAAGTGCTCGAGCAGACGCAAGCCAGCCGCGTTGCGCATGCCGGTGGCGAATTCGTGCTGACGACGAATCATGGCGAGCTGCATGCCGAGCGGCTGCTGGTGGCCACGGGCCGCACGCCGAACACGCGCGGGCTCAACCTCGAAGCCGCCGGCGTGAAGGTGGACGAGCAAGGCGCCATCGTGGTCGACGATCACATGCGCACCAGTGCGCCGAACATCTATGCCGCAGGCGACTGCACCACCCAGCCCCAGTTCGTGTACGTCGCGGCCGCCGCGGGCACGCGGGCGGCGATCAACATGGCCGGCGGCGACGCGGCGCTGGACCTGAGCGCGATGCCGGCCGTCGTGTTCACCGATCCGCAGGTCGCGACGGTCGGTCTCAGCGAAGCTGAAGCGCGCCAAGCGGGGATCGAAACCGACAGCCGCACGTTGACGCTCGACAACGTGCCGCGTGCGCTGGTCAACTTCGACACGCGCGGCTTCATCAAGCTGGTGGCCGAAGCCGGTACCGGCCGGCTGCTGGGCGTGCAGGCGGTCGCCGCCGAAGCGGGGGAACTCATCCAGACCGCCGCCATCGCCATCCGTGCCGGCATGACCGTGCACGATCTGGCCGACCAGTTGTTCCCGTACCTGACGATGGTCGAAGCCCTGAAGCTTGCGGCGCAGACCTTCACGAAGGATGTGAAGCAACTGTCGTGCTGCGCCGGCTGAGCTTCAGCTGGACTTGAACAAGGAACTGCGCGGCGCATCGCCGCCTTGCGGCCAAGCGCGTGAAGGGTCGCGACTGACGACCGTTGAAAGCGTCGCCGGCCATGCGAGCCTGATCGGAGACCAACTCCGAGGCATGCCATGCAGCCACTCCGACTCACCCTCAAGGGCTTCCGCGGCATCCGCGACGGCCTGGGTCTCGACGAGATCACGCTTGACCTGGAGCGCCTTGCCGACGGTGCAGAACTGATCGCCATCGCGGGCCCGAACGGCAGCGGCAAGAGCACGATCATGGACAATCTCGTGCCCTATCTCGGCCTCCAAAGTCGTGCCTCGATGTCGGCACCCGGCGGCTTCTCGTACTACGAGCACGTCTATCTGCCGGAGAGCCTGAAGGACCTGACCTGGGCGCACGAAGGGCGGTGCTATCGCTCGCAGATCGTCATTCGAGTCAGTGGCCGGCGACGCACTGAGGCATTCCTGCTCACGCTCGATGATGGCGGACGCTGGTCCCCCGTGACGCTCGAGGATGGGACCATCTCGGATGGCCGGGTCGAGACGTACACGCGCTGTGTGGAGAGCATCTGCGGCAGTGCAGAAACCTTCTTCACCTCTGTGTTCGCAGCCCAGGGCAAGCGCCAGCTCAGCACCTATCGCAACGCCGAGATCAAGACGCTGCTGGCCGACCTGCTGGGGCAGGAGGAGATCCGGGCGCTGGGCCAGAAGGCGGCGGAGACCGCCCGCCTGCTGAAAGCTGGGCTGGCAACACTGCGTCAGGAACTCGCCGGGGTCGACGCGGAGGATCAACACCTCGAGGCGGCGCGCCGAAAACTCGACGGCGCCGGCGATCGCGTGTCGGCGGCCGATCGCGCGAAGAGGTCAACGCAGTCTGCCCTGGAGGCCGCCCAGACGGGGCATGCCCGCGTGGTGGTCGAACGCGAGCAGTCGCGAGCCACCGATGCCCGGCGGGCACAGCTCATGGCCGAACGGCAATCCAACCTGGCAGGCGCGGCACAAGCGCTGAGCGCGCTCGATGTTCAGGAACGGGCCGAGCACCAGCGGCTGGAGCGCCTCGATCAGCGGGTCGCCAATCGGCTGCAGCAGGAACGTTCGCGGCGCCAGGCCTTGACCCAATCCCGGCAGCGATGCCTTGCGGCGCTCGCCGAGGCCGGCGCGGTGCGTCGCGCCGAAAGGCGCCTGCCGCTGGCGCAACGTGTGCAGGCGCTGCGCGGCGCACGCACGCTCGCCTGCCGCGAGCAGGTCCATCAGCTGACGCATTGCCAAGGGGCGGTGCGCCTCGCGGAGCAGCGCGCCGCCGCCATCGAACGGGATGCGGGTCGAGCCGTGCTGAAGGCTGAGGAACTCGCGCGCCGGTTCGGACTGACCGGCGAGGTGCCCTGCGCCGGCACGGACCTGCAGGGGCGTTGCAAGTTGCTCGCTGACGCGCGCGAGGCGCAGGTGCTGATCCCCAACGCCCAGGCCCAGGTCGCCCGTCTGGTGAGCGAGAAGTCCGAGGTCCAGCGGGAACTTATCGATGCCCGCCGGCGTTGCGGGGCACTGGCCGGCGCGCCGCACGCCCTGGCGCGGGCCGAGGTCCGCGAGGCCGTCGCACGCGAGCGGGCGAACCGCTTGTCGGTCGTGCGTTCGAAGGCCCAGGCGTGCGCGCAGGCGCAGGCGACCCTGGTCGAGATCGAGCAGGAACTTCAGGCGCTGGGGCTGCAGGCTAGTGAGGGCGCCGCTGCCGAGACCATCGACGAACGTGCGGAGCGCCAACAGATCGCGGCGGCACGAAAGGCGATCGAGGGGCAAAGGGATCAGCAGGCCGGGCAGACCGAAGCGGCGCTGGCGCGCCTGGATCAGGCGCTCGCAACGCTGCCGCCCGCCTTCGACGAGCAGCAGGCCGCGCGCGCAGCCCGTGCGCTGGCTACCGCGCGGGAGGCCCTCGCTGCGGCGGAGCGGGCAATGCTCACGGCGGTGCGTGAGTCGCAGCAGCTCGAGGAGGTCTCCAAGCAGTCGGCCCGGCTGGGCGAACGCGGCGAAAGCCTGCGCGCGCGCTGCGCTCGAGTCGAGGATGAGCTGGGCAACTGGAACCTCTTCGCCCGTTGCATGAGCAATGACGGGCTGATCGCTCTGGCGATCGACGATGCGGGACCTGCGCTGTCGGCGCTGGCAAATGACCTGCTGCTGGCCTGCTACGGGCCGCGCTTCACGGTGTCCATCCGAACCTTGCTGGAGACGGCCAAGGGCGAGCAGAAGGAGGGCTTCGACATCGTCGTCCACGACGGCGATACCGGCGACAGCAAGAGCGTCGGCATGATGAGCGGGGGCGAGCGGACGTTGGTGGAGCTTTGCCTGACCCGGGCGATCGCGCTGTACCTGGCCCGAAACACGGGACGCCGATACACGACCCTGTTCACCGACGAGGCGGACGGCGCGCTGGATCCGCAGCGCAAGCGCATGTTCATGGCGATGAAGAGGGAAGTCCTGCGCCTGGGTGGCTATGAGCGTGAGTACTTCATCTCGCAGACGCCCGAGCTGACGGCGATGGCGGATGCCGTGATCGACGTCGACGCGCTGAAGGCGGATGCGTGCGATGTCGATCGCGGCGTGTCAATGGCGTAGTCGCGGTCGTGGCGCGAGCCCGGCGCCGACAGCGCTGGTCACTGCGTGCCGGACCCTGGCATGCGCGGCTGTGCGACACCGACCCGCGCACCAAGGCCCCACAGGTACGCTTGGTCGAGTATCGGCTCGCATGCCGGCTCGCTTCGGGCGAGTTCCTCCAGGGCGCGCAGCAGGTGATCGGTGACACCGGGGCGTCCGGCGATCATGGCCAGCTTGTAGAGCCGCAACAGCGCTCGCGCGAGAGCGAGGTCCGACATGAGGGCGCATGTCATCGCAGACCTCCAGCGGGGCACCTGTGCCCCTGTCCTTCGCAGCTTAGACCTTGCTCCTGTGTCAAGGTCAAGACTTGGCCCGCGGCTCAGCGGCGCATCGAAACCACGTGCGGGCCGGCGGCGCGGCGCAGCTCGGCCAGTTCTCGCTCTCGCCGTTCGAGCATGAGGTGAGCGTCCTGCCAAGCCGCGAAGTAGTGATCGACGAGCGCGGCCAACTTGTCCAACTGCTCGCGCAACTCGCGGTTCTCCCGGCGAAGCAGCTTCGCCTGACGTGCAGGGGCGCCTGACGGGTCGCGTGCGTTCCGCTGCGCCTCGTGCAGCGCCTTCAAGGCCTCGGGGTGGTACCGGTACAGCGCATTGCGGGAGATCCCGGCGATCTGACACAGGGTCGTCGCGGTGAGCGGCTGCACCGCGACGCCGGTGCTTGGCGTGCGAACCAAGGTGGCCAACGCGTCCTGAAGCCGCTGCGCCGTGGACCGGCTGTCGGCGTCGACCTTGACCTCACGCATGGCTGTTCTCCTCGGCGCTTCCCGCGTCGAGCGTCCGAAGCAGGGTATGGGCCTCGTTCAGGCGCTCGCGGACGATGCGCAGCGTTTGCCGCGGCAGAGCGGGTTCGTTCAGCAGCGACTCGCAACGTCGCGCCTGCTCGAGCCAGTAGGTCCGATGCTGCGGCGAGACCACGAAGTTCCTGCAGCGCGCGCAGGTCGAAGGTTCGCGTCGCGCCGGGTTCGGCCCGGCGGCGTTGCCGAGGCAGGCGCTGTGTTCTTCGCGGTAGACGCAGAAACCCCAGTCGCACACGCCGAGCACCAGGCCCGCGTCGACCAGTAGGCGCGCGTAGCTCTTGAGGTCCTGCTTCAAGCGGCTGCCCCTGAAACGAGGGCGCTTGGCCACGATCTCGATGCCTGCGCGGCCGCCGAGGCCCGGGGCGGACAGCATGTGCTCCCAAGCCGCCATGGACTGCTGCAGGATCTCGGCGTCGATCTCCTGATTGAGGCGATAGTCTGAGCCGACGTAACCGTGGTCGGTCTCCGCACGCTCGCGATGACCCAGGTGCTGGCTCAGCGCGAAGAGGCAGGTGCGGTCGCGCAGCGCCGCAAACCTGGCGAAGGTCTTGCGCCCCTGGTGGGTCGTCAGCCTCCAGGGCCGATCCTGATGGGTCAGCCCGAGTCTCGCGCCGAAGCGCTGCAACTGCGTGGCGACGCGCGACGGCGATGCGATCTCCAACTGATCCGCGCGGGCGTGAAACCACTCCGTCGCACCGTTGCCCCTGCGCCGGCGCAGCCACAACTCATGGCGGCCCGAAACCATGCGATGCTCCGCGGACAGCGCCTCGAGCACCGTAATCGCCTGAACGGCCACGGGCGGTGCGACCCATTCGTGAGGCCGGCCG
>Ga0194137_10001602_pt1 | contig 13793 bp, 19 predicted proteins | sample TARM_MetaG_T3_14_FD_134025 | JGI IMG/M metagenome (GOLD analysis project Ga0194137, IMG submission 134025) | Freshwater microbial communities from Pennsylvania, USA, analyzing microbe dynamics in response to fracking - TARM_MetaG_T3_14 (version 2) | ecosystem: Environmental > Aquatic >... | reverse complement strand
CGGGTAGACGTCCGAAACACGTCAAAACGGCCCGAAAACGCAATCTCGATTGTGCATCTCGAAATCCTCGAGAGCCGAGCCGATGGCCACTCATTGCGGCGTCAGTCGTGCAGCGGTCTCGTCGCCGTCCTCGGACGTCTGCTTTCAGGCTCCTAAACTGGCTGACGCCATGTCCGCCTCGGGTGGCGACTGTTGACCGCTTGGCATGGAACGCTCGTCTACCATGCGCACCAGCGGCGCCGGGTCACCCCGCGGCGACCTGTCCAGGCCGTCGTGGCCCAGGGTCGCCAAAACGGAAGCTTCGACCGCTCAAGCCACGCGTTACACGGGGTGCGGCGTCGGCACCTCCTTGCGGCGGGAGGGTTCACTCACATCGCCGAGCAAAGCCTCGAGGTCGGCGGGGTGAGTGAGGTAGAGCATGCGGCGGCCTGTCGACATCTTTGACGGGAGATTGGAGGACGCGGCCGCGGTTCATCAGCTTTAACGACTGCATGCGTGGTGCGTCCCGAGCTGACCGCCTAACGTAGAACGGGGTGTTGCCGAGGCGGAAATCGGGATGTCGGGTTTGGCACCCGCCGCAGAAGGAGGCGCTCTCTATGCTCCCTCGCAATGGCCTCGCGGTCGCGGTGATGATGGGACTGGTGCTGGCCAGCTTCGCGCAGGCAGCGATCATGTGCGCCGAGGTGGGGCTGAGCAACGGCTGGCTACTCGTGCGCAACGACCCCGGCAAGTTCATCTTCCACCTACTGCTGTTGCCCATGTCCTACGGCATGCTCATCTGGAGCTTCCCGACGGCATTGCTGCGCGAATGCTGGAAGAGCCGCCAGCGGGTCGTGGTCGCGTTGGTGGGCGCGGTGCTGGTGGCGCTGCCCATCTGGGTGGGCATTCAGGAGGCCCAGGACGGCTTTGAGCAGCGCTTTCCGGTGCCGACCGACGTGGGAGCCGGGCGACAAGTTGTGTTGGCTGCCTGGCGTGAGCTTCACGAGCCGGCCTGGATGCCTGCGCCCTCTGCATCTGCCGCAAGTGCACCCTATGCCGCGCAGCGAAGCGAGTGTTATGAGGAAACCCTCGACGCGATTCTTGGAAGTCCGCGAGATTTTTGGACGCAGGCCAGCGTGGGGGGCTGGTGGTCGGCAGGACTGTCGATTCTCGGCATCTCACTGGGCGGCGCTTGGCTGTTCACGATCCTGGTCGTCGCTTTGCAGTTCGCCAGGCTCGACGAGCGCACGGGCGCCGCGCTGGTCGTCGCCTTTTGCACCGCACTGGCCGCCATCGCGGTCTGGGACTACTTCAAGGCCTATTCGGAGTGGTACATCAACTTCTACGCCATCCCCGAGCCCTCGAAAGGGCCGTTGATCATGGCGACGCTCGCCGCGCTGCTGCTCGCCGTGGCGGCCACCTTCGTCAAGGCCGCCAGGAACCCGCTGACGTGGTTCGCCGGCGTGGCCGCCGTGAGCGGCTTTGCAACGGCGGCGGCCAAGGCCTGGAAGCCCGAGCTGCTCTCGTCGGTGGCAACGGCCTATCACCGCGCCAACGATGCGTCGATCGCGGGCCTGTGGACGATCGCCATTGTGGCTGGCTTCATCGTCGCTTACCTCATCGCAGAAGCGGCGGACACCCTGCCCTTGCCCCCTGCCGAGGGCAGCAGCACACACCGTTGAAGGTGAAACCATGATCACTTCAAGACGCCGAATCCTGGGGGCTCTGCCCGCATGCGGAGCCGCAAGTCTGTTCGCCTTCGTGCCGCGGCCGGCCCATGCCTGCCTTGGCGGAACCTGGGTTGTCCAATGTGCGAGAGGGCATTGGGACGTCGTGACCGGGGGCACGTGCCAGCACGTCTGCGAGAAGTGCCCGGAAGGCGACAGACTTCAGGTGTTCGATGGGGACGACGTCACCGTGGTGTGTCCGAACCGGCACCCCAACCGGATCAGGACGGACAGGACAACGTCGCATCCGTGCGCGGTCTGCAAATGGGAATGCCGTCGCGATGTCAATACGCAGCGGTCGCCGAAAGAGCATGGCAAATATTCCTAGACTGGCTATGGCATCCAAGGTGCATCTCGCGCTAAGCCACGTTCAGGCGCAGCGCACACAGTTGTTCAAGTCGCGCGGCTGACGCACGTGCGCCGCTTTGGGCGGTGCAGTCGGTGTGCTGAACGCTCTATTCGGGCCCGCCCCCCCGCCGATGTCAGTGAACTCATTCGTCGCGCTGACGGCATGCATGTCGGATAGCTCAAAGGGCACGCGGAGCGTGTACATGGCGCGGTTCGGGGGTGCTGATCCACCCCAGTGTAGAGATAGAGCCAAAGAGACAGTCCACCCCGAGGCTTGCGGGGCACCGTCGGCAGACCGCGAGCGCAAGCCGATAGCCTTTTGCTGCGAAAGATGGGGCTATTGCCCGGCGTCACCTATTCAGGGCCACAAGACTCGCGCGCGGCCGGGCGCCAGCCCGAAAAGTTCAGAGTTGAATGAAAAAAGTTCAGAACTGAATGGTTTTCGACACATTGGTCGAAGCTCTGAACTGAGTGGTTTTCGCCACTTGACGCCAGCTGTCCACGTGTACTATCGTACTAGTACACATTGGCAGTCACGATGGATCCAACCCATTTCGTCCACATCAACACCGGCTCGCCCGAGCCCATCTACCGCCAGCTCATCGAGCAGGTGAAGCGGCGCGTCGCGGCCGGGCAGCTGAGGGCGGGGGACGAGATCCCGTCGGTGCGCGAACTGGCCCAGGCCCTGGCTGTACATCCGATGACGATCTCCAAGGCCTATTCCATGCTGGAGATGGAAGGCGTGCTGGAGCGCCGCCGCGGCCTGTCCATGGTCGTCGCGGCCCAGCACCAGAAAGCCCAACCCACCGCCGACCGCGTCGAGCTGCTGCGCCCGACGCTGGAGAAGGCCGCCGCCGAATCCCGCCAGCTGGAGCTGCCCAAAGCCTCGGCCCTGCAGCTGTTCAAGACCATCCTCGACGAGCAAGCCTCATGAGCACGCATTTCCCGCACACCGAAACCCCCAGCGCCGAACTCGCCGGCGTGAGCCTGTCCTACGCCAAGCACGGGCCCGTGCTGAAAAGCCTGGACTGGCAGCTGCTGCCCGGCCAGGTGGTGGGCCTGCTGGGCCGCAACGGCAGCGGCAAGACGACGCTGCTGGAGACCCTGCTCGGGCTGCGCGAGCCCGATGCCGGCACGGTCAGGGTGTTCGGCCAGGACGCCGGCCGCCTGGACGACGCGGCGCGTGCCCGCATTGGATATGTGCCTCAGCAGAGCGATCTGTTCGAAGGCTTCACGCCAGCCCAGCTGCTGGCCTATTTCAAGAGCTTCTACCCGCGCTGGAACGAGGCCAAGGTCGAAGGCCTGATGTCGCGCTGGGACATTGCCCGCGACAAGCCCATCCGCAAGCTCAGCGGCGGCCAGCAGCAGCGCCTGTCCATCATCCGCGCCCTGGCCCACGAGCCCGACTTGCTGGTGCTGGACGAGCCCGTCGCCAGCCTCGACCCGGTCGGCCGGCGCGACTTCCTGCGTGAGCTTGTCGAACAGGTGCTGGACCGCGGCACGACGGTGGTGTTCTCCACCCACATCCTGTCCGACCTGGAGCGCGTCGCCTTCAACCTCGCCTTCCTCAGCGAAGGCCGCATCGCGTTGCAGGCGCCGCTGGACGAGCTGCTGGAGCAGGTGCGCGCCTTCACCGGCACGGTCACCGAACTGGCCAGCCTGTTCTCACGCCTGGGCGCGCAGCCCCTGAAGCGCACGCCGCTGGAAGCCGGCCGCGAACGCGTGCTGGCCCGCCTGCCCGCGGGCGTGGCCGTGCCCCTGGACGCCCAGGCCGTCAACCTCGAAGACCTGTTCGCGGAGCTGACCTGATGAACACCGCCGCCTACAACCAGCTGCTGCTGGCCTTCTGGCGCCAGCGCGACCGCGAATCGCCCTGGGGCCGCCGGGCAATGTTCGCCCTGGCCGTCCTGGGACTGGCCCTGAGCATCTACCTGGTCCCGCAGTTGACGGCACCCCTGCTGGCCGTAGCCGCAGCGCTGGTGCTGATGTCGCTGTGGACGGCGATCATCATCAGCCTCATGCAGCAGAACCACCCGCATGTCGCGCGCTGTGTGCCGCGCCATCTGCGCCAGACGCTGGAGACGGCGCTCGTGTCCTGGGCAACGCTGTCGCTGGCCTGCGCCGCGCTGCTGTGGTTCTTCCTGCAGAAGATGCCTTCCTTCGAGCTGCTGCTGCTTGGCGCGGCGGCGCTGCTGACCTTCCTGGGCTGGGCGCTGCGCGAGTGGCAGCTCTGGCTGGTGATCTCCATCGGTCCGGTGCTGTTCTTCGGTACTGGTCTCGACAGGCGGCTGGCGCCTTTCGTCGCCGCAGTGCGCGAGCTCTGGCTGGCCCAGCCGCTGACGCTGCTGGGGTTGAGCTTGTTGGTCCTGGGCTGGGCGGTCGCCAGCCTCTTCGGCAAGGGCGACGATGCCCACCGCGCGAGCTACACCCGCTTTGATCGCATTCGCCGCGCCTCCGAGGACAGCATGCGCGGCAAATACGCTGGTGCGGGCGCTTTCGGCGAAGCTGGGAAGTGGCTGAGCCGGCCCTTCGAGCTCGCCCTGTCGGGCTGGCAGCGCTACGCCGTCTCGCGGGCCGAACCGACACTGCCGAGCGTCATGCGTCGCGCCGAGATCGTCTTGCATGGCCGCCAGCACTGGCTCTACCAGAGCCTAGGCATCGTTCTGGGCCTGGTTATCGCCGCCCTGAGCTTCATGCTCGCCTTCGCGCTGGCCGGGCAGGGCCTGCAGGAGAACTGGACCAAGGGGGCCTATGGCATGGCCATTGGCATGGCAAGCATGGGCTTCAACCCGGCCTTCGGCCTACCCAACATGCTCTGGCACAGCCGCCGAGAGCAGGCCCTGCTGCGGCTGCTGCCCGGCATGCCGCAGGGCGTGGCGTTGAACCGCGCGGTGGCTTGGACGCAGCTGCGCCATGCCCTCTGCGCCTGGGCGCTGACCACGGCCGGCCTGGGCCTGCTGGCCTGGGCCGCGGGCGAAGCTGCGCTGATGTGCATGGGTTTCGGCGCGCTGCCACTGTGCGCCGGCTGGCTGCTGCGCCCGCCCTCGCGCATGAAGGCGCCCACGGCCTGGGCGACCATCGCCCCGGTGATGGCCTTCATCTTCGGGGGCTGGGGCATGTACGCGCTGCACCTGATGCTGCACCTGCCGCTGCTCGTGCTTGCAAGCCTCAGCCTCGTCACCAGCGTGGCACTCGGTGCCTGGCGCTGGCGTGCGCTGGTGGCGGCGCCGGCGGCCCTGCCGGCGGGCCGCCTGGCCTAGGAACGCCGCCCACAAACTTCAGAAACCGCCCGTCGCGAGCCTCGTGCCGCTCGCCGGGCGGGGGGCGTGATTCGTGAACTCGCGCACGGACGAGACAACGCTTACGTCCGCACACTACGGTCCATGCAGTCGGCAAACCCGTCGAAAGGCGGGGACGCAAAGCCACCGGTCTTCATGCTCCGCAAGGGGCAAAAGACAGCGGGGCCGCCCTAGGCGGACAAGGTCATGTCCGCAGCGTGGCACACGGGGAGGTGCCGGCTACTGCCTCGTAGCCCCAGCCCTCCATCGAACCGAAAGACCACGCAATGAAGTTTCAAGCTACTGCCTTCGCCGCCTTCGCCCTCTTCGCCCAGGCCAGCTTTGCCGCCGACCCCACGGCCCAGCTCACCGGCCTCGTACGCATCGTCAAGAGCGACGGCAAGACCGTCATCGCCCAGGCAGCGCCGCTGCTCGTCACCGCCGGCATGACGACAGGCAAGCTGCCCGAGATCACGGTCAGCGAGAAGGACGCCTTCCTCTCCAGCCTGGGCCGCTGCGCCTTCAACTTCAAGTACGACGAGGTCAGTGCAACGGCCGTCGCGACGAGCACCAACCGCCTCTACAGCAACGACACGCTGATCGCGCAGAACACGCAGATCGCCCTCGTGCCCAAGGTCGTCAAGACGATCTGGACCCAACCCTATCTTGTCGCCGGTGTCAACAACGTGAAGCTGGTCGTCAACGTCGACGGCGTGCCGAGCACGGGCTGGGTGCGCATCAAAGTGACCGGTACCTGCGGCAAGCCCGCAGCCGCACCGGCTCCGGCACCCGTGGCCGCGCCGCCGGCACCGGCCCCTTCGCCAGCCCCCGCGCCGGCGACGAATATCCAGCCTGGCTCGGGCGACTGGAACCACCTGAACACCGCCTGGGGCTACAGCAACTACGCCGTGACCCAGCTCAAGGGCAAGGGCTTTTCGAAGTACGACGAGGTCGTGCGCCTGAACGCCGCCCTCACGGCCGCGATCAATGCCAAGAAGATCTCGACGCGCGACTACGCCGCGCTGATGGCAGCCTGGAACACGATGCTGAACGACCCGGCCTTCAAGGCCGCGATGGCCGCCATCGTGCACGCACCGGGCGGCGTCAAGTAAGCCGGCCTGGCTACTGCGGGATCTCGGGTTCCGCCAACTGGGCCAGCAGGGTCAGCGACTCCTGCCAGCCCAGGTAGCAGGCCTCGGCCGGAATGACGGCCGGGATGCCTTCCTGCTTGATGTGAATCTCGGTGCCGCAGAACACGGCGCGCAGCTCGACCGTCGTCGTCATCTCGCCGGACAGGTTGGGATCGTCGAAGGCCGCCGTGTAGCGCAGCTTCTGGCCCGGCACCAGCTCCAGGTAGCGGCCGCCGAAGCTGTGGCCGCCACCGGTCGTGAAGTTGGTGAACGACATCTTGTAGCTGCCGCCGACCTTGGCATCCATCTCGTGGACGGTACCGGTGAAGCCATGCGGGGGCAGCCACTTGGCCATGGCGGCAGGCGTCGTGAAGGCGCGGTAGACGCGGTCGGGCGGGCAGCGCAGCACGCGGTGCAGGGTGACGGTGTTGGACATGGAACGCTTCCTGGTTGGGACAGAGGACGACCCTCTGCTGTCACGACGAACGGAGCCCCGCCGGAACGACAGGCATCAGATCGGCAGCTCCGTGAAATAGCGCCCACCGTGGAAGATCAGCGGCTGGGCGCCCACCCGCGCCGTGCAGCGCTCCACCTCGCCGACGAAGATGACATGGTCGCCCTCCTCGTAGCGGCTGCGGTTGGCGCACTCGAAGCTGGCCACGGCGCCGTCCAGCACCGGTGCGCCGCCCGCGCCCTCGCGCCAGGCCACGCCAGCGAAGCGGTCGATGTCGCGCATGGCGAAGCGCTGGGCCAGCTCCTTCTGGTCGGCCGCCAGGATGTTGACGGCGTAGTGCGAGCCATGCGTGAACACCGGCATGGAGCCGGCGCGCCGCGACAGGCTCCACAGCACCAGCGGCGGTTCCAGCGACACGGAATTGAAGGAGTTGGCCGTGAGGCCGACGAGGCCTCCCTCGGGCGAGCGCACGGTGACGATGGTCACGCCCGTGGCGAACATGCCCAGAGCGGCGCGGAATTGCTGGCTGTCCATGCGGCCATTGTCGCCAGTCCCGCGCCGCCGTCCTACGAACCCGGGCATCGCCGCCCAAGCACAATGCCGATATGGCTACCGACGACTTCCAGGTTCGCGACGACCTGCAGTTCACCCACCCACCGGCGCGCATGTTCGGCCACTGCGCAGACTGCGCGGCCGGCCGGTGCATGCCGCCAGTCTGGCGCGGCCGCCGCCTTTTCACGGGCCTGCTCGGCGCCGCGGCCTTGCTGCCCGCCTGGGCCCGCGAGGGCGTGGACGTCGGGCCCAAGAGCAAGTTCACAGGCTTCGTTTCGGCCGATGAGCTGGAGCAGGCCGGTGCCCAGCAGTACGCGCAGATGATGCGCGAGGCCGGGCAGCAACGCGCGCTGGCGCCGATGGAACATCCGCAAGCCCAGCGCCTTCGCTACATCGCCCAGCGCATCATTCCCTTCAGCTATGAATGGAATGACCGCGCCCAGCAGTGGAAGTGGGAGGTCAACCTGCTGGCGAGCACGCAGCTGAACGCCTTCTGCATGCCAGGGGGCAAGATCGCCTTCTTCTACGGCATCCTCGACAAGCTCAAGCTCGAGGACGACGAGGTCGCCGCCATCATGGGCCACGAGGTCGCGCACGCACTGCGCGAACACGCCCGCGAACGGGTGGGCAAGTCCGCTGCGACCAATGCGGTCGTCGAGATCGGCTCGGCCCTGCTGGGCCTGGGCAATGTGGGGCGCAGCCTGGCCGGCATGGGCGCCCAGCTGGTCAACCTGCGCTTCAGCCGCGACGACGAGAGCGAGGCCGATCTCGTCGGCATCGAGCTGTCCGCCCGGGCAGGCTACGACCCGTCCGCCGCGGTGCGGCTGTGGGAAAAGATGATGGCAGCCAACAAGGGCGCGCCGCCGCAGTGGCTCTCCACCCACCCGGCCAGCTCCACCCGCATCCGCGACATCCAGGCCAACCTGCCCAAGGTCGAGGGCCTCTACCAGCGCGCGTCCAAGCCCGATCAGCGCTTTCCGGTCGCGCCGCCGCTGCCGACGCGTTCGCGCCCGGCGGGTACTACCAACGTGCCGGCAGGTTCTTGAGCCGCTGGTATTCGCCCGCCGCGACGCGCTTCAGATAGCCGCCCAGCTCCAGGTCCTTGACGAGCTTGGACACCATTTCGCGCGAACAGCCCAGGCGCTGCGCGATGCCCTGGTGGGTCAGCTCCAGGTGACGGCCGTCGCCCGTCGACTCGTCCACCAGGCTCTTGAGCCGGCCGTAGACGTCGTTGAGGGCCAGCTGCTTGGTCGACAGCGTCGCGGCGCGGGCGCGGCGGATGACCTTGGTCAGCAGTTCGAAGGCGAACTCCGGGTGCTCACTGATGTGGGTCAGCAGGCTGGCCCGTGTGACCATGACGAGGCGGCAGGCCTCCTCGGTGATGACGCTGGCCGAGCGCGGTCCGCCGTCCAGGCTCATCTCGCCGACGTATTCGCCGGGGCCGTAGACGCCATAGGTGATCTCGCGGCCACGCGCATCGCTGCTGAAAGCCCGCAGCGAGCCGGACAGGATCAGATAGAGGTTGTCGCCGACCGAGCCCTCCTCGATCAGCACGATGCCCTTGCGATAGCTGCGTGCAATGCCGCGCGCGGCCAGCAGCCGCAGCGAGGGCGGCAGGGCGAGGAGTTCGGTGTCGAGGGTGTCGTCAGGCATCCGGCGGCGCCAGGGGCATGGGGCCCCATGGCGCGCCGGAATGTTAGTTCACCAGCTTGGCGGGCCGCAGCGACGACACCAAAGGCGGCAGCAGCGCCAGCTGGCGAAGCAGTTCGCCGATGCTGTCGGCGCCGCTCTTGGCGCGGATGCTCTGGATCTGGCTGCGCACCGTCGAGATGGCCACGCCCTGGCGCTGCGCGACCTCGGTCGGCTTGACACCGTTGGACAGCGCCTTCAGCACCTCGGTCTCGGCCGGCGTCAACTGGTAGCGCAGCGCGAACCATTGGGCGGCCAGGTCGCCGCAGAGCTGGCGGCGCTCCAGGATCAGCAGCACGGCGGCCTGGTTGACGTCACGGTTCAGTGGCACGACGACGACATTGGCACGGCCGCATTCGGCGCGGTCGTCGCCCAGGCGCAGCAGGCAGCGGCGCCCGCTCGCCTCGGCCCCCTCGAGGGCCTCGGCCAGCGGCACGGCATCGGTCAGCAGGCGCGCGCGCAGATGCTGGCCGACCAGCTCCAGCGGGTGGTTGTCATCCAGCGACGCGCGCGCCGCGAGATTGGTGTGCAGCACGCGGCCGCCGCCGTTGAGCAGCACGACGCCGTGGTCGAGCTCCTCCAGCACCAAGCCCAGCCATTGATTGGACAGCGAGGCCGCCTGGCGGCGTTCGCGCGGACGGGCGCCGGGGGCTTGGCCCGGCGGCACAAACTCGGACAACCACATCGAAGCACTCCTCGGCCCACACCCTGCGAGCCCTCATCAAAGCGTAGGAGAGCATGTTTCGCCGCGGGCGTAAATGTTGCTGGGTGCGTTTGTGAACGAATTACGGCGCCTCGTCGCTCAAACGCCATCTGCAACATAGGGATTGCTTCGACGCTCATTTCCGATAGAGCTTTCCGGTCCATGGCCCGGGATGAAGACGGTGTCGTCACCCATGGGCCACAGGCGCTGGCGGATGGCGTCGAGCAGCTGCTGGTGGTTGCCGCCTGGGAAATCGGTGCGGCCGATGCTGCCGGCGAACAGCACGTCGCCGACGAAGGCGCGCCGGGCCGAGGCCGAGTGGAAGACGACGTGGCCGGGCGTGTGGCCGGGGCAGTGCCGCACGGCCAGCGTCTCCTGGCCGATCTGCACCGTGTCGCCGTCGTCCAACCAGCGGTCGGGCTTGAAGCCCTCGGCCGGCGGGAACCCGAACATCTTGCTCTGCTGGGCCAGGCCGTCGATCCAGAACTGGTCGCCGGGGTGCGGGCCGATGATGGGCAGACCCTGCTCGCGCGCCAGCTGACCGGTGCCACCGGCATGGTCGATATGGGCATGGGTCAGCCAGATCGCCTTCAGCTTCAGCCCACGCTCACGCACGGCCGCCAGCAGGCGCGGCAGCTCGCCGCCGGGGTCGATGAGGGCGGCGTCCAAGGTAGCGTCGCACCACACGAGGGAGCAGTTCTGCTGGAAGGGAGTGACGGGTAGGGTCAGGTACTGCAGCATGGGCCGCATTGTGGAGGCTGAGAACAAAGTTCGAACTGAAGGTCAATGCATCGAAACGGGCCCTCGCGCTCTGCGGGAAGCAGTTGTCAAAGTGTCGAACTTGACACTCGGTCCCACGCCGCCTGAACTTTGAGACCACGTGGATGAGCGATCGAGCCGGAATACAGCGACAGAGATGACCAATGCTGCAGCGCCGCCCAGCTGCCGTTCAGTGTTCCGCCCCAGTAATTCGTCCGCAGAGCCGGGCAAGCTTTTCGAGGATTGAGTCGGCGGTAGCGGTCCAGGCGAACGGCTTGCGGTTCTCGTTGTACTGAGTGACGAAGCTGTCGATCTTGTTCGTCAGCTCCTTCAAGCTGGTGAACGAGCCGCGTCGGATCGCCTTGTCAGTGATGATCGCGAAGAACCGCTCCACTTGGTTGAGCCACCTGGAGTAGGTCGGCACGAAGTGCATGTGCCAGCGTGGCCGAGCAGCTATCCGAACGACCAGAGCCTTCACGTGTCACACGAGACGATCTACCGCAGCCTGTTCATTCAAGCGCGTGGCGCCTTGAAGAAGGAGCTGCTGGAGCACCTGCGGCGCACGCGGGGCATGCGTCGTTCCCGTTCCTACACGCAGAAGACTGCGATCCACGGCCAGATCGTCGACGCGGTGTCAATCAGCGAGCGGCCGGCGTCAGTCGAGGACCGGGCCGTGCCTGGGCATTGGGAAGGAGACCTGGTCTTCGGCAGCGGCAACAGCCAAATCGCGACGCTGGTCGAGCGTCAGACGCGATACGTGATGTTGGTGAAGCTGGACGGCAAGGACTCGCAGACGGTCGTCAACGCGCTCATCAAGCATGCCCGCAAGCTACCGCAGGAGCTGTACAAATCGCTCACCTGGGATCGAGGCACGGAGATGCATGGGCACAAGCGATTCACCATGGCGACCGACATCAAGGTCTACTTCTGTGACCCGCAAAGCCCTTGGCAGCGGGGCAGCAACGAGAACACCAATGGGTTGCTGAGGCAGTACCTGCCAAAGGGCATCGACATCTCGGGCTACTCCCAACTCCAGCTCAACTCGATCGCCAGACAATTGAACGAGAGGCCTCGCAAGACGCTTGGCTTCAAAACGCCCGCTGAGCGATTCAGCGAATGTGTTGCGATGACCGGTTGAATCCGCCCTGCAACACGGACGCCACGTCCGGAGCAACTATCTCCCACCGTCAGGCGTCTCGATTCAACGCTCGATGAGCGCCATAGAGGGCTGCCGGGACCGTGATGAGGATGGCCATCGTGGTGAACCACCACGGCTGTGAAGGGTCGGACAGAAGCAAGCCGACGGCCACACTCAGGACGCCGAAGGCCGCGGCATTCCAGTATGGAATCGCCGGAGCTTGGCGCGCACAGACGCCGCCACCGACGGCCGTGGTCACGGTCCCCAGCACGAACGACACGAGCAGGTAGGCAGGCTGTGCCGCAATGGCTGCCACGTCCGCCGATGTGCGGGCATCACCCGGCCACAGAACCAGCAGCGCAACGCCCGACATCAGATCCAGTGCGAGCATGGTGATGAGCCCGGTTGCAAGGGCTCGCAGGCTGAGGCGGGGCATTTCCATTCGATCTTGTCTCAATGTGCCGGCGCCTATTGGATCGGCTCTGTTCGTAGAGATGCGGGCATGGCCCATTGTCATTCTGGCTGCGGTTGCCCCAGCTGCAGACTTGCCGTCGGTCAAACCGGCGGCAAGTCAAGACGTCTGCACTACACCTCGATCTGCTCTGAGATGTCCAATGCGTCCTCGACCTCCATGCCTAGGCAGCGAACGGTGCTCTCGAGCTTGGTGTGGCCCAGCAAGATCTGCACCACTCGGATGTTCGCCGTCTTTCGATAGATCATCGTGGCCTTGCTGCGGCGCATGGAATGGGTGCCGTAGGCCGACGGATCCAAACCGGCTCGCCGCACCCATGCCTTGAGCAGCCGGGCCTGCTGACGCGTGCCTATGTGGGAGCACCGGTGCAGGCGGCTTGGGAACAGTTGATCACCGCTCAAAGCCCCGACGCTTCGATCCAGGCCTGCACGGATTCACGAGTGGTCGCGGTGATTTCGATCTGCACCGGCCGCTGTGTCTTTCGTTGCACGACGGAAGCGCGACTCATCACCTGGCCACCCTGGCTGACGTCTCCGATCCGCAGGGCCACGAGATCACATCCACGGAGCTTGCTGTCAACGGCGAGATTGAGCATGGCCAGTTGTCGTAGATCGTGCCGCTGTTGAAGATCAAATCGGATCGCCCGGATCTCCTTGGCCTTCAATGGTGCCTTTTGACCTACCAGCTTGCCCTTATTCCATGGGACTCGTGTCAATGAGGTCTTCGTGGTGTACTCCTTTGCACGGACGAGGTATCCGCTGCTCAGGTATGACCGATGGCGACCATGAACTAAAGTCTGTTTGCTGCTCAACCGCGGTTGGCAGCAATCTTGGTTAACTAGGACCTACACGCAATGGCTAAGTCTCTCTCCTCCATCCTCAGTCAAATTGAACGCCTTCAAAAGGAGGCGGCGTCCATCCAGTCGGAGGTCATCGACAGAATCAGGAAAGAGATCGCCAAGTACGGCCTGACGTCGGAGCAGCTGTTTGGTGAGTTCAATGCCCGCAAGCCTCGCGCTGCAAAGCCGGCGAAGAAGGCGGCCAAGGCCCGCGCAGCCAAGTACGCAGACGGCTCTGGGAACACCTGGGGTGGTATGGGCAAGCGCCCAGAGTGGCTCCGCCAGGCTTTGCAAGCCGGCAAAGCACTTGAAGAGTTCCTGGTTGGTGGCGGGAAACCAAAGGCAGCAACCGCCGCTCGCGCCAGCAAGCCGGCCACGAAGGCCAAGCGCAAACCTGCATCCGGTGGCCGCGCGCCCGCAAAGAAAAGTGCCGTTGCGAAGAAGGCAACGCGCAAGCCTCGCGCTGCGGCTGCCGCTCCGGCATCTGAGTGACCTCATGCCAAGCGGTTAACGGCCGCTTGGCAGCGGACCCGGTCAGTCGGCGCCGGCCGCCTTGCTCACGCCGTCCGGCGCATTGCTGTCATTGAAGGCGTGATCTCGGTCGCCGCTGCAGCGGCCGGTCAGCTCACTGAAGCCGCCGTTGACCGCTCATCCATGCGTTAGCGCGGGCGGGCCAGGAGGCGACCGGCTGTAAGCGGTCAGTTATCTGCGTCCTTGTACGTCGAT